>JADMIO011053071.1_pt1 | contig 59993 bp, 43 predicted proteins | sample 8958161 | NCBI WGS metagenome assembly JADMIO01 (sample SAMN16585339, study PRJNA669376) | soil metagenome | isolation source: Crop rotation soil | place: USA: Cullars Rotation, Alabama | collected 2011
CGCGACAACTTGTCCACGTGGAATTCTAAGCTTAGGATCCCAATGTGCTGGAAAGCAAAGAGAGGAGGCCCGATCTTGCCCGACTGGGTTTTCGCGCGCTGTTCGTCGGCTTTGTCGCCACACTGCTTAACGCTGCTCTCGCCGGTATAATTCTTCGCTAAAGGAAGTTGGTCGCTTAGGTCTTTTTAGTCCCTTAGTCCCTTAGTCCCCTCGCAAGTCATGAATTCAAGGCTAAAGCTTTTTCCTTCACCCACCGGTAGCCAGCTACTGTGGCCACTCCGTATAAGGCGTGTTCAGCGATAGGCGTGGCAATTTGTTTGGGTTTCTGCTTCCACACAGGTCGCATCAAGCCAAGAGCAGGCAACCAACCGAGATAGCCTGCCCCCCAGGTGATTAGTCCTAAAATCGTTCCCTCCAATAAAATGCGTCTTGTTTTTGGCCGTGCCCCGCCATAAAGCGCGCCAAAGCTCATGCCATATGCAACTGAGAGGAATTTAGCGCTCACACTTTCCAATTTTCTGCTAATATGTCTGCGCTTTGATCTGGGCAAGGCTTTCTCGGCTTTTCTAACCATGAATTCACCCGGGTCGCCTTTCATAGGTGGCGCGCTGGAAGGCATTATTTTTTTATCAGCCGCGTTAATGGCCTTCAGCACTAAAGTCCCGGCTAGACCGGCAAGAGCACCGAGAGCCAGGCGTGCACAAAGATTACTGTTACCCATAATATCCTCTCAATCCAAGTAAGCCCCCGTGACTATCTCCGTTCTGGCTGCTGCAAAGCTATAGGGATTTACCCTAGCAAAAGTAGCCGCCGAGGTAATGAAGCGGAAGTATTTGGTATACATGTCCGGGAATTCGCCTCGTTACCTCGGCGGCTACAGCGGTATGACTTTAGGCTGCCGGAACGGCCTGTTTTAAGAGACGCTGCAGATCGCGAGCAGCTTGTTCAATCCATTCTTCGCTGGGTAACGCGTAGGGACGGAACGTTTCAAGATAGCCTTCCTGCTCGTTGTAATAAAGAGCCCGGTGCAGCCCCAGCGTGCTTGCTTTCGGATTGTCAATCAGGCTGGCCGAATCGTTCGCGCTCATTTGAAAAAGCACACGCATTTCAAATTCGCTTAATGCTTTGCGATTCAAAAACCGATTCACGTTATTGTAAGTATCACAGGACGCAATCACGTGGAATCCAAAGGCTGTTCCTTCGGTAACGAGGGTATTAAGCAAGGCAGACGCATTGGCTGGACTTTCCGCATCTGTGCTCGAGAATCCGAAATCCTCCTCGTAGCGTAATTTGCTGAACCGTTGCATGCCATGAATCAAGAGGAAAGTCGGAGGCGCTTCCGTGCCGAGATCATTTTCGGTCCGGCTTTTCAATTGGTCCACCAGGCCCTTCAGGATTCCCGGCAAGTCACCAGGTTTCGCGAGAGTGACATCGACTGGAATGGCCCGGAGAATACGTTCCAAAAAGTCCCGCGCTGGTGTGGCCGGAGCCGTGGCATCGGCTATGATCAGCCGCACAGCTCCCGCAGGGTATTGAGCAGCCAAAGCGATCAAGGCGAGGGCAAAAATAGCAAGTGTGGCCTCCTCCCGCTGCCCAATCAGCAGCAGGTTATTTCCACTCTGTCGTTGAAACACGGCTTCGGTGGGACCTTTGATCGAGTTTGGAGCACCGAGCCAAATACGGGCGGCAGAAGGGATTGGAACTGTGCTGGCTTTTAAAAGGCTTTGGAGTGGAATGTTCTCTCCAATCTCAGCAGGTGCGTTTCCTTCAAATACAAAGGGCCCCGGATAAAAAGCGCCGTTTTGGTCGGCGTGTTGGCGAACGGTTCGCAAAGCGGCGTCGCGTTCATCGTCCGGCAACCAAACAACCTGGAATGGACTATTCCCCTCGAGCATTCCGGCTGCATCATTGTAAATTCCTTCTCCAGGCCTCGAGAGGAGACGGGGCGCAGGATTGTTATCGTCCATGATCAAGTATGCATCGGCCTCGTTGCATTGAAGCGCGATGCGAATCACCATTTGCCCAAGCGTCGTTCGGGCGACAGTATAAGCCCCACCCAATGTTTGAGATCCTAACAATACATGAATTCCAAATGCGCGGCCCTGGCGGACTATCCGATCGAGCAATAGAGATGCAGTTTGGGAGATCTTATCGTCTTCGACAAAAAATTCCTGAAATTCGTCAATGAGCAGCAACGATCTGGGGAGCGGTTCATTGCCGCCGGCTTTCTTATAACCAGCCACATCCTGAACGCCGAGTTTGCGGAACATATCGCCGCGCCTCTTTAATTCATCATCAAGCTTTTGCAGAACGCTCAAGCCAAACTCCCGATCGCTTTCGATGGCCACGACTCGCGCGTGAGGCAGGCGCTGAGCGCCATAGCACTTGAATTCAACGCCCTTCTTAAAATCCACCAGATAAAACTCCACCTGTTCGGGGCTGCACCACAAAGAAAGATTGGTAATGATAACGTGAAATAATGTGGATTTACCGGAGCCGGTTTTGCCGGCGATCAACCCATGTTGCCGGGTGCCTTTGCCAATAGCCAGATACTGTAATTTCGTTGCTCCAGTGCGGCCGATCGGCACCCGCAACTCGGAGGTTGTTTCCTCCGTCCAAATTTCCGCCGGATCGGGTGTAATCTGTGAAAAGGGAACTTCCACCCGGCTGGAATCGCGGCTGCTTTGACCGACGGCCTGGATGAAGCGGATCGCTTGTTCAGGAGGAGGCGGCGGCTCCAGTTGAACTTCTGCTCCCAGCGCGGAATGAGCAGCCAGCACAAATTCGGTCCCTTTGGTGATAAAACGCACCGCGCTTTTTCTTAGCTCCTCAGGAACAAAATCCTGGGGCATCGGCTGGCGAAGGTCCCAATGGAGTAATAAATACACACCGCAACGCGCTCCGCTTGTCGCAATGCTCAGGAGACGCCGCACCGCGATGTCACTGAAGTTTACGGGGAAATCCGCCACAACGAGGAATTGATATTTTTCAGCGATCACACCGGCCTGCTCGTTGTATTCAGCAATAGTGGCGTATTCATTGCGCAAATACATCTGGATACCTTTTCCATGTGCTCGTTCAAATCAGCGAGCCGTTGCTCGATCTGCGAGCTTTGTGTCCAAATGCGATTGTTGATAAGCTGCTCTTCGTAATCTGCAAGGTGCATCACCCCCGCAAAATTTTGGCCCAGTTTAATCGGATCAAAGATCGTGAAATTCAATCGGCCAGGCGGCGAAACGGAAAGCAGGCGCATGATCAAATTATTCAATGAACCCACCGCTTGCTCCCGGCCTGAGCTGCCTGTTTCGAAAATGACAGAGCCTTGATCCGGATAGGTTAAACAGAGCGGCGCTGAGATGACCGAAGAGTCACTTAGCTCCAGGTCTATCTTAATGTTTCCCAGCCTGGCCGCATGCTCGAACCGGGAGGGAGGGGTCCATTTTTCGACAAGGCTCGAATCCCACGGCGGAAAAAGAGTTTCAGCCGTCGCCCTGCTCGCGCTTATCTTTTCCAGCAACGCCCCCGAAAGAGTTTTCCATTCAGCTTCGAACGCCTCGGACTGAACGCGATATTCCTCCTTGAATCTCTTTTCGTCTTTGGTTGCGGCTTCGGTTTGCGCTTTCTCAGCCTCGGTTGCTTCGCTGTTCAAGCGTCGCAAGGTTTCTTTATGTTGTTCCTGAAGCCGCTCCAGTTTGCTTTTGTGAAGTTGCTCCTGTTTGGCGGTGATACGAAATGTTTTGTCGTCTGTATTGGTTCGGCTTCGGGCTCGAAGGTCTGTGCCTCCTGCCAGTGCTTGTTTTAGTTCCTGATCCGCTTCAATTGTTGCGGCATTGAATTCGGCATGAATGCGCGTCACCTCTTCCTGATAGTGCGCATCGGCTCTTTGGTCGCCCAGGTGGTGCAGGTGTCGAGCTTTGATCAACCCCCCCGCTAAGGACGCGACCAGAGAGTTAGCTTTGTTCACCGCAAATAAACGCAGCAGAAAAACAGCAGCAATCAAAACTACGGCGGCAACGTATATTAAAACCGGTTGATTACCTGGCGGCCGGATTCCAAACTTTTGCAGCACCGGCACTGCTGCTGCTACGCATGCCAGGAGAACAACCCACAAAATCGGAAACCGAAAGAGTTTAATTAAAAAAAATGTCTTGAACTTTTCCAAACCGTTGCGGGCTTCCTGGATTGCACCGCGGCATTCTGCCAGCGCCTGGTATTCATCTCGCACTGGCTCGCTGGTTTGCTCAGGCTCGGCTGGCAACAGACGCAACCATTTGCTGTAGCCTTTGAAGGAGTTGCGCGCGCCTGCTATGAGCTCGTTTAGGCCGTTCAGCTCTTTGGCCAGTTCATCGCGATATTGATTCAATTCTGCCGTGGCTTTTGCCACTCCCGCATCACGATCCCGCTCAGCTTGCAAGACCTGCCTTTGGAGGGTGTATTTGCGATTGCCGATTTGTTCCTCAACCTTGGCCAATCCGCGCTCTTTGCTTGTCCGATACGCTTTTCCAAGCCGTACCTTTCGTTTTTCGTAATTCGATTGGATTTCCGCCATGGCAGCTTGAAATTTTGCGTCCTCTTGTGCGAGCGCAGTGTTCAGGCTGTTAGTGAGTTCTTCCGCGGAGGTTTGTTTGCGATTCGACGCCTTAGCTAATCGAACGCGCAGTTCTTCGGCGAGTTTGGTGCTTCGACTACTGAAATCGCGGGCAGCACCCTTCAAAGCTTCTACGGCTTCCAACGTCTGATCAATTCCCAGGAGCTTACTCACAATCTTTTTTGATTTTGCCGATCAACTTATCCAATTGTTCGATGACCATTACCGTCTTGTCCACATTTGCAACCAGATCTTCCAGGTATTTGTGTTCAAATTCAACGCTCTTGGAGTCTTTCCAAAACTCCTTGGTTTGTTGCCATTGTCCCCAGAGTTCCCGAGTAATGCCGTTTAATCTGGTTCCACTGGAATTCATGTTTTTGGACTTTCAACAGCAGTGGGCGGCGGGGATTTGTCTGCACCTGAAAGATGGGTTTCAGAATAAGCAGCCAGCGTCTTGATTGCTTCTCCTAAATACGCAATCGCCTTGACCATATCGTTGGCCAGGACCGTATGGAGTTTCTCCGTTTGTTTGACCAACGGCTCAACTCTCTGATCAAACTCCCGATTCCACTGTTTGAGTGTCCGCAATTTGCCTTCCGCCTCGTCGAGCGATCGTTTGGCCCGGTGAAAAGCTAATTGTTCGGCCGAAGTCTCTTTGCGCAAATTGGAGATTCTAGCGCTGAACAGAGCGGCCTGGGCCTGCTCTAACAATTTGGCCCGGCGCCGCACCTCCGATTCCCATTTCGTCCGTTGCTCGTTTTGGAGCCAAAGCCGCGTCCGGACAACCTCCGCGCTAACTTCCTCGAGTGTGGGCCGCGCTTTGCTCACATACACGATCAAGCTGGAGCGGAAGCTCTCCAGCGCATCGACGGAGGTGATGTGTGCCTGTTGGGCCATGGGACACTAGCGCTGATTGAGATATTCCTCAATCCGTTGAGCCTTTCTTAACAGGTAAGGGGTGTGTTGGTTTGAAACTTCGACAAACTTCTTCAGCGCCTTAATGGTCTGTTTGAATTCATCGGAGAATTTCGTGTGCTCCTGGTCCTGCCACGTATCGCCGAGAGCGGCGAAGCGGGCATGAAGAGAAGACACTCGATCTTGCAAGTCCGAATTGAATCGTTTTAGCTCATCTGCGAAACGCCGTACCTCTTCGGGATCCATTATTGCTTGTGGCATAATCTCCTTTTAATATGACTTGAATAAAAATGCTTGGCAAGCGGCGGCGCGATTGGAGGATTAGGCCTGATATGAAATTCTAATGGCCGCTAAATGAAACCATTGTCGCCATCCTCCTCGCCAACAGGTTGACTGGAGATATCAAATAGGGCCGCCGGCACCATTTTGGTTCACGCTTAGTCATAATGTGAATTAGTTTCAACTCAGAGGTTGCAATGTTGGTTTTTCGATTTGTGCGTGAACTTGTGTGCTTCGTTGGATTTAATTTTCAAAGTTTCACCCTTTAGCTTGAAGATTCGGTTGCTTCAGCCGGGCGCGTGAGTGTCACGCCAAATGCGTGAGGTTGAAACAAACCAGCCGAATATCGTTCTGAGTTAACGCTCAACATCCATTGGAATAGAACGTGCTCCGTTTAAAACGAATCAAACTGGAGTAGCGCCAAAAGCAAACTTCGAACCGTTTCCTAAAGTTAATTGGAACGGATCAGTGACCCGAGCGAATAACTATGCGCACACAACCTCACCAGGGCAGTGGCCGGTCGATCATGGAAAAAGCAATTTTAACTGCTCTCTTGTTTCTGCTTTTGGCCATGTTTCAACCGTCTCCGCCCACCCGCCACCTCCAAGCCACGAAATCTGCGCGGCCCGGAGGTGGAAATCGCCAGGACGACGCCCAATCCAATTCCATCCAGGTCTCCAAACCATCGCCAAACCCCGGTCCGGGCTTGCTTTCCTCGAATATGCAATTCTGCCGCTCCCTGCAAGAGGTCCCGTCCTGGGCAGTTCGTTACGGCCGCGAGTTCTGGCGGTCCGAGGGCAAAAAACACACTTTGAATCCTGCGGCTGCAGTCGTCCTTAAAGACTTCCCGACCTTAGACCTCGAGGACGTCATCGAGCGCGTATCTCATGCGTTTTCTCCCGGCGAATCCGGGACTACGGCCAAGGCTCGATCCATAACTTACGCAGTGAACTTCGATGGAGAAGCATTGCATTTTTCACCCTCTGCGCCTGACGCACTCGACAATTTCGAGAGGGATGGTGGCCCCGAAATCCAAGCCCGATTTATGACAACTTCTATCAGATTTGGAGATAAGGTGCTTTTCGATTCGCGTCGGGCGCTTCCCGTTTCCACAGTGCTGGGAAATGTCGTTCAACTCAGTCTTGAACCAAAAGGCGGATTGGTTGAACACTTTGAAGCGCTCGAGGAAGGTTTAGCCGTCACCTGGATCGTCAATCGGCCACTGGCGGGCAATCTCTCTGTTGATCCATCTGCCGATCTACAACGAGACCTCGTTGTAGAAACCGAACTGTCAGGGCTGATTTACGCGGGGCAGACCACCACGGGACACCATTTTGCTGATGCGGATGGGACTGCAAGATTGGTAGTTGGCAACGCCCAGGTGGTGGACTCTTCTGCGCGAAGATGGCATGTGCCAGTAACCGCAGATGAAAACCGCCTAAGGATTACAGTTCCTGCAGCGATTTTAACCCAGGCCGAGTACCCTATCGCAATCGATCCGGTGATCGGCCCTGAATTCGGCGTGGATAATCCAATCCTTTCTCCAACGACCTTCCCGGAAATAAAGCCCGCGATTAGTTCAAATGGGCGAACTTACTTTGTTGTTTGGGCAACCCCCGGAGAAGTCGTGGAGAATTCAGGAGTACCCGCCATTGATGCCTGCCGGATCACAGAGACGGGCGTGATTCTCGATCCCCAAGGTATAGGCATCACTCCTCGGATTCGAACTGGGCTCTCGCAATTCACCTTGCGCGCGGCCAGTGATGGAACTGATTATCTGGTTGTCTGGCAGGAACTGCGTGGCACCACCAATGTCATCGCGGCAGCCCGGGTTTCAAGCGAAGGTGTCCTTCTGGATACCAACAGTATTGTGCTCCGCCAACAAACCTCTCAACTCTCGGTTCCTTCGGTAGCCGGGCAATCGAACGGTTATCTCGTGGCATGGCAGGATCAGCGGAATGGCCCTGGCGCCAACGACATCTATGGAGTGCGAGTCAGTCGCACTGGGGCCGTTCTTGATGCTGACAGCATCCCTATTTCTCGCAACTCGATTGTAAAGTTTTCGCCCGCCGTCGCGGCGAGCGATGGCGAATTCATGGTCGTTTGGTACAATGTGCCAATTGTGGTGTCTTCCAATTCGGCGCCATCAGGCATTTACGGAACCCGCGTCAGTAGTACCGGAGAAGTTCTCGACGCAGATGGCATCGCTATTAGCTCGCCTACATCCAGCGGTGTCCCGGCCATCTCAGCCATCGGACCTGATTATTTCGTGGTCTGGGGTGATACCTCCAAAGTCATTCGCGGCGTCCGTGTCAACCATGATGGTTCGGTTCTAGATACAAACAGCCTCGTGCTTGGCAGCGCAGAAGTTCCCCGAGCGCCTCTCGTTGCTGCTAGCGGGGGACAATATTTAGTTGTTTGGGTAGGCGGCTTTGGAACCAACCTGGGAACCATTTTTGGCAACCTGGTCACGGCCTCCGGTACGGTCCTCTTAACCAACGGCTTCGAGATCAGTCCGGCGGCAACCAGCGCATTTCCGGTCGTCGCTGGTAATGGATCTAATTTTTTCGTCGTGTGGCAGGGCCTTCGCGAACTATACGGTTTTCGCGGCAACATCTTAGGCACTCCCGTCAATTTTTCCGGTGAAGTGCTAAACCCGCAGGGTATTCTCATCGGCTCCTCGATCGCCAATCGTGAACTCGCACCATCGGTTGCCTTTGACGGAACTAACTATCTGGCTATATGGAGCGACGCTCGTAATAACACATTTGGCAAAATCAACTATGACATCTACGGAGCTCGTATAGCCTGGGACGGTTCACTGCTCGATCCAAATGGCATTGCAATTTGTAAGGCGAAAAATAATCAATCTTCTGCCGTAGTGGCCGGCAGCGCTGGAATGTTTCTCGCGGTATGGAAGGACGAACGGTATGGGATGTATGGTACGCCTGGGGATATTTTTGGCGCGCGAATCACCGATTCAGGCACTGTTTTGGACACAAACGGAATTGCGATTTGCACGCTTCCGACGATTCAAGACTTTCCGGCCATAGCGTCAGGCAGCAATGATTTCTTTGTAGTTTGGGTCAATCAATCCGATCTTTTTGGGACTCGCATAGGCACAGACGGCATCGTTGCAATTCACAATGGAAAGTCCTTAATTAGGAGCGATGCGCCAAGCGGCGTCGCTTACCCCGCACTGGCCTTCAATGGTTCGGAGTATCTGGTCGTTTGGTCTGAGGTTCCCGACATAAACAACACGGGATACGACATCCTTGGCCTGCGCGTCGGAAGCCTGGGCACTCCAATCGATCCGGCTCCCATTACTATCTCTTCCAGGCCTGGTTACCAACCCCATGCCGCCGTTGCCTCAAACGGGACGGATTTTCTTGCTGCGTGGGTGGATTATGCCAGCAGCACCTTCGATATATTTGCAGCCCGCGTTGCCGCATCGGGCACGGTGCTCGATCCAAATGGTTCTTCTGTGGAAAGTAATTCGTCGGCTGCTTTTCCAGCCATTGCTTCCGATGGCACAAACTATCTCCTCATCTGGCAGGACCAATTCGATATCAGAGGGACTCGCATATCTTCGAACGGTCAATCTCTGGATAATCCTGTGCTGGCGATTGATGCGAACCCATCCAGGCAGCAACTGCCCGCGCTGGCTTACGGAGGGTCCGAAGTTTTCCTCGCCGTAAATCAGGGTACTCTTTTCTCTACACCCCGGGCCGTGGGCCAGCTAGTAACTCTCGGAACTCTGTTACCCACCAACCATCCTCCTATCGCTGTAGCTCTTATCTCTCCCATTTTCTCGATTCTTCCGAGTGACACGAATCTGTACGTTCTCTCGCAGGATGGCGTTAGCGCCTCAGTTATCTTCAACGCTTCGCAATCGTATGATGCCGACAATCAATCTCTTCAATTTGCCTGGTACGTGGACGGTCAGACAAATTTCGTGAGCACAGGCGTTTCATTCACCAACGTGCTGTCGGTAGGCATTCATACTCTCGAGCTCGTAGTGAGCGACGCTATGGCTGTCGGAAAAACGAAAATGACTTTCGAGATTATTTCCGCCGCCGCTGCAACCGCGCAACTGCTCATCCTTGTAAACGATACTGATATGGTCGCAAACAGCCGCCGGCCACTGTTGGCGACCATCGCGGCTGCTCTAGCGAGCTTCGAATCCGGCAATGCCCTCGCAGCGATCAAACAATTGAATGCCTTTCAAAACAAGGTGCGGGCCCAGATCGCTCCCTATAATCCCGCACTCGCGTCTCGATACAGCACTGCCGCAGCGCTCCTGTCGCTCACGCAGTCGCACTGAACTTTCGCCAGGCGACTCAGCCGACTATGTGTTGCAATGAGTTTTCGGCTATAACCGACATGAGGTCACGTAGAAGATGAAGAAGCAAAGGCGAATCAGAAAATCAGAACTGGTTTGTGGGGCTGAAATACCAAAATGGAATCAATTCTTCAAATCAACATAAGTGTACTCCACTTGAGCACCGAGAAAGTGCATCCCTAAGTCGGACCAGAAAAGCTGGAGCGACAATACGTAATGATTTGTACTCGTATTGACGGGTTCAGACAAAGAGCTTTCGACGCGCATCTGATTATCGACCGATGTATTCGTAGCCAGGTAAACCGGGTCGGGGCCAAGGTGGCCATACAGCGAGCAACGAGCCAGGTTCAGTGTCGAGCTTCGAGCGCCATCTATATCGTAGATGTAACTGAGCAACTTGGTAAGCACAGCCCCCTCCGGAACGTGAAGGTCCGCATGAAAAGTGGCCGAACCGCTGGTCATGGTACAGACGAGGTAATGTTGGTTCGTTTTCCAGGGGTATCCCCACAATATATATTGCTCTTCCGAAGGATGTCTGGGCACAAAATCCGACGGGCCCAGGGTAACGCGTCCTGTTCGAGCCGAACTGAATGTATATCGGCCTGAGGTTACCAGGTTACTGAGCACTGTGGCTACGCCCGTTACCGTGGTGTTGCCGTTTGAAGCCACTTGCAAGTAAGATGACGCGGGCGTACCAGCCAGAGAGAGCGCATCCTCAGCGCCCACCGCGTAAGGCGCGCGTGTGATCGGCAATCGTGGAATCATCTCGGAGTCAGCGTTTACTGCTATACCGAAATACACGTCCGGGTGCCGCAGAAATACATTCCACAAGTTTGTCTCAGCAGCCGGAATAATCTGACCTCCACCTAACAGGACCGAATAGAGGCCCGCAGATACGGAAACAGGGTTATTCCCAGCAACATGCCGATCCGTCAACAGCAGCGTCCCATTGGTTGGTGCGTCATAGAATTAAAAACAAAGTCATACGTCCCATCCGGCACGATGGTGCCGTTCGTCATCAGCCTGCCCTGGAAGGTCACGGATTCAGGCACAGGCGCAGCAAAACTTTCCCGACAAAGCAGCAGAACACCAGCATCGTATGGAGACGATCAGCATGGTATTAGAGGTAAGATCAAAAGTGGCGCGCCTGACTTTGAATTTCATGACACTATGGCTGTAGTCAGGAAGTCTATTGGACAAAATATCGACGCCAAAGTCGATTAGAAACCGCCATAGTCTGCCAACTTAGGGAGCGGCAGATTTCGTGATTTGGTTGGTTCCGCTGGCAGCCTTGAGCAGTTCCTGCACGATCGAGTCAGAAAGGTCACCACTGGTTGGGAAGACCATTTGGAGTCGATTGGAGGCATCGATGATGAGCGTGCGAAAATTGTGGTTGAAAAGGCCATTGTCAGGATCAAATTTCACATCACACAATCGCGCGAGTTCCGTGATTTTATCCGCGGGACCTGTTAGGAAACTCCAATGTTTAGGGTCGTATTGGTACGATGCCCCGTAAGCTTTTAGCACATTGGGAGTGTCGTGAGCCGGATCAAAAGTGACCGAAAGAAGGTGCCAGTTTGTAGGAGCGTTTTCCATCGCTTTGAGCTTGTGCTGCACCTGTTCGAAGTTACGCGATAGACGCGGGCAAAACTCCGGGATGGGACAGCGCGTGAAGAAGAACGTCAGCGCAATGGCTTGTCCGTGGAAATCCGAAAGACTGACTGGATGCCCGAGTTCATTTGTGAATTTGTAGTTTCGCAATGGGTTTTCCCTGTTCTGGTTTGCCGCGGAGTTGGTGTGAACTTCGGTATGGAAATCTCTCTTCGACAAAGCGTGAAGGGCGTTTGCAACTGGAGGAGGCAAATCGAGTTTTTCAATGTGGTCTATCCAACTTTCATTTTCGGTGACATGCAATTGAAAGTTGATCTTCTCCCCCGGCGCTAGTTTGGAAAAAATCGCTTCATCTTTTACGTTGAACGGCATGGTCATGGCTTCCATGAAATTGGGAATCTGGTCGTGTGCGATGACAAGTTGATGCTCACCTCGGTTGACTTTCATTAAGACACCCCGAACAAGGTAATTCGTTGTACCGGATTGAGAGGGCGTAGGCGAAATAATCCCCACAAATCCGAAAATTAAAAAAACGAGACGCAACCGTGCACGCCATTGCGAAACTTGCATACAGCTTGTTCTTGTGAGGCTAAATCCGCTCATCGATGGGAAACAATTTTGATGCAAAGCGGCCCCTGGGCAGGACCGCTTTTGCTGCGGAAGTCTTTTAGCTCATGGCACAGCCAGGCGGTAGAATACGCTGTGGTTCGCGGGGTCAATTGGGACAATCACACGATTTGTTGTGGTTGAATTCGGAACATCCACCCAGGTTGTATCAAGAATGTTGCTCTTGCTTTGCAGACGTCCGCCCGCGACCGGCCAGGAAATTTCGAGCGCGTGATCTGAGACCTGAAACATCAGGCGCAGAGACGCCAGCTTGTAAACAATGCCACCTGTCCCATTTGCCGAGGTGTTCGTCACAAGCGCGTAGAGTTCTCCATCTCCATCCTGTCCGAAGCCATGCACCGTAAGACCATTCGGCAAAATTGCCGAGCCGCCGAACTGGGGCAATGGAAATGCCTTGATTAAGCCGGTTTGAAGATCGGCGTAGAAGATACGCCCGTCCGCCCGCACAGGGGCTGCTTTCAGAGCCAGATCTCCGAAAATATACTTCCCAACAAGTTCCGGCATCGCGGTGCCGCGATAGACGAAGCCGCCAGTGATGGAGATACCCTCGTTATGATCATATTCCAGTGTTCCCATAGTGCCGGTAATGGGGTCGATCAAGCCTGCTGGACTACCCGGACTTCGATTTCCTGGTGGGTCGCCGATCGTGCCTGCGTTTCCGGACGGGCCATTCGTGCGGTTGAAAAGAAAATCTCCTTCCTTGACCGCCCAACCGTAGTTGCCACCGATCACAATTCGATCAATCTCCTCGATGTTGTTCTGGCCTACGTCTGCGTGAATCAGCTCCCCATTAGCGCGGTCGAAAGAAAAGCGGTAAGGATTGCGCAGCCCGTACGCGTAGATCTCAGCCACCTGGCCCGGTCCCTGGAATGGGTTGCCAGCCGGAATGCGGTACTGGCCATTGGAGCTAATCGGATCAGAGCTGCCGGGAGTCAAGGATGGATGGAGCGGGTCAAATCGCAAAAATTTGCCGAGTGGAGTACTCAGGTTCTGAGCGTTGCCACCTGGCTCAATATGGCTTGGTCCAACATCGTTGGCGTCGCCCCCATCCCCCAAAGCAAGGTACATATAGCCGTCCGGTCCGAACGCAACCGTGCCTCCATTATGATTGCCCGCCGTCTTGCCAAAAGAGACGACCTCCCGGCGGGAGGCTGGATCAACCACATTCGCGTTCGTGGTCGAGATCTTCCACTCGTTCACAACGTTCTTGTAGTTGTTAGTGGCGCTGGTTGGTACAGGATACGTCGGCGACGTGCCGGCTGGTATCAGTTCGCTGTTGTAAGTGTATAGCGTCCGATACCCCGGACTGGCCGCATTGTTGAAGCCTGGATGAAAGGCCAATCCAAGGAAGCCGCGCTCGTCATTGGCATTAGTCGCGTTCAGTGGAGGTTGCACGCGGCTCTGAATGTCCAGCGCCGCTGCAGGCAATAAAGTTCCGTTTTCGATGACTCGCAGCAATCCGTTCTGTTCCACCACGAACAAGCGATTGGTATCGCCGAGAGGGCTGGTGCCGTAATCGGGCGCAGCCAGGCCAGTAGCCACGGGCTGCAGGAATACAGCGATTTCTCCGTTCGTAATTGCGGGCAAGTACCGGGCCATGGTCACATGGACCGGTGCCGATGTGCCCGTGGCACCGAGGTTGTCGGACGCCACCGCAGTCAGCGTGTGCGCCCCAATCGCGAGCCTGGCCGAGACCAGGTACGGGCTGCTGGCCGAGTTGCCAAGTGACACGAGCCCGTCGAAGAACTCCACGTTCGTTACCGTGCCATCCGTATCGTCGGCGGAGGCTCGGATAGCCAATGAGGCGGAAGCGCTCAAGGTGGCATTGTCAACCGGATTGGTGATTGTCACGCTTGGCGCATTATTGCCGCCACCCTGTACGTTAACGGTCCCGGTAAAGCCGTGCACAGTGCAGCTATAAGGGAAGGCGCCAGCATTGAGAAAGGTGTTCGTGAACTTGTGACCCGTATTATTGATTCCTGAATCCCACAGGCTGCTATCGCTGACTGTGTTATGGAAATCCGACAACCAAGTCCACTGCACCTGGTCATTGACGCTAATGGTTACATTGTCCGGGCTAAAAGCGTATGGGAATGGCTGGATGTTGACATTGGTCATCGCTGCAAAAGTTACGCAGTGTGCCAGGATGGTCGCGAATCCCAGGCAAAAACGTTTTGTGAACCGGTAAGTACAGGACCAGCGAAGGCTTATTATTTGATTTGTGTACGTTTTCATTGTGCGCATTTAATTCATTCCATTGTTTTGACTAACGGGCGCCTTCTGAAAAAAACGGCAATTAGCTCCACTGCCTGTATGATGAGTCGGGATCAGATTTTGTTCCCAATTCTTTTAAGGGAATTTCGAATTCGAACGCGCTTGCCGCTTAAGCAAGTTGCTGCATCCGGGCTTCCCGACGCGGCAGAATTCGCCAAGGCTGCGTTACTCGAATATTGCTGTGCCTGGGACGGCCACACTCTTTTACCCACTTTTAATTTAATCACGCCCGGATAACTATGCAGCAACGATTCACCTTGCCCGGGAATAGCAAAAGGATTATGCAAACCCCATGGAGAATCGTGAAGCCTTGGTCGCGCTAAATCTGATCGAGAATGTTGGGCCAGTTCGCGTACGGCAACTGCTCGAACATTTTGGCGAAGCCTCCGCCATTTTGGGTGCTTCCAAACAGCAATTGCTTCAAGCGCGCAATATTGGCGAGGAAACTGCGGACGCCATATCGAGCTGGGAAAAGAACATCGACTTAAAGGCAGAACTCAAACGTATGGATGAATACGGCTGCCATGTGGTAACTCAAGCCGAACCCGAGTATCCCGAGTTGCTTCGCCAAATTTACGATCCACCGGTTGTGCTTTATGTCAAAGGCCAGCTTTTGGCAAAGGACAAAAACTCTGTGGCGATGGTCGGCTCGCGGATGACGACTCATTACGGAATGGAAGTTGCGCGCAAGCTGGCTTATCAGTTGGCTTATCTCGGAGTGACGGTAATTAGCGGGGGCGCGCGAGGCATTGACTCCGCGGCCCACCAGGGCGCTTTGAGCGGGAATGGACGCACCATCGCGGTTCTTGGAACCGGGATTAATTTGGTGACCCCGCCTGAGAATGCCGAACTTTTTCAACGCATCGCTGCCAATGGAGCGGTCGTCACTCAGTTTCCTTTCAATCGTCCGCCGGACAAACAATCTTTTCCGATCCGCAATCGGATCGTGGCGGGCATGACGCTGGGCACGGTGGTGGTAGAGGCGAACCTGAGCAGCGGTGCGTTGATCACCGCCAATTTCGCAAATGAATACGGGCGCCAGGTCTTCGCCGTGCCCGGCCGGATCGATTCACCGCGCAGCAAAGGTTGCCATGAATTAATCAAAAAAGGCGCGAAACTTTGCGAAAGTGCAGAGGATATTCTGAGCGAGTTCGAATATTTGTTTCCTCCGAGCAACCGACCGCCGGGCGTGAGTGAAACCGGCGTCCTGCCCGCGCTCGAGCTCTCTGGAAATGAGCAAAAGATTTACGACACACTCGATCATGAAGAAGTGAGCATCGATGAAGTGATCCGCCAAAGTGGTCTGCCGAGCTCTGCCGTTTCCGTGGCTTTATTGAGTTTGGAAATGAAACGTTTGATTCGCCAATTACCAGGAAAAATGTTTGCTCGAAATCGATGACAGTCGCTTTAGTAATCCCCTTCTCCTGTATCAAATTCTCAGCCTGGTCTCCAAAGTTCTTGTTATTGAATCGAACACCTTGTTAGCTCTTAGCGTGTTACCAACGCAAAAAGGGTCGATTCGCCTGTTCCGTTTTTCTGGAATCCAGGTGTATCTGCATTGGTCCTGGTTCCTGATCGCAGTGATCGAGATCAACACGCGTTCGAGAGCGTATTCTTCCTATTTATGGAACGCGCTCGAGTACCTGGCATTGTTCGCGATTGTGCTGACACATGAATTTGGCCATGCATTGGCCTGCAGGCAAGTGGGAGGGAAAGCCGAGCAAATTGTTCTCTGGCCACTGGGAGGCGTGGCTTATGTTGCGCCGCCGCCTCGTCCGGGAGCGACGCTCTGGAGTATTGCCGCGGGACCGCTGGTGAATCTCTTGCTCGCCCCGATTTTGACTGTCCTTTTTTTTGTAGCCCGCCAGACCAGCCTCCCTGATGCATTTCCGGACGGCTATCTTTTCCTGCGCTCTATTTTGTACATCAATTTTGGGCTGTTGATCTTTAACCTTTTGCCAATCTATCCTCTCGATGGAGGACAGATCTTGCGGGCTCTTCTGTGGTTCGTCGCGGGAAGGGCGCGCAGCCTGATGATCACCGTTGTTATCGGATTTATTGGTGTGGCCGGGCTGCTCCTTTTGGCTGTATTTGCTCAGGATCTTTGGTTCGGGATTATTTCCGTTTTCATTTTGTTGAACTGTGGCCGCGGCTTGCTCGAGGCTCGCGCGCTGACGCGCCTCTCAAAACTGCCACGCCGCGCAGGCTTTGCCTGTCCAGCCTGTCATCAACCTCCAATCATGGCGCCAATCTGGCGCTGTGGCCGATGCTTAAAACCCTTTGATACCTTTGAAAACCTTGGCCGATGTCCTCATTGTGGAAGTGAATACCCCACCACTCAATGCCTCGATTGCGGGGCGTCGCATCCAATAGCGGAGTGGAGTATTCCGTCAGTGCCGCCCATTGTTCAAACCTGATGGCGCCGAAGAAGCGAAAAAGAGCCCAGGTGTACTTTCAGCATCTTTCCTATCTCACTTAGGCTGCTTTTGAATTTTTTATGGCGCGCAACTAAGGAACCAGGCGAGCTCGATAGGCCTGGAACGGCGAGGTCAGCGCATTGGTGTCAGCAAAAGGAGCAACACCGACCGAGTTAGTCAGAATTGCCAGCACGGTCCAATCGGAAAGATTCGTTGTTGTTTCTATTGCGTACCTAAAACCGGCGTCTCCACTCAGTATGAAATTGAAATGGCCGTCGTTGGAAAGTTTCGCTGTCAGAAGCAAGGGACGATTGACGATGGATATGATTGCGTCGGGGACAAGGGCATTGATCAGGTTTGTTCCGTTAGGCGTACCCCACCCTGTGCACAGATCATAACCGGTCACTGCGAAAAATTCCGTTCGGCTTCGATTCCAGGTATTGTTGCCGCTCGTGATGTCATGGAAGCAATTCGTGTAGTTCGGACCTTTGCCAATTTGATATAAGGCCGGATTAACAAAACCTACGGGCGGAAGTCCGGTTGCCGCTGCCTTTTGATTTACCAGCGCGATGAAGGCTGCCCATAGCGGGGCGGCGCAACTGGTCCCACCGACGGTGCTGCGGACGCCGCTATCCGAAACAATGAATATATCGTCGGCGGTCAGGGCAACGTCTGGAGTATTGCGCATCACAGTCGAGCCCTGGTTGAGGGCCATACTGAGTCCCTGCTGCCAGATTGGCAGTCGATAATATGTGCTGACGCCGCCGCTGCTCCCGGTGCCTCGACCCCAGTTCCAAACCGTTTCGGACGACCAACTCCCGCTGGCACCGGTGCTCAACGTGGTTCCACCGACCTGTATGATGTTGGTGCTGTCCGAAGGAAAATCAACCAAACCTACAAATGCGTCCGAATCACCGGAGGCATTGAAAAAGGACTGTCCCTGGGCAGCCATTTGTTTAAAAATGGTCTCCGACCCTGAATCAGGGGGACCACCGCCCCAGGAGCAAGAGAGCTGTTTGGCCAGGTTATCATTTGCCATTTTGCTCAACAGATCCACCCACGGACTGGGATTGGGAGCTTCATATATATAAATCTTGGAGATGCCGGGAGCCATTGCTATCACCATTTCGATATCCAGGGCGACCTCACCATTTCCGGAGCCAGGCTGGGCTACCCCACCATCGACTGGGACATTGACGAGTTGGGGGCTGCTGGTTGCAATTCCGATTTGGCTTTTGTAAGCAGTGATATCACTGGAATAATAACCATCAAATTCGAGGAGCCCCACACTTTGTCCTGTTCCGGTCAATTGTGTGCCCGGCACATAGGCCTTGCGAAAGTCAGTTCCTGCATACGTGCCACTCGGTCCAGAACCGCTGCGCGGCCTTAAGCCGTCCTCTTGATCAATGGGTTTTGATTTAACCTTAGGGTGAGCCAACCAATAATTATCCAAGCCGCTAATGTGGAGAATAGGCAACCCCCCGTCCACGGAAGGTTCAGAATCTGGCGCGTAGAATTTGCGGTTCTCATTTGGGTGGTTGTAAACCCTGAACTTCAAATGAAGAGCCTGTTCGATGTCGGCGATAGTGCCGTTCACATCGAGCACCAGCCGATTTGGATGAGTTGCTGCTATGGTCAGGTGGTTGTTGCGGGCGAAGGCAATGACCTTCTGATAGCTGGCTTCCGTTGCGCCGAATCTTTCACTGAACTGTTCCGGGGTGAGATAATGGCGGTAATCAGGGCTGGCGGGGTCATAAATCCCCTGCAGCAATTCATCAAGGCCGGCAGGATTGTTCAGCGGTAATGTGAATGCCAAACTCAACCTTTGCGATCCTGGTAGAGAACCTTCAGGGGTGAGCTGAGCTGCCGCAGAAGGAATGTGGCCCGGTAATCTACGCAGATGCGAGCTATCAGTTGCGGTTGTCGAGGTAGCTGAAAGCGCCTGAGTTACAAAAAGGAAAAGAACTCCCGAAAAAACGGCGCAAGTCCGCTCGGAATATCCGCCGCGCTTTAGCCTGCATTGAACTGCACGAAACAACCCCTAATTAAATCATATCCTCGGAAAATGTCCAATTAATCACTCAAAGCCGGCCGATGCTCGTTGGGGTTTGTTTTTCCCCAACTCTTCATAGTAGTGCCGTACCAGGTCCGAGTACCGGGTTGGCACAGGGTCGCGATCGATCGGAACCAGGGCATCATTCGATTCGCGGCGGGCAAGTTCGTCCGCAACCCGATCACGAACTTCGAGTAATGGTTTCATGACCTGAAGCTGAACAATCGCCCAGTCCGGTTTCTTTTGGTCACGCTTAAAATCCTGACGCATGAGCCGCGCCCGCTCTCTTGCGGTGGCAACTTCATTGCGCAAGTCTGGAAACTCGAGCACTTCTTCCACCTCGCGCAAGCGGTCGGACCATGGTCCAAAATCGCCGCCCGTAAGCGGTCCGCCTTGCCAGACATGGTTTTCATTTGCGGCACGGTTGAAGTTATCCAGCCAGGCCCCGCCCGAGTCCACTTCCCATCCGCCGACGCCGCCGCGATTGGTTCCTCCACGCCGGGCTTGTGAGGATCCTGAAGCAGAACGATTATTCGAGCTTGCCTGTTCCCTTTCCATATTACGCCCCGATGGATTCCCAGCTTGTTGGCCGCCTGCTGTCTGACCTGTTTGAGCGCTTTCGGACGGCTGACCGCCGGGAGAGGAACCGGATTGCTGGCCGGCGTCTTGTGCGCTTTCGCCGGATGCTTTTGCTTGTTGAGCTGACTGCCCGGAACCGGCTGTTCGCTCTGCATTTGCGTCAGGGGACTCTTTTCCTGGTTGCGCCGAGTTGGCTCCGGCCTGGTTGTTGTTTGCTGCCTGTGCGTCAGAACCCTTTCCTCCCTGAGACAATTGGTTTTGATCATCACCGTTCTGTGACGCCGGGCCATTTGTCGAACCTTGTTTCATTTCACGCTCCAAATCTTCGGCTAACTTTGTTAATTGATCCTGGGCCAATCGCAGGGCCTCGGTATCATCACCCAGCACACTCTCGGCTGCGCGTTCTACGCCTTTGCGAAGCTCATCAATCGAGCCACGCGAGCGTTGTGCGATTTCAGAGGCTTGCCGGCGATAATCCTGACGCAACAATTCCGAGGTGATCTCCAGCAGTTTAGCGGCATCCGGATCAGGAGACCGTTTAAATCGATCATATCGATTTTCGCTCATGAGACCTCTGGTGACCAACTCTTCTTCCGTTTGCTTCATGTTTTTCAGATTGTCCTGGCTGAATTTCCGCACGGAGTCGTAGAGTTGCCGGGAAAGCAACGGTTCGGCTACTTCCGCTTCCTCAGAGACTTGTGTGGCGCGATCCACAAGATTGGTCATACGCTCCGTTTGCTGCGCCAACTGCTTCATGATTTGTTCACGTTCCGGAGCATCAGACAACGGTTTAGGTCCGTCGGTCGATTGAATGTCCGGGGATAATTTCTTCAGAATGTCCTCCTGTTGCCGAGAAAGAGCTCGCGCTTCAGCTCGCATCTCGCGCAGATCCTCAGCGAACTCATTGGAGCTTTCCTTTCTCATCTTATCCCGAAGGTCCTGTAGCTGCTGTTGCGCCCGCGTGCCCGACGCGAGCGCCTGGGAAACCGAGCCCTGGCTTGAAGCCTCAGCCGCGCGCTGAATGTCCTCACGCGTTTGTTCTAACTGACGCCGCTCATCGGCCATGCGCGATTGATTTTCGGACCGATCCATCCGTTGCCGAACTTCGTCTACGTCCGCGAGCATTTGTTGCTCCTCTTCCTGCAGGCGTTTCAGGCGCCGCTTGATTTCCTCCCTTTCTTTTTCGGTTCGTGCCTCCTGCAGCGCGGTCTGCAATTCTTTCAGTCGTTCGTTAAGATCCTGCTGGCGACGCGCCAATTCCTGCAAACGGTTCATGACCTGTAGTTGCTCGCGGGCCTGTTTTTTTTGAGGACTCTGCGCTTGCCGCTGGGTTTCATAGCGGTTTTCAGATTGGGTCATTTCCATTTGTTCAAGCTGCCGTTGCATTCGTTCGCTGCCGGCACCTCCTCCCTGACCTTGATTTTTGCCGCTGCGCATGACCTCGTATTCATGTTCTCGGATCTTAAGCAATGCCTGGTAAACGCCTTGTTCTGCCGTGACTGCTTCCGGCAAGGATTTTGGGGAATTGGTGGCGGCGGCAAGTAATTCCAGAGCTTTTTTCATCTCGTTAACCGCAGCACGCCAGAGCGACTCACCGCGAGGGTCTTGCTGTTCCTCAGAGATAGTTTCCGCTTGTTCCAACGCTTGGGCCATAGAGTCGTGGACGACCACGGCGTCCTCATGATAGGTGCGGCTTTTGCTTTGAGCCAGGTTTGGTGACCTCGTTCTTCGCCTGCCACCGGTTTGGGAGCCAGGCTGTGACTGTCCGGGAGACACCTGCCCAAAAACCATTGATTGCGGTTTTCGTAATGAAAAATCGTTCATCCCTGATGTGGTTCGATTGGATTGTCGTGGCCTTACGGGTTCACTCGGCTTGGCAGGTTGGATTTTCTCATCTCGCAAAGCCGGTGCTGCTGGCTTTTCTGAAGAAATGGGGGACCCGTACTGACGCTGCAAGTTCCAGGTTGCGCTGGTGATTTGTTTCTGCAACTCGAGCAGTTTGACACTTTCTGTTTGCCCACCTCCACCAGCGCCACCGCCTCCACCACCACCGGCCCCTTGCATCCCTTCCCGGAATATTTCATCAAAAGCGCGAACCTCCACAAAAAACAAGTCTCCCGCGGTGCGGCGGATCTGTCCATCCGCGCCCTTATCATCAGCCCAGGCGAACCAGGCGACAAGTTGATCGGGCTGGACACCTAAATCCTCGAGGCGCAAGACATATTTGAAAGGAGATTTCTCCTTTGCTGCAACTTTACCTCCCAATTTTATAAATCGTGGCTCCTGCCCTGGCACTTCATAAGCCAGTCCATAATCTTCCACGCCGAAATCGTCCCAAACCGTGCCTTCAAAGGAAACCTCCTCGAGAGCTGACGGATGAAGATCTCCGCGGGGTGACGTTAGCTTCATCTCGGGTGTTCGATTCTTAAGAGCGTCGAACGAGAATTGAGCCTGAGCTTTATTGGTTCGCCCCTCGAAATCGATCAGTTGCAGTTCATAGACTTTGCTTGTTAAAAGCGGGAACTCTTTCAGAAATGCTGAGGGGCGATTCGATTCAATCTGGAGGGGAATGACTGCCCGCTCGTTATCTTTCGTTACGAACTGCGCGGAGCGAACAGGCTTATTCAATAGGAAAGACAAATCGAGCCGCGAACCTTCCACCGCGCTCAAGCGGCGTGTATTCTCGATCCGTTTAGGCGCCTGGCCGGTGTAACTCGGAAACGTAAGATCGGCATCGGCCTGTTCAAGCCTGGGGTAATCAAACACGGTGATGGTGAAATCCGGTGTGCGCTGGCCTGCATATTCGAGATGATAAGCCATGTTGGTGGTCATCTCGGAAATGCTTCCGCCGAAAATCGGGTCGGCCAGACTTTTCGCCAGTGGAATACGCTTTTCCCCGGGGCTTTGCTTGACGACCAGGTCCACCCCGGGCGGCAGGAGCTTGCCAAAACGCGCAAATATAACAACGCTGCTGCCGCGTTCTACGCTTGCATTGCCAGGAACGACGCTCACGCTGAAATCGGTTATTCTGGCAATGAGTTCACCGTTTTGAGTTTTTGGGAGGTTCAGAATTGAAATGACTAGAACACTCAGCGCCAGCCAGTGGCCCGCCTGGGCCGCAACAATGCGCGAATTTGGAATGAGCTCTTTCCAGTCGTTTTGGGTGCTGCACTCGAGCGTTTCTTCCAGGACCCTTTGTTGCAAATAGTTTAGTTCCGTTCCGCCCTCGGAAGTTTGTTGAACTGCTGTGAGCAGCCTGCCATCGATGTGGGGGAATCTCCGCTCAATTTCGTTTGCGATCTGTCGCCAGCTTGCTTGAGTTCTCCTCGCGCGAATGAGGACCATCAACCCGGTGATGATGGCGGCAACGGTTAACAGCGGCATGGCAAGCCACGTTCCCCAGCCCGAGACCCGCTCCAGGAGTAACACCACCAGACTCAATAGTGCCACACCTGTCCAACACCCGGCCAGACGAGTCCAGAGTTGCAACCGATGCCCGCGGCTCCGCACCTCCCCCAAAATGCTCTTCAGGCGTTCATCAGCACTCATGCGACGAGCAATTATACCACACGTTATTTAAGTTACACTCTTTACTGTTGCACGCCGAGCTGTGCTTCCAGCCAGCCATGATTCCAACAACAAGATGGCCATAGCCGCCAGGAGCACATCCCGCCAAAGTTTCTGGCGATTTTCCAGCTCGGCATTTTGCAAGCGAACCGGGTGTTGAACCTGCCCTGCCACCTTGTTTATTTCATTCCGAATCAGCAACCCACGTTTCTCGAGTTCATCCGGGCTCAGGGGCGCAGTGCGGCTCTCCGCAGCATCCACATTCACGGCGAATCGCTGAGGCCGCGGCGTGGAGATACGATAGATCCCGGGAACCAACGTGCTGGAAAAATTTGTTTCAGATGCTGCGAGTTTCAAATCCTGACCGTCGGGCAGTTTCAACGTGACCTCCTGGTGACCCAGCCCAGCCGTGAGTGCCAGCGGCAAGGGATCGCCCACGAAATATTGACCGGGAAGCTGGCGTGTTCCGGAGCTTTGTTCAACCAGGGAATAGAGCAATGGAACAAATTTGGTCGAAAGCGCAAACTGGCTATCGTCGGTTCCCCATCCAAACGAGAGAATAATAACACGTCCTTTACCCAGAGGCGCATCGATGATGGCTGGATCCCCATTATCAAACTTCGCTATCACATGACCTCCGGCGATCGTGCTCGCATCCAATCGTTGATATTTCCAAAAATGGATCTTTGTAAAATCGCTAAAGCGTGGATCGGCAAATGGGGCGAACAGCGGATGAGTAAAATCAATTTCTGAAAGCATGGCGTAACGATTGGGATTCGCCGGCTCAACCTCCAAGCGATCCATTTTCAGCAGATGAGCCAGGGTTGATGCCATCTGCTGATTGGCGAGTGATAAAAGCAACGTTTTTCCAGAGATCACCTGCTGCTGTAAAAGCAGCGCCCGGTCTTCCGCGAGTGTTTCGGTGACGACAAAGAGGGCGGCCCCCTTGGTTTCCGCGGGAAGCAATGGTTGGTTTTGCGAACGAACCGTTAACTGCACGGCCTGACGCTGGGTTTCCTGAAAGGCGCGTCGAAGAAAATAAAGCGGCTTGCGCGAGTCCTTTTCGGATTCAGCGCCGCAAAAGATCACGCTCAACCGGGTTTGCTCGGGTGGAACAACGAAGATGGTATTATCGAAATCATTGTCGTCACCTCGCAGGATGATTCGTTCCGGCGAAGATCCACCTGTTTGAATGGGCAGAAGTGCCGTGCGACTTTGGCCGGCAGGAACGTAAAGCTCGAGAGGCTTGCCGAAGAATTCCCGGCCATCCGGCTGTGCCCAACCAATCTTGAATTGTTCTTTTTTCGAGCCGGGCTCATTATTTACGCGGACTCGAACAGTTGGGTTCTTGCCGCCGGGATTCTCTTCCTCTGAGCTGGTGATTAGCTGCAGACCCGCATTGTCTGCATGAATAGCGCGGAGCGGTTCGATCGCAAGGCTGAGCTCTTTAGGCCACTCATAGTTTTGCAACGCCTCCAGACGGCTGCCTTCCTGTAAGTCACTCACAATAATGACCTGACGTGTAAAGTGCGACGATGGTTTTCCTGCCGTATCGGCCAGGGTTTCGGCCGCCGAAACTAATGCCCCGCCCAAATCAGTGGCCAGCCAGCCAGGTGAGAGGGTGGCCAACTTGGTGCTGCTGACCTCAGCACGCTCTGCGGGAGGTAAGGCATTCCACTGTTCGAACGTGACGAGCGGATGAACGTGCTTATCAAAAGCAAAGAGGGCCACCTGATCCTCGGACGAAGTTTTTGCCAAAATACCGCGCACTCGCGCTCTCGCGTCCTCCCATAAATTTGCGCGTCTCATGCTGGCGCTAATATCGACGAGCACGACCAGTCGCCGGGCCGGCTCCTTTGAAGGCGGAGTCGTGACCGTCTTTTTGATAAATGGACGAGCGAAGCCCAATGCGAGCAGACATATGACCGCACAACGCAGTATCAATAGTAAAATGTGTTCGAGCCGGCTTCGATGCGTTAAGCGCGGAGGCGAAGCCTCCAAAAACATCAGCGAGCTAAAGGCAATGCGCTGACGAGTCGTGCGCCGGATCAGGTGGAAAAACAACGGAACTCCTATGGCCAAAGCGCCAAGCAGAAAAAGTGGGGTCAAAAAGCTCATGACATAGTTGCAATGGCTGTATGGCTTCCTTTGGATGCGCGGCCTCTAATCTGAAATTTGCGCCGGCGCTGTATCCGCTCCCGGAGGAAGTCAAATAAAACTAATTCCAACGGACTCCCGGTATTAAGGCGATGATAAGTCATACCGAGGCGCTGGCAGATCGCGCGCAGACGAGTGCAATGCGACTCGAGCTTACGCTCATATTCCTTTCGCGCCGAGACCGGATCAATGAACAATGTACGTCCTGATTCCATGTCCTCAAACATAGCGGAGTTTTCGTAACTGAAATTTAATTCGGCCGGGTCGAGCACTTGAAATACCACCACATCATGGCCGCAAGCGGCCAGCGAAGTCAGATGCGGTTCGAGACGATCCATTGGCGTAAAAAAATCAGATACGATGACCATCAGCCCACGTTTGCGAACAATATCCGCCATTTCTTTAAGCGGCGCGGCAAAATCCGTGGTCTGTCCTCCGGGCGTTCGTTCGAGGCCAAGCATGACCTGACGGAGATGGCCGCTGCGATGCCGGGCTGGAAGGTACTCACGAATCTTCTCATCAAATGTAAGCAAGCCGACTGCATCGCCCTGCAGGTAGAGAAAATAGCCGATGGTAGCCGCCAAGGTAGCCGCGTACGATGCCTTGCTAAAGCCCAACGAACCAAAAGCCATGGATCGGCTGTTATCAGCTAACAAATGGCAGCGAAGGTTGGTTTCGTCTTCAAATTTTTTGATGAAATAACGGTCACTTCGGGCAAACACGCGCCAATCGAGATAGCGTGGATCATCGCCGGGGCTGTATTGTCTGTATTCAGTGAATTCAACGGAAAATCCGTGATACGGGCTGCGATGGATTCCATTCCAAAATCCCTGGACCACAATTCGAGCGCGCAATTCAAGATTGCGTATGCTCATCAACGCCTGGGGATTGATGAGCGAACCGCTTAGGGTGGGATTAGAAGAGGAGGGCATAAGAGCTCCGAGAATCAAACTTGATCCGGAGAAACATCAAAATCCGACTCGCGCAAAAAATGAATAATGTGCGCCTGCCTTTTGAGATTTGGAGCCTGGAGCTTTTGCGGTGCCTGGCCCTCGGTGCTTTGAACTTGTTTCCGGTCATGAAGCTATCGGCGATGGAATGGCGTCCAGCAACCGCCCAATCACCTTCTCCACAGTGATACCCTCGGCCTCGGCGCGGTAGTTTAGAAGGATTCGATGTCGGAGAGTGGGATAAGCCAAGGTGCGAATATCCTCCACTGTGACGTGAGCCCGCCCTTTCAACAGCGCGCGCGCTTTTGCGCCCAATATCAGGAACTGACCCGCTCGGGTCCCGGCGCCCCAACTGGCCCACTCGTTGATAAAGTCAGGCGCGCCTTGCTGGTGCGGCCGGGATAACGCAGCAAGCCGAACAGCGTAACGAACAATCTCCTCGGCAACCGGCACTTTACGCACGAGTTCGTGGAAACGCATTACATCTTCACCTGTAAAAAGGGCCGAAATCGAGGCGGCTGATGCCGAGGTCGTACGAGTGACCACGGCAACTTCCTCGTCTTCCGGAAGATAATCCATGACCACATTGAACATGAAACGGTCCAGTTGCGCTTCTGGTAAAGGATAGGTGCCCTCCATCTCGATCGGGTTCTGTGTGGCGAGCACAAAAAATGGTTCCTCCAAAGCATGGCGCACACCCGCAGCCGTAACCTGATGTTCCTGCATGGCTTCCAAAAGGGCAGCTTGCGTTTTGGGAGGGGTCCGGTTGATCTCGTCCGCAAGGAGCATATGTGCAAAGACCGGTCCCTTAACGAAAACCATCTTTCGGCCTTCCCCGGTATCTTGCAATATCTCGGTACCAGTAATATCCGCCGGCATGAGGTCGGGCGTGAATTGGATTCTTTGAAATTTAAGATGGAAAATGCGGGCTATGGATTTAACCAGCAATGTTTTTGCCAGCCCAGGAGCACCGGTGATGAGACAATGCCCCCCGGCAAGCAGCGTAATCAATATTTGTTCGATAACCTTTTCCTGCCCAACAATCACCTTGGAAAGCTCTGCTAGAATTTGATCCCGGCCCAGGGTAAGCCGCTCGACCGTTTCGCGGTCAGGCTGATGGGAAATCGGAACGATTTGCTCCGGTTGAGTTTCTGCGACAGTGTTCATTTATGTGGGTGCAGATCAATGAGTCATTAAGTAAAACAGGACATTGAAGCCAAGAGGATAAGCACGTTTTTCTGAAAATTCATGGAAAAACCCTTCATCAGCGCCTTCGCGTTCCCAGCCGTCACCATTGTCGCAATTATGAGTAGCAATGACCATGATCCTGTTTTTATCATCATAAATCGCGCGGACATGCATGTCTTTACACTCTTCGCCATCATGATACTCCCAGGTCACTCCATATTCATATCCTTGAGGGTTAAGGCTTAGTGTCCCCTGCCGGATGTTGGGCGTTTGTAATTTGTTCATCGGAACCTTTAGATCAAAGACCGAATGAAAGATTTTGTTAGTCATATCCAGATCCACAAATTGCCCTTCAGGCAAAACACGTTTCATTTCTCGTGCAAAATTATCCCATTGCACCGTACCCCAGAAATCATCCGCCCAGAGCACGCCCCCGTTATGAAGATATTTTTTGAGCGGCTCTATTTCTTCGGGTTTAAACTCCAGACCCCCGGGTTCGACCATATAGATCCACGGATAATCAAATAGAGCGGGATCGGTTAATCGAATGACCCGGCCATCCGGACTTGTTTTAATGGCTGTCATTTGCTGCAGCCGGTAAGAAAGATTCAGATCGCTGTCTGGAAAGTCGGTGATCCACCCCCATGGACTGCCGGACCGGCCTTCTCCTCGTCGGTAAATTATCCGGGTAAAAGTCAGCACATCCCGTTCGAAGCCTGGTGGATTCGTCCAGGTTGGGGTTTCCGTCTGGTGTTTCGCTATCTCTCGAGCCGTTCGCACTTTGTCGGCATCCACCGCCACTCCATTGGGCCACTCGGTATAGACTATGCCGGTATCTCCTCCGGCAGGCCCCCCCGACCCGAACCCGCCGCGTCGTCTTTGGGCCAAGCCTGCTGCCAGCGCCATCAAAAGAATAAGGAGTGCCAGCCTGACCTTGTTCATGGTGTTGGAGGAGCAACCGTCCTATCGGACTGTTTGATATTGTCCGGCGAAGGTGAGGGGTCAATCTCCAAAAGCAATTGAAGAGCGGCGCGAAAGCGCGGAGCTTCCTCGAGTGCCTGAAGCACATGACGGCGAGCCTCTGGCGCGCCATGGCCGTACTCAAGCTGGGCCAGATGAAACAATATATTGGCAGGATCAGGCGGGTCTAAAATAAGGAAAGTTTTGTAGGCATTAATTGCGCCGGTTGTATCTTTGCTTTTTTCGCTTGCTTCCGCCAGATAGCGATAAGGAAGGGCTACTAAAGGGTTAACCGCCAGATATCGGCGGCTGTTCTCAATCACCGTTGTCCAGCTTTTCGCGGCCGAGCCCAGTTCCATCAAACGGGAATAAGCATCAATCGCTTCGTCGTCCTGTTCAGCAAATCGCTCAAGCACTTCGCCTTCCAGTCTGGTTTCGCCTAAAGCCCGGTGTGCTGCGGCCAAAAGGCGGTAAGCGCTATCCGATCCTGAAAAACCCGGATATAACTCGATCAGTCGGTTTAGAATTGGCTTTGCGTCCTCCCACTTTTTGGCTTCCACCAGGTCGTGAGCCTTGAAGTTCATGGCCCAAAAATTCGTCGGACGATCTTTTGCCCATGAACTCCACGTTTCCTGATCCCTGGCTCGGGGTCTTGGCTTCTGTAAATGGCCGGCTGAATTTTCTTCGTTGTCGTCCTTGGCAAACTCCGGCTTTTGAAAATCGAGCCCAGGCGCAAGCTCGTTTGCGCGCTTGATAGCAAAGGCAGAGAACTCTTCATCAAGCTTTTCGATCGGAACAGTATGCTTCTGCAAAGCGTTGTTTATCTCCATGCCTGTACCCAGGTCGCGCAAAATGGCCTTCAAAGATTCTAGACCAAAACGTTGGACGAGAAATTCGACGGCTAATGAGGCTTCAAAATAAGCAAATTGCAAATGCAAATCCGAGCGGGGGGCAAGAAACGCTGCGCTTAGTTTAGAAATAAGAGTTAATTCTCCGGCTAATATCATCTCACGGTACTGAGGGTTCATATGCTGTCCCCAGGAAGGGTTCGCCTGGATCTCCTCGTAGACGGAGATGCCTTCGCTAAGCCAGCGCGGCATTTTGTTCGAGGTCATCTGCAGCGTGACAATATGACAGAACTCGTGCCAGAGAACCGCTTGCCAATTCACCGGATGAGCGCCTCGCGAAGCAGGGCTGTTGGCTGTAATCACCCTTCCAAAACAAACACCCAAATATCCAGGATTGCCCGGCATGCCGAAGGTGCGGACCGCAAAATCCTTTTGCTCCGGAAAAACCTCCACAATCGAGGGCTTCTTTAGTTCCAGGCCGTACTTGCCGCAAAGATGGATCCAGGCTTTCTCGAGCAACTCAAGAACCTGTGGGCCATAAATGGAGGCTTCGCGAGCCTCCATGCGCAAAAGGAAATTGTCGTTGGTCAACGTTACAAATTGCGTCATCTTATCGTGTAACGCCACAAGGTTATAAGCCTGCACATCATAGCCATCCTGCTTTTGGACCTCCTGCGCCAGTTTCCAACCCTCGCTTTCTTCACCCAATCTCAGCAGGTCCTGGGCGAGTTGTGCTTTTGCCGGCACATAATCTGCGTCATGCTGCAGCGCCTGACGTTGATACGATGCGCCTTCCGTAAAACGGTAGTTTTGGGAAAGCTTTAGCCCTATCAAATGGTCGACCCGTGGATTGTTGGGCCAGAATTTCAGAGCCGTTGCGCGCGCAGATTTTTCTATCTCGGGTTCATTCTGCAGATGTGCAAGCACCGCGCGGTAAGCCCAAGCCTCTGGTTGCCAGGGATTGATTGATTTGATCTGTTCCAATAGAGTTTTTGCCTCTGAATAATCCTCAGCATCGATATCATGATCGATGGTTAAAAGGAGACTGGCGACATGGTTTGAGTTGATTTCCAAGGCTTGGTTCAGGGCTCGGAGCATGGAACTTTGATCGCCTGATGCATAGGCCCGGGCCAAGCCATAGTACAGGTCGGCATCGTCGGGCACTTGTTTCAGTCCCTCCTGGAATTTCTTTGCGGCCAGTGCAAAGTCATTTTTCTCCAGAGCTAATTGGCCGCTGGCGAGGTAAAGGTCCTTTAGCTTAGGATCCAGTTTGCGAGCATTTTCGAATACTGTGTCCAATACGCGCTTCGGATCCAGGCCGCGCAACAACAAGGCTCGGCCAAGAACGACCAGGCTTGCTGCATCCTCCCGATAGGCCCACGGTCGCGACCTGCCCCGTTGGATGATCTCATCCACTAACTTGTCGGCCGCCTCTGCTTCCCCATTGCTCTGAAATACTTCACGAGCCTGCCAACGCAACCGCAAACTTTTTGAATCCTGCACAAGCGCGTTGGTTATGGCTGCTTGCGCCTCCCGATATTGCCCGGTCATCAGCAATGCCTGGCTCAAAACTAACGTCGCTTCTTCATCGTCCGACTGGCTCGAGATTATTTTTTGGGCTTGCGCAATGCATTGGGTGTATTGACCGGAGGAAAAGGAAAGACGCGCCTGGTCCAAATCTGCAGCCCAACAGCTAATGGAAAAAAGCCAAGCCCCAAACCATGGCAAATGATCTAAAAACCTTAAAGCTCGGTGCTGTGTCACTGAATGGCTCAAATCGATGCCACACTTTAAGCCAGTTGGGAGAACTGCTCAAGCGCCAGTTGCCACGTTGAATCTCCCGGCCCGACGCATGTCTAACACAAAGGCAACATCTAGCCCTCTGACTACTCTCCTTTTAAAGGAAATCTGGATGCCTCCACTTTCACATAGTGCAGGACGACGGGTGCGAAAATCATACCAGGAATGCCCATCAGTTTTTCGCCGACAATCAGGGCCAGCAGGGTTAGCCACATTGGATTGTGAATTCGTCCACCGATGATCTTGCCATTGAGAAAGTATTCAAATTTATGAATGGCGATCAGAAAGATAAGCGCTAAAAGTGCCCGGTTCGGTGAAACAGTAAAGGCGATGCCCACGATAATCGTGTTGCTGATTAAATTTCCGATGACGGGCAACAACCCGCAAAGAAAGGTCAATCCGATCACCACCGTCGCATGAGGAAACTGCAGAATAAGAACAAACATTGCGGTCAAGGCGGTGTTGATCGCTGAAATAACAATTTGCGCGCCCATGACCCTTGCGAAACTTCTATAGAAATTGGTAAATCGCGCCGCAATCTCGTCGCAACAAGAGGAATAAAAGTTTTTGGGAGGAGCAGTGGCATGACGATCCAACTCGATACGAGGATTTAAAAATATGCTGATAGCCACGACCACTCCGATGATGAGGAAGGCGAACTGAGCGCTGGCTCCTCGAGCAATCCTGGCCACGCTTCCCACATAATGTACCTGAGCTTTTACCGTGTCAGTTATCAGGTCCTTCAAACTGTCGTAATCGGTGAAGGGCAGTTCGATATTATGCTGCTTGGCCCAGAGAATGAATTTGGGAATGGCTTCGTTGGCAATTTCCGGCAAGGTTTGAACTACCTGATTAATCAGCGTACCCAGTAGATTCGCAACCCCCGCCAGCAGCATCAAAAAGATAATTACAGCAGGCCACTTACCCCAGCGCCGAAACAAATGCAATTTTGTCAGCGCAAGGTACGCGAAAAGGATCGCTAAAAACGGCAGGGCCAGATGCAACCACCCCACCAATACGAATGCACCTGATATGAACCAATATGAAACCCGCAAGGGCTGCGTATGTCTCATAGTTTATGCCCGCTATTCAACCAGGTTTGAATATCTCGTTCAGCTTTAAGAAAGCGAGTCATTTTCCTGCATGTCCAGCTAAAATGGACTGCACGTTGTTGTAAAACTTAAGTGGACCCGCCCTATATAGCTCGATCGGTGCTCAAAGCAGAACGACGCCATTACTAATTACAGAGCCGCATCCAAAAATGGCGTAGCGATGTGCGATTCTGCTCAGTATTTCTGCCTTTTCGGGCCGCAAAGACAGCACTTTTCGTGCCACGCAGCATCTACACTTTTGTAGATACCGCTCCGCAGTGGGGATCAGATAATATCGCCTTTGATCCAGAACGGCGATGACGGAAATTTTGAAAACGGACGCAATACGGAACAAATCCATGTTGCAGTTAACTCGAATTGAAATCGAGACGACTAGATTTATAAATGAGCTATGCTCGACGCCGAGGGTAGAAGATAAAGGGGAGTTGGAGTTGGCAGGCATGTAGCCTTACAATCAGCGTTTCCAGGGGCGCTGAGATGTGTTAGAAGAGACTGCATGTTCTGCCGGCCCACCTGCACAGGATGGATTTTGTTGCCGAGGCGCATATTTTGTCTGGCAATGCTGATCGGTTCGGCCCTCGATTCTTCAGGCCAAAGCGAACTTCGAGTCAGGCATTGGACAACCGATGACGGATTGCCGCAGGACAGGCCTTCATGCTTCAAACAAACCCGTGATGGCTATTTATGGATGGGAACTTACTACGGATTAGTGCGTTTCAACGGATTGGTTTTCACCGTGTTCAATCAGTACAATACGCCGGAGATTTTGGACGATACGATTAATGCTATCGACGAAGGCGAGGACGGCACCTTATGGATTGGCACTGCAGCGGGACTGGTGAAGTATCGTAACAATGCTTTCTATCCGGTTGCCGGTCTGGAGCAACTGCCGAATAAACCCATTTGGAGACTTGCCGCAAGTGGTCCTGGGGCTGTATGGGTTCAAGCAACTAATAGTGTTTTCCGGTTGGAAAACGGAAAACGCTCTCGCGAATGGCTCTTTGATCTCCAAAAAAGCCAGGTCAGGGAATTACAGCAAGACAAAGATGGATGGCTGACGGTGATGCTGGAGCACGCCTGGATAAAAATTTCTCCCGATGGGAGTCGCTCGATTACCAATTACGTAGTGGAGAACTCATCGGGTATAAGGACTGGACGAGGAAATGGAAACCTGCAACGGTTTCTGTGCGGCAGGTTGGCCAGGGCCCCCGATAGTCTGTGGGTTGGTGGAGTCGGTTATTTGGGACTAATTACAGGCGGAGTAGTTAAACAAATCCCCAGGGGGAAGAGAGACAACATCTCCATTACAGCACTTTGCGAGGATAAGGCGGGGAATCTCTGGGTTGGCGATGCGGAAGGCAAAGTACATGTTTGGGATTCTCACGAATGGAAGCCAATCGATCTGGGGGAAGGCGCAACGTCAGCTTCGATCATAATCATCAGAGAAGATCAGGAAGGCTGTCTGTGGGTAGGAACTACCCGCGGCTTGTTTCAGATTGAAAAACTCCGTGTGCACACGTTTACACAAAAAAATGGTTTGCCCGACGATACTGTCTGCTCAGTTTGTGAAGATAGTAATAAGGTAGTGTGGGCCGGCACAGCCCAGGGAATCTGCCGTTTACAAAACAATCGAATTGTTCCTTTGGCAAAGGAGGAGCCTTCGGCATATTTGAGAGATCGCTGCGTGTGCCCTAATGGCAAGGGAGGGTTGCTTTTTGCCAAAGAAAAACTTGGGCTCTACGAGTTCCAGGATGGAGAGTTCACGTGTCGAGCCTCGGAGTCCAACTTGCCAGGTCCAATCGGCGCTTTGTACAGGGATCGGTCCGGCCGGTTATGGGTAGGCACATCAAAAACAGTGGTCGCATTTGACGACGGAAAAATAACGAAGCTGGCTCCTGAACATCCACTGCTTAATATTCGATGCATTTTGCAGGATCGCGAGGGCACCTTTTGGCTGGGAACCAAGGGCGAAGGACTTTTGCGAGTGAGTGGAGAGAGCTTTACACGTTTCACCGAAGCAGATGGCCTGGCCAATAATAGTGTCTGGTCTATCTACGAGGATGAAAGTGGTTCCTTATGGTTTGGCACCGAGAACGGTTTGAATCGCTGGAAAAATAAGAAGTTTTTTAAGTTTACTAGGCATCATGGGGTAGGAGATAATTCCTCGCATCGCCGAGGGTCGAAACGCTCCCAAGCTGAGGAGCGCCTGGTTATCAATTGTGTCCTGGAGGATAATTTCGGATTTCTTTGGCTGAGTGGTCTCCGCGGTCTGCTTCGAATACAACGCACACAACTGGATGCCGTGGCAGATAACGTTACGAACGAAGTGGAATGTTCGATCATCAACACGATCGATGGGATGGAAAGCAGCGAAACCAACGGGGAACGCCAACCTTCAGGATGGAAAGCCGCGGATGGCCGGCTTTGGTTTCCAACCACACGCGGATTGATAGTCGTGGATCCTATGACATTTCAATCACGCCGTGCTCCTCCTTCTGTCCAGATAGAACAGGTTTTTGTGGATGATGAGATCATTTTTGGCGATTATGCCGACTCCGCGCCGTCCATTTCGTCGGACCAGGATTCGGTGGGGCGCGCGAAGAGCTTTAACATTTATCTCGCTGCCGGTCGTGCCAAGGTCGTTGAGTTCCACTTTACAGCAAACACCCTCGTGGACGCTAGACATGCTCGGTTTCGTTATCGATTAAAAAATGTGGATAAAGACTGGGGGCCAGTTACCACGGAGCGAGTAGCGCGCTACACTCTTTTGCATCCAGGCAATTATATCTTTGAAGTCACCGCCACGGATAATAGCGGCATCTGGAATAAGGAAGGCGCCAAGGTAGAGTTCTCGGTCGCGCCACACTTTTGGGAAACCTGGACGTTTTATATTCTATGCGTATGCGGCGCCATCGGGCTGGCTGGGGCCATCCAGGCATACCGGCTGCATTGGCAACGTCGATTGTTGAAATTGGAAGAGCAACGCGCTCTAGCCAATGAACGGGCACGCATTGCGCGCGATCTGCATGATGATTTAGGCACTGCCCTGACGGGCTTGGCTCTCGAATTGGATGTTGCAGGCAAAGCCGCCAAGGCGGAGCCTGGTTTGACCCAGCGGCTTAGTGAAACTGCCAGACACACGCGCCAAATGGCCGAGCGAATGCGCGAGGTCGTCTGGTCCGTCAATCCCAAATGCGATAATTTATCCAGTGTGGCGGACTTCCTTGAGCAGCAAGTGAGTCAATTCCTTCGCTCAGATACAATAGCGGGGCGGTTCGAACTTCCTGAAGACATCCCTGCAATTGCACTCGGCGCGGAGGCTCGACATCAACTGGCTTTAAGTGTGCGTGAAGCCTTAACGAATGTCGTGCGCCATTCACAGGCCACCGAAGTTGTACTCAGCCTGGCCATTGTCGATCACCAACTGCTGGTGCAAGTCAAAGATAACGGTAAAGGCTTTCGAGCCGGAACAGTGAATGGTCATGGATTGGAAAACATGAATTCCCGACTGCTCCAGGTTGGAGGCTCATTTGAGTTCGTTTCGGACGAACGAACTGGCACCGTCGTCTCGTTCCGATTGCCATTGCCAGAATCATTTGAAGAAATCAGCGGAAACAAGCCTGGCTCGAATGGATGAATATCAGGGTTGCCATTGTGGAGGATGATCGAATTGTTCGAGAGAACCTGGCCTTGCTCATCAATGCCACCGCCGGTTTTTCCTGCGTGGCCGTTTGTGCCACCGGCGAGGAAGCGTTGGAGCGGCTTGGGAAAGTGTCCCCGGAAGTCGTTTTGATGGATATCCATTTGCCGGGGCAGAGCGGGATTACCTGTGTCGCACGTTTGCGGGCGTTGCTTCCCAGCGTGCAAGTGATCATGTTGACCATCGAAGAAGACAGTGAGCAAGTTTTTGAATCATTAAAAGCTGGAGCGACCGGCTACCTGGTCAAGCATGTATCCCCCACAGAGATTTTGGAAGCGGTAGCTGAAGTCCATAAAGGAGGCGCTCCTATGTCGAGTCAAATCGCGCGAAAAGTGGTCACGACGTTTCGCGGATTGACCACTTTTGACAAACCTGCTGTCCAATTAGCCCCGCGAGAGGCGGAAGTTTTACGACTTTTGGCCACAGGCCTTCGTTCGAAAGAAATTGCCAAGCACATGGAGGTCAGCGTGGGCACGATTAATACCTATGTGCGGCATATCTATGAAAAGCTCCACGTTCGCTCACGGGCAGAGGCGGTCGCACGGCTTCCCAAGCGCTGAAAGTCAGAACAAACGGACCGAACTTCGGCCTTGCCCGTCTTTGAAGTCTTAGTTTCCTATACCCTTTTGGAGTTATTTCTTTTGAATCTGTGTTGAAGTTCACGACCGACTGAATCATCGTTGGACTGTGAACCAACTTTTAGCAGTTCAGGATGGCATCATGAGCAAACTGGGGGATGAGCGTAAACCCGTCGAACCGTGTTCTATTGTCATCTTCGGTGCCAGTGGAGATCTCACTTCGCGGAAGCTCATTCCAGCGTTCTATCATCTGTTTAAAGAAAAACAAATGCCGCCCGAATTTCGCATCATTGGCTTCGCTCGACGCGAGAAGACCGATGCCTCCTGGCGAGAAGAACTACGCCAGGCGTTAGAGCAGTTTTCACGGACAAAACCTGTAGACGATAAAGTTTGGGAAGAATTTTCTCAGCACATTACTTATTGCCTGGGGGATATCAACGAGACGGCAGCTTATACGAAGTTGGAGCAACAGCTCAGCGCAACCGGCAACAAACAGTTGCGGCACAACTTGCTTTTCTATCTCGCTACTTCACCCAGCCAGTTTGGCGAAGTGGTGGAACAGCTCCACGTGGCACGCTTGCTCCACAAAAATGGGGAGCAGGGCTGGCAACGCATCGTCGTCGAAAAGCCGTTTGGCCATGACCTTGAAACGGCACGCCAGCTTAACGCCGAGTTAACCCGTTATGCTCACGAGTACCAGGTTTTTCGCATCGACCATTACCTCGGCAAAGAAACCGTCCAAAACATTCTCATGTTCCGGTTTTCCAATTCGATATTTGAACGGCTCTGGAACCGCGATTCCATTGATCATGTGCAGGTAACCGTGAGCGAAAAACTCGGTGTCGGTCAGCGGGGCGGTTATTATGAAGAAGCGGGCGCTTTGCGTGATATGGTTCAGAATCATTTGCTGCAGGTGGTCTCCCTGGTCGCAATGGAACCGCCGGTGTCTCTCGAAGCAGAGCCGATCCGAGATGAAAAAGTGAAGCTCCTCAAGTCCCTGCGGCCACTGTCCACTGAACAGGTTCGGCAGCAGGTCGTGCGCGGCCAATATTTCGCAGGCGTAGTAGATGGAGAAGCCCGGCCCGGGTATCGCCAGGAACCTAAAGTCAAAACCGATTCCAACGTCGAAACTTATGTCGCGTTAAAGCTCTTTATTGACAACTGGCGCTGGTCCGGAGTTCCTTTTTATTTGCGCACCGGGAAGAGCCTGCCCGCAAGCGCCAGTGAAGTGCGCATTCAATTCCGGCCTACTCCTCACGTACTATTCGCCGCACAATGCGGTCAGAAGCTGGATGCAAATGCATTGACGTTGCGCCTTCAGCCGAATGAGGGCATTTCCCTCCGATTCAATGGCAAGGTCCCTGGAACCAGCCTGGCTGTTCGTCCGGTTCGCATGCACTTCAGTTACGACGCCGAGTTTGGCGCATATACCCCTGAGGCGTATGAACGTTTGTTGCTCGAAGCAATGACCGGCGACGCCACTCTTTTCATACGAAGGGATGAAGTCGAAACCGCCTGGCAAATTGTGGATAACATTCGCAAAGCATGGGATGGTGAGCCACTTTCCAACCGGGAGTTTTATGCGGCGGGCACGTGGGGGCCGGTCGCAGCCGATGATTTGCTCGCTCAAAATGGGCACGGGTGGCGGCCCCCGATGGTTATTACTGGATAGACGTAGCTCCAGCGCGTTGCAAAAGTGGGATGTGGCAAAATGACGAATGACGAAAGAAATCCGAATGACGAGTCAGGCAGAATTACCCCGAATTTGAGATTCTGTCATTCGGCCTTGGTCATTGGAAATTTGTCATTCGCGGCATGAGACGCCTTTTGCAACAGCCTCGAGCTAGCGATTGGACTCTTCCGGAAGGCCGGTGATAAGTCGCGCACTGCGTTTATAGGCAAAGTAAGAGTAGGCCCACTGCAGTAGCACAGCAATCTTGTTGCGAAATCCAATGAGAAAAATCAGGTGCACAAACAGCCATGCCAGCCAGGCCCACAAGCCTGAGAATTTGAATTTTCCAATCCAGGCGACCGCTGCCGAGCGGCCGATCGTTGCCATCGTACCCCGATCCCAATAATGGAACGGCGGGCGTGGGGCACGACTCGGACCCAAATCCAGTTCGTCGCGAATGATCTTCGCTACGTGCCGGCCCATTTGCATGGCGGCAGGGGACACTCCAGGAACAGGCTGACCATTTTCCCTTAATAGGAAAGCGATGTCACCCACAGCGAAAACCTCCGGATGGCCAGGCACGCTAAGGTCCGGGTTTATTTTGATACGATCTCCGCGTACGAGTTCCACGCCCAATAGTTTAGTCAACGGACTTGCGGACACACCTGCCGCCCATAAAATATTCTCCGCGTGCAGCACTTCGCCTCCTTCCAGTTCCACTTCCTTGTCGCGAATTTCTTTGACGCGCGTGGCCGTTCGGACCTGGACCCCAAGCTTGTGCAATTGACGCTCCGCACTTTTACTGAGGTCCTCTGGAAAATGCCCTAAGACAGCCGGGCCAGCTTCCAGGAGGATGATGCGTGCTTGAGTTGGATCGATACGGCGGAAATCACGTTTCAATACGGTGCGGGTCAGTTCCGCAAATGATCCGGCCAGTTCGACACCGGTAGGTCCGCCACCAATGATGACGATTGTCATCAGCCGTTTGCGCTCGTCAGCATCCTCGGAAGCTTCGGCTTTCTCGAATGAAAGCAGAACTCGGCTGCGGAGCCGCAATGCATCCTCTATGGTTTTCAAACCAGGTGCGAACTTTTCCCATTCGGGGTGGCCAAAGTAACTGGTGCAACTTCCAAGTGCGAGAATCAGGTAATCATAATCCAGAGTGCCTCTTTCCAGGATGACCTGGCGTTTATTCAAGTCGAAATTGACTACTCGCTCGAGTAACACGGTCATGTCGGTCCGATTCGATAAAATCGAGCGGATTGGCTGCGCAATTTCCGGAGCCGAAAGGCCGGCGGCAGCGACTTGATAAAGTAGCGGCTGAAAGAGATAATGGTTTGTGCGATCCACGACCGTCACGCGCGCCCGCGGGTGATGAAAGTGCTTGCAAAAGGTAAGCCCCCCGAATCCGGCGCCCAATACTACGATTTTAAAAACCTTGTCCTCAGGCATCCTTAAATGTGGCATGGAGGTCAAGTGAACCGTCAATGAGAATCCAGTGTGGCGGTCAGCCAATTTTCTAACTTTCGATCCATTGCCACGTTAATGTCTCCGCGAGGGAGACATTGGACCAGCGACTTCCGGGTCTCCGGGTTGAGAATCACAGGCTTGCGCTTCTGGTTGACAATTCCCATCTATCTCATACGATCGTTTTAAACGAACGTATGAATGAGACCGGCTCGCGCATCCTGGACGTGGCTGAAGAATTGTTCAGTGAACAAGGCTTCGACCGGGTTTCGATTCGGGACATTACCAGAAAAGCGAAAGTCAACCTGGCGGCCATCAATTATCACTTTGGCACCAAGGCGGACTTGATTGCCGCGGTATTCGAACGGCGAGTTCTCCCGGTGAATGAAGCAAGGATCGCGGCGCTCGAGTCGCTTCGGGAACAGGGCCATACAAAACTTCGGATCGAGGACATCCTCGAAGCATTTATACGCCCCACGATCCAATTTTCCTTTGGCACACCCAAAGGTGGGAAAGCTTTTTCGAAGTTGTTCGGACGTTGCCTTGCCGAGCCGAGCCCGGAAATAACATCCTTGTTGAAGCGGCAATTTGAGCCATTGGCTGAGCGATTGGACTCCGCACTGATGAAAGCGCTTCCTGGCCTGTCACGATCCGAAGCGTTTTGGTGCATGAAATTCACCTTCGGCGCTCTGCACCATTGGCATTTAACCAAAGATGCGTTTCTTCCCGATTGGCTGGAAAAAACCGATGTTGAAAGGCAAATCCAAAAGCTAATTTCGTTCGCGGCAGCCGGATTCCGGGCTGCCCGAAGCCGGTCGAAACAGATATGAAGACATTTAGCACAAAGATCATCCCCTGGATACTGGCTCTTTCGCTCGTTCTCGGTATTGTCGCGTGCAGGGAAAAAGCGAAATTACCCTCCCCTCCGCCGGCTGAAGTTTCGGTGGTAGCGGCTGCCTCTGAACGGGTGGATCGAACAACCGAGCTTCCCGGCCGGATTAGTCCAATGCGCGAAGCCCAGGTGCGCGCGCGCGCGACCGGGATTCTTCTCAAGCGTTTGTTCGAGGAAGGGTCCAATGTCAAGGAAGGCCAGGTGTTGTTTGAAATCGATCCGCTTCCATTACAAGCGAGCCTGAACAGCGCCAAAGCAGCAGTGGCGAAAGCGGAAGCCGCGCTGAAGGAATCGCAAGCCACTGTCAACCGTTACAAGGAATTGGTCAAAATCAACGCCATCAGCAAACAGGTTTATGACCAGGCGGTGGCCATGCTCTCGCAGAATGAAGCGGAAGAGCTTGCAGCCAAAGCGGCGGTTCAAACCGCTGAATTGAATCTGGGCTACGCACAAGTCAGGGCGCCGATTTCCGGCCGGATAAGTAAAGCGCTGGTGACGGAAGGCGCGCTGGTTAGCGCCACCGAGGCGACACAACTCGCTGTTATTCGCCAGCTTGATCCGGTTTATTTTGATTTCACCCAATCGAGCACCGAGGTATTGCGGCTGAAGCGCGCCCTGGAAAATGGGAATCTTCAGAGTGTCGGTCCGGGCCAGGCGCGGGTGACTCTCCTCCTGGAAGACGGCACTGTGTATCGGCATGAAGGTAGATTTCTGTTCTCGGACATTTCGGTGGATCCGACCACGGGCATGATCCCGCTTCGCGCCGAAGTTCCGAATCCGGAGAATTTGTTAATGGCCGGAATGTTTGCCCGTGCGCAACTCATCGAAGCGGTCAATACGAACGCGATTACCGTGCCGCAGCGGACCGTGACTCGCGGGGCGAGCGGAAAATCCACTGTGCTGGTGGTCAACCACGAAAATAAAGTGGAACTGCGGACGATCGAAGTGGAGCGCATCGTCGGAAATAAGGCGGTCGTGGCTACCGGATTAAAAGCCGGCGAACTTGTGATGGTTGAAGGTTCACAAAAAGCGCCTCCGGGTTCTACCGTAAAAACGGTGCCCTTTGCGGATGTTACGGCTGCGAACCAGGCCAAATCAAAGTAAGAAACGCTCATGCCGCAATTTTTTATTGATCGTCCGATTTTTGCCTGGGTGGTGTCGATCTTGATCATGGTCCTGGGGTCGTTGTCGATTACTCAACTGCCCGTTGCGCAGTATCCGAGCGTCGCGCCGCCCTCCATTTCGGTCACTGCCAACTACGCCGGCGCTTCGGCGGAAACGTTGCACGACACGGTCACTTCGGTGATCGAGCAACAACTGAACGGAATCGATAACCTGCTTTATATGTCGTCGAGCAGCGACGCATCAGGTCTGGCGACGATCACGCTTTATTTTCGTCCGGGAACCAACCCGGACACAGCGCAAGTGCAGGTGCAGAACAAGCTGCAACTGGCCACGCCGAGTTTGCCGCAAACGGTGCAACAACAAGGGGTGGTCGTTGCCAAGGCCACTCGCAACTTCATGATGTTTTTTACTCTCTCAACCATTGACGACAGTCTCGATGAAGTCGCGCTCGGCAATTACATCGCTGCCAGTGTTCTTGATCCGATCCGCCGTGTATCAGGGGTGGGCGAAGCCATCCTGTTCGGTTCGCAGTACGCGATGCGAGTTTGGCTGAATCCGGACAAACTCAACAGCCTGGGCCTCTCTGCCTCGGATGTCACCACAGCGATTGCAAATCAAAATGTTCAGGTTCCCGTCGGACAGGTGGGAGATAAGCCAGCCGTTCAAGGGCAACAACTCAATGTCATCATGCAAGGGCGCGCCACTTTGCGAACCATTTCCGAATTTGAAAATATTCAACTGCGCGCAAATCCGGACGGCTCGCGTGTCTTACTGAAGGACGTTGCGCACGTCGCTTTCGGGGCGGAAAATTACGGCACGCAAGCACGGGTCAATGGTCATTCCTCGGCGGCGGTAGCTATTAAGCTCTCACCCTCGGCCAATGCACTCAACACTGCCGAGGCTGTCCGCAAAGAGGTGGCCGAGCTTTCCAGATTTTTTCCGCCCGGCGTGCGCGTTGACTATCCGCTGGACACTTCAGCCTTCGTCCGCATTTCGATCGAAGAAGTTCTCAAGACGCTCGCGGAAGCTATCCTTCTCGTGTTCCTGGTGATGTATTTGTTTCTGCAGAACATTCGAGCGACGCTCATTCCGACGATTGTTGTCCCCGTCGCCCTGCTCGGCACTTTCCTTTCCATGGTCGCATTCAAATTCTCGATCAACGTGCTGACGATGTTCGGAATGGTTCTGGCCATCGGGATTCTGGTGGATGATGCCATCGTCGTGGTCGAAAACGTGGAGCGCATCATGGCCGAGGAAGGGCTGTCACCGCTCGAAGCCACTCGCAAAGCGATGAAGCAAATCACCGGCGCGCTGATCGGGATCACGCTTGTGCTTACGGCAGTGTTCATTCCGATGGCGTTCTTCAGCGGGTCGGTCGGAACAATTTACCGGCAGTTCTCTTTATCGCTGGTTTCGTCCATGCTCTTTTCGGTTTTCCTGGCGATGTCTTTGACGCCGGCCTTGTGCGCGACCTTGCTGAAGCCCATCCCCAAAGGGCACAAACATGAGAAGCGCGGATTTTTCGGCTGGTTCAATCGGAGTTTCGCCAAATCCACCACGCATTATCAATCCACAGTCGGCCGGATCTTAAAACATAATCCGATCTCCATGGTGGCCTATGTTCTGATCATCGGTTTGGTTTGCGTTCTTTATGTCAACCTGCCCTCCTCGTTCCTTCCCGCCGAAGACCAGGGTTATTTCATCACCAACATCCAGTTGCCCGTCGGCGCAACCAAGGAACGAACCGATGTGGTTCTCCGGCAAGTTGAGGATTATTTTTTAAAGCAACCGGAAATCGAAAGTTTTATTACCGTTGCAGGATTCAGCTTCAATGGACGCGGACAAAATGCGGCTTTGTCCTTCGGCCGTCTGAAGGATTGGAGCAAACGCAAGGGTTCCCAGCACACCGTGCAGGCCATTATTGCCCGCGCCGCAGGAAAATTTTCGGCAATTAAAGATGCGATCATTTTTCCGCTCAATCCGCCGGCGATCAATGAACTGGGCAACTCGACCGGGTTCGATATGGAACTCGAGGATCTTGCGGGATTGGGTCACCAAAAGCTGCTGGAAGCCCGAGACCAACTCCTCGAAATGGCTTCCAGGAATCCCAACGTGGTCGCTGTGCGCGTCCAGGGTTTGGAGGACGCGGCGCAACTAAAAATCGACGTGGACGAGGCCAAAGCCGGAGCGCTCGGCGTGGCCATCGGCGATATTAACGCGACGCTGCAAACCAGCTTCGGTTCCGCCTACGTCAACAATTACATTAATGGAAACCGGGTTCAGCGTGTCATCGTGCAACTGGATGCTCCGTTTCGCATGTCGCCCGACGATGTCAAAAATGTTTATGTCCGCAACAAAACTGGAACGATGGTTCCACTTTCAGCATTCACCACGGTAAGGTGGATTTACGGCTCACCCCAACTGCAGGGGTACAACGGGTTTCCATCGTACGAAATTATTGGATCCGCGGCTCCCGGAAAAAGCACGGGCGAAGCCATGAACGCCATGGAGGAAATGGCCAGACACCTGCCGTCTGGCATCGGATATGAATGGACCGGCCAATCGTATGAGGAACGGTTGTCCGGATCCCAAGCGCCCATGCTGTACGGGCTTTCGGTGCTGGTGGTGTTTCTCTGCCTCGCCGCGCTTTACGAAAGCTGGTCGATCCCATTGTCGGTAATTCTCGTTGTGCCGCTGGGCGTTTTGGGTTCTTTGCTGGCGACCAAATTGCGCGGCATGCCCAATGACGTTTTCTTCAAGGTGGGTCTCCTGACCATCGTGGGCCTTGCGACCAAGAACGCGATTCTGATCATCGAGTACGCCAAAGATCTTCAGGCCGAGGGGAAAGATTTAATCGATGCCACGCTGGAAGCGGTGCATTTAAGGTTGCGTCCGATTCTGATGACTTCCTTTGCTTTTATTCTAGGTGTGATGCCGCTCGCTTTAAGCCGGGGCGCCGGTTCCGCAAGCCAGAACGCAATCGGCACCGGCGTCGCGGGGGGTATGTTAGCGGCGACGGCACTCGGAATATTTTTGATCCCCGTATTTTATGTGGTCGTTCGCCGCATTTTTAAACCACGCCTGAAACCGGCTCCGAGGCCGGAACCCGGAACCGACCTTTCCGGAAGCAGCCGGGAGCCCGTTATATGAACAAAGGTTGTCTTTGGCTTCTAACACTAGGAACGCTGTTCAGCGGTTGCACCCTGGCGCCCAGGTATGACCGGCCTGCACTGCCCGTCAGCACTTCCTGGCCAACCGGCTCCTCGCAAACGAATCAAAGCCATCCCGCCTCGGAAATCCATTGGCGGGAATTTTTCGACGACCCGCGCTTGCAGGAATTGATCGCGCTGGGGCTAAAAAATAATCGCGATTTGCGCATTGCTGCTCTGCGTGTCGAAGAGGCGCGCGCGCAATATCGCATTCAACGGTCAGCGCTTTTTCCTGGCGTTGAAGGCGAGGCAAGCTACTCGCGACAGAAATTTTCCGGCGCTGCGACCACCTTCAGAGGAGGCGAGGTGATCACCACCTACACGGTGGATGTTGGCGCCTCTTACGAAGTGGACCTCTTTGGCCGTGTGCGCAGCCTGAAAAAAGAGGCGTTGGAAAAATACCTGGCGACCGACCAGGCGCGCATCAGCGCCCACATTGCGCTCGTGTCAGAGATCGCCAATGAATATCTGACTCAATTGCGATTGCGTGAAGCCAAAGCTGTCGCGCATCAGACCTTGAAAACGGTTCAGGCCTCGTACGATTTGATCAAACGACGGTATGAAACAGGCGCGGCATCTGAATTGGAACTGAGCACCGCGGAAGGACAGGTGCAAACTGTCAAGGTCAACTCGGCAAATTTTCTTCAGCTCCTGGCGGCTTCTGAAAATGCGCTCACCCAATTGGTGGGAGAACCGCTGCCCAGCGATCTGCCTGCGGGAACGCCATTCCAGCAACAGCATCTGCTCACGGATTTGCCCGCGCAGATTCCTTCAGAGGTGTTGCTGCGGCGTCCTGACGTGCTCGCCGCCGAGCACACTTTGAAGGCTGCCAATGCGGACGTTGGCGCGGCAAGGGCGGCCTTTTTTCCGCGGATTCTCCTTACAGGTTCCGGCGGAACTGCCAGCGCCAAGTTGAGCGATCTGTTCACTGGCCCATCCGCGACTTGGAGTTTCTCACCTCAAATTACTATCCCCATCTTTGATGTCGGCGCCACGCGTGCAAAACTCGATGTTTCGACAATTCAAAAAAGGATCGAGATTGCCAATTACGAAAAGGCAATCCAAACCGCTTTCCGGGAAGTGGCCGATGCTCTTGCCGTTCGTGCCATCCTCGATGAGAAGCTGAAGGCACAGCAAACATTGTTGAGCGCACAACAGAAACGCTTTGACCTTACCACCGCCCGTTATAATCAAGGGGTTGACAGTTATTTGGAGGTTCTGCTCGCGCAACAGGACCTTTACGCTGCCCAGCAAAATCTATTGCAATTTCAAGCGGAGAACTTGCTCAACGCGATCGCCCTTTACCGTTCGCTGGGCGGCGGCTGGAAATCGTGATTCGGCCTGCTGCGAGTGGCCCGCCTGCCACTATCATGGAGATGACTGGAGATCCCCTGCGCAAATCAAAATTCAGCCTTTCGGGTGTACAGTACTCGCGCAGCTGTGCCCCAATCGTTATGGTAATTTTCCGGTTGTTTGTTCGGATACGTGAATGAGCAAGCCCTTAAAACTACATGTAACACTGGCTGCAGAGAAAAAATTGCGCTCAGGGCATCCTTGGTTATTCGTCGATAGCATTTTCGACAAAGATCGAGAGGGAAAGCCAGGAGAGATAACAGTCATTTATGATCGCGAAAACCGGTTTCTCGGACTGGGTTTATTCGATCCCTATTCGCCAATTCGGGTTCGAATGCTGCACACAGGTCGTGCCCAAGTGTTGGATGAGCAATGGTGGATGGCTCGACTCGAACGGGCTTTAAGACTCAGAGAACCTTTATTTGATCCACAAACTACAGGGCATCGTTGGATTCATGGGGAGAGCGATAGCTGGCCCGGGCTGGTTTTGGATCGGTATAACTCAACCCTGGTGCTGAAGTTGTACACCGTGTCTTGGTTGCCTCGCTTGAAAGAACTGACCAGCTTGATTGTGCAACGGCTCCTGCCCGACCGGTTGGTTCTCCGCCTCAGTCGAAACATTTGCTCAATAGCCCAGGAACAATTTAAACGAAAAGATGGAGATATTCTCTACGGCCATCCTCCATACGACCCTGTCATTTTTCTGGAGTCAGGTCTCCGGTTTGAAGCGAATGTGTTGCAAGGGCAAAAAACTGGTTTCTTTCTGGATCAACGGGAAAATCGACGCAAGGTTCAAGCATTGTCCCAGGACCGCGATGTCTTGAACGCATTCAGCTTTTCTGGCGCTTTCTCGGTTTATGCCGCGCGTGGAGGCGCCCGCTCTGTTACGGATTTGGACATTAGCCCTCACGCTCTAATGAGCGCGCGACGTAATTTCGAGTTGAACCGTTGGGAGCCTTCTGTTCGCACTTGCGCCCAAACATGTATTCAGGCGGACGCATTTGAGTGGCTGAATGGAAATCCAACTCAAACGTATGGATTGATCGTGCTCGACCCGCCTTCTCTCGCACGACGTCAAACAGAACGAGCCGGTGCTTTGCGGGCCTATTACAAACTCGTGCTGGCAGGGCTCAAGCATATTCGTCGCCCCGGAATTCTTGTTGCCTGTTCCTGCTCGGCGCATATCACGCCGGAGGAGTTTTTTGAAGTGGTGCGTCAAGCTGCTTCAGATTCTCGTGAAGCGTTTTCCGTCCTGCAGACAACCGGACATCCGGCTGATCATCCTGCCACCTTTAAAGAGGCGCATTACTTAAAAGCCATTTATTTATCCTTAAAAAAATCAAGGTCCCTGATGATCGGGCAAAAATCAAGGCACCCCTCAAGGCGCTGAACCGCTGGAACGCTTCGCTTTTTCGCCCTTGCTCTGGTAAACCCGCACATAATCCACCAACATACGCTGAGGGAATTCAGTTTTCGCATCGGGGTTGCCGGGCCAGCCGCCACCGACCGCCACATTGAGCAGCAAGAATTGTGGACTCGTGAATACCCATTTGCTTCCTTTGGGAAGGCTCTCAGGAGTCGCCGTGAAATAAGCTTTGTCGTCCACGAACCACCGAATGCGATTGGTCTCCCACTCGACTGCGAACACATGAAAGTTGTCCGCGAATGCTGCTTTGTCAGGCAATATTATTTGTCCGCCCACGCCGCCAGCCCCCGAATATCGTGGCCCGTGAATTGTGCCGTGAACAGCTTGAGGCTCCCGCCCCATATTCTCCATGATGTCAATCTCGCCTCCGTCTGGCCAGCCAACTTCATCAATGTTTGTCGCCATCATCCAAAACGCCGGCCAAATACCCTGACCACGGGGTACTTTGATTCGGGCTTCAACCCGTCCATAGAGCCAGGACCCTTTACCTTTGGTTAACAGACGCGCGGAAGTGTAGTTTTTGGTGCCCATGATTTCGCGTCGCGCTTCAATGACCAACTTGCCATTTTCGATTCGGACATTGTTCGTCCTGAAAGTGTAATACTCCAATTCATCGTTACCCCACTTGTCAGCTCCAAGATCAAAACCCCACTTGTTGGAATCCGGGCTGCTGCCGTTCGGCAAGTCAAACTCATCTGACCAGACAAGCTGCCAATTTTGCCCACTGGCGCTAAGGGCGACAAAAACGCTGAATAATAACAGGGTAGTTAATATTAAAACACGCACTTTGAGTACCCCGTAATATAAGGCTGGTGACGATTGGAATACCATTAATTTGTCGTTCGACCACCCAACCAGTTCACAGTTTCAAGCCCGGTTTCGCTCAGCTTGAAAATAAACGGTTAAAACTGCAGACTAGGGTCATGGAATACGAAGCGGTTATCGGGCTGGAAACTCACGTTCAGCTCAAGACGAAATCAAAGATGTGGTGTGGTTGCGCGAACGAGTTTGGCGCCGAGCCCAATACAAATGTGTGTCCCGTTTGCCTGGGGTTACCTGGCGTCCTGCCGGTCGCAAACGAAGCAGCCCTTCGCCTGACCACGCTCACCGGGTTTCTGCTCAACTGCACAATTCCGTCTTATGCAAAGTTCGACCGGAAAAATTATTTTTATCCGGACATGCCCAAGAATTACCAGATCACCCAGTACGACAAACCCTCTACACTGAACGGTTATGTAGAATTTGAGTTCGAGGGAGGCACGGCGCGGGTGCGGATCACGCGAGCGCATCTCGAAGAAGACGTGGCCAAGAACTTTCATTTTGCCCGCCAAAGTGGCGTGGACTTCAACCGCGCTGGCGTCCCGTTGATGGAGATCGTTTCCGAACCGGATATTACCAGCGCCGCCATGGCTTTTGAATACCTTAACGCCTTGAAAGAAATTCTCGTCTATGGAGGCGTGAGCGATTGTGACATGGAAAAAGGCATGGTGCGCTGTGATGTGAACGTGAGCGTGAGGCCCAAGGGCCAAACTGAACTCGGAGCAAAGATCGAAATCAAAAACATGAATAGCTTTAGCGGCGCGCGCAAAGCTCTTGAGTATGAAATTCCTCGCCAAATTGCCGTGCTCAAAAGTGGCGGCAAGTTGATACAATCCACTCGTCGCTGGGATGATGAAAACAGCATCACAGAAGAGATGCGCACCAAGGAACACGCCCACGATTATCGCTACCTGCCCGAGCCGGACCTGATGCCCTTCGAGCCCACCCAGGAATGGCTCGAGCAGGTCTCCAGTCAAACAGTTGAACTGCCGCTGGCGCGCAAACAGCGCTTCATACGTGAATATCAATTGCCTGGTTCTGACGCGCAGACCTTTGTATCGGATATTGCTCTGGGCAACTATTTTGAAACCATCGCCCGGCAGGCCCGGAATCCCAAACTGCTGGCGAATTGGGTAATCAACAATTTGCGCGCGAAAATGACCGAGCATCATTCCGGCCTGAATGAATTAAGATTTCAGGCGAGCTCACTGCTGGAACTGGTTCGTTTGGTTGAGGAAAAAACTATCAGCGCCTCTGCGGCTCAGCAGGTTTTTAGTCATATGTTCGATACCGGGAAACAACCCGCCTCCATTGTGCAGGAATTGGGCCTGGCGCAGGTCAGCGATATGGCGGCTATCGAGAAGTTTTGCGAGGAAGCCATTGCAGCTAATCCTGGACCAGCAGCCGATTACCGAGCGGGCAAAATTGCCGCGCTCAATTTTTTAAAGGGCCAGGTTATGAAGTTGAGCAAAGGCAAAGCAAACCCCGGTTTGGCTGGCGAGATTTTGGAAAAGAAGCTGAAAGCATGACCCTGCGGACGTTTCGACTGCGGACCGCGGCTGTGTTCCGCACCGGAACCAGCCGCAGCGGCGACGGAGTGTGTACTTGATATCCCTTGACAGTTGACATGCTGCGGCTGGTTTCGCGGCGGAACATAGCCGCGCTCCTGCCAGCCTCGGTCGCATTGTGTCCGCACTGTTGCATTACTCAGAGGTGACGTGATGATGAGCGCATGCTAAGCTTGGGTCGATGTTTCTGACGCTCATCTTCCCGGGCTGGAACTGGCTTTGGTGTGCTGCCGGCTTGGCAGGAATCGCCCTGCTAACGCTGTTTTGGAGTTACCGGGCTTCTCCTCCTGGCTCGATAAGGTGGGTGTGCATGAGTCTGAAGATGCTTGGCTTTACAGCACTCGCAGCTTGCCTGCTGGAACCTATGTGGTCGGGGCAGCGCGCTAAACCGGGAGAAAACCTTTTCGCGATACTCGCCGATAATAGTCAGGGCTTGCAGGTGATGGATCGCGGTGAAAAGCGCACGCGAGGCGACGTCCTTCGCAATCTATTGAATCCCCAGGCTTCCTCCTGGCAGACAACCTTGGAACAGAACTTTGAAGTGCGGCGTTACCTGTTTGATACTCGGCTCCAGAGCACCCGGGATTTCAGTGAGTTAATATTTGATGGGCGTGCAACTGCACTGGGTTCAGCTTTGAAAACTTTGAAGGAACGGTACCATGGTCGTCCTCTGGCCGGCGTGCTGATGCTTACTGATGGAAATGCCACAGATTTGCGGGGTGAGCCTGATCTCGAAGGTTTGCCTCCTGTTTTTCCAGTGGTGATCGGCAAGCCTGACTTAATGAAGGATATTGCAGTGCAGGACACACGCACGAGCCAAACGGCCTTCGAAGACGCCCCGGTTTCGATCCAGGCCAATGTCAGGGCGGGTGGATATAGCGGAGATTCCATCGTGGCACAAATAACTGATTCTTCTGGAAAAAAGGTCGCCGAACAAACGCTTCGCGTCCGAAAGGACAATGACCTTTTGCCTTTTCGTTTCGAGTTGCGCCCGGAAAAAGCAGGTGTGAAATTTTACCAGGTCATGGTCCGGGCAAAAAATGAAATTGGAGCTTCCGGCACTGCGAATCAAACACAGGAAGCCACTCTACTGAATAATCGAGCGGTCCTGGCGGTGGACCGCGGCAGTGGACCGTACCGGATTCTTTACGTGGCTGGACGTCCGAACTGGGAATACAAATTCCTCAATCGCGCTCTCGCTGACGATGAGCAATTGCAATTGGTTGCCTTAATTCGTGTAGCCCGCCGTGAGCCAAAGTTCAATTTCCTCGGAAGGCCGGGTGAAACCGGTAATCCGCTTTTTCGAGGCTTCGGCAACCAGGCCTCGGAAGAAGTGGAGCGTTACGACAAACCCGTCCTGATCCGGCTGAATACTCGAGATGACTTGGAATTACGCGCGGGTTTTCCATCCACGCCGGAAGATCTTTATGGTTATCACGCCGTCATTGTGGACGATCTGGAAGCCGAGTTCTTTACCCCGGATCAATCGACTCTTTTGCAAAAATATGTTTCCGAACGTGGCGGTGGTTTTCTGATGCTCGGTGGTATGGAATGCTTCGAGCAGGGCAAATATCAGCAAACACCGATCGGGGATATGCTCCCGGTATATTTGGATCGGACTCAGGAAAGCAGGCCAATTGGTCCGCTCAAACTGAACCTGGAGCGCGAAGGCTGGTTGCAAACCTGGGCGCGACTCCGAGACAATGAAGCTGCCGAAAAAACCAGGCTGCAAACCATGGCCCCATTTTTCGTGCTGAATCCAGTGCACGAGGTCAAACCTGGCGCGAGCATTATTGCAACCGTTTCTGATGAGACGGGAAAAACCTTTCCGGCACTTGTAACGCAGCGTTTTGGCCGCGGCCGTACTGCCGCCCTAACCATAGGCGACATTTGGCATTGGGGATTGCATGACTTGGAAGCTCATCGGGATATGGACAAAGCCTGGCGTCAACTGATGCGCTGGCTGGTGACGGATGTTCCGAATCGGGTGGATTTTTCCGTCCAGGCGCAAGCGGACGATCCGAATGGAGCTGTGCAGTTGCAGGTCCGCATTCGAGACGCAAAGTTTAAGCCGCTCGACAATGCCGCCGTCGCTATAGAAGTGCAGCCTGTGTTGGCTGCGACCGGCCCGGGAACCGATTTTAAACCAATTCGCCTCACTGCCGAGACCTCATTGAGCGAGCCAGGACTTTATCAGGCAACCTTTGTGCCGAGGCTGACCGCAGGTTATCGCGCCGTTGCCGTCGTGACGAACTCCGAGGGTGTCCAGGTTGGGCGGGCTGAGACGGGATGGGCCTCCGATCTGGCGGCAGACGAATTCCGCTCGTTGACGCCCAACGTTCCTTTGCTTTCGAGCATTGCGCGTAAGACGGGTGGGGAAATTATTCGAGCGGACAAATTGGAAGAATTCGTGCACGGTTTGCCGCATCGCCATGCGCCAGTGATGGAAGCGTGGAATTCTCCCCTCTGGCAAACACCGGTGATGTTTGCGTTTGCCTTGATTTGCTTTCTCTCCGAATGGGGGATGCGCCGTTGGAAAGGGATGCCCTGAAAAATCCGCACTCTACCATTGGTTTGTACGAACCACATAGCTTGAAAAGGCATGCTCTCTATGGCTTGCTCAGTTGTCTGCTGGCGCTTCTACTGAATGTGGATCCTGCGATTGCATCACAACACGAGCCCGAAGATCAGCCAACCATAATTATTGTCGTCGGAGCGCCAGGGGAATCAGAGTTCGGCAGCAACTTTCTAAAGCAAGCGAGTCAATGGCAAAAGGCCTGTGAAGGAACCTGGCGGCAAATCACAATTGGCATGGAGAGCAATGCCCAAACAAACGATTTGCAACAACTGAAACAAAGTATCGAAGCCATAGCGCAGGAAAGTCACTCCCCCCTTTGGATCGTGCTCATTGGCCATGGCACATTCGATGGAAAAGAGGCCAGATTCAATTTGCGCGGTCCGGATGTCTCAGCTACTGAGCTGGCGCTTTGGCTTCAGCCTGTTCATCGGCCGCTTGCCGTCATTGATTGTTCGTCCAGCAGCGCCCCATTTCTTAACAAGCTTTCCGCCACAAATCGCGTCATTATTACCGCCACACGCAGTGGTTACGAACAGAACTTCGCAAGGTTCGGCCAATATTTTGCCGAGACGCTTTCTGATCCAGAGGCGGACCTTGACAAAGATGGAACTATTTCGCTGCTGGAATCATTTTTGATCGCCTCGCGTCGAACAGCGGAGTTTTACAAAGTGGAAAACCGGCTCGCCACCGAACATGCGTTGCTGGACGACAACGGCGACGGAATGGGGACGCCTGCCGATTGGTTCCGCGGCTTGCGCGCAGTGAAGAAAGCAAAAGAAGATGCTGCCGTCGATGGATTGCTGGCTCAACAATTTCATTTGAAACCCGCGCAAGGCGAACAAATACTTTCAACAGAGGATCAGGCGCGACGTGACGCACTCGAGCGGGCCGTGCTGCTTTTTCGCGAGAAAAAGGGGCAAATGCCGGAGGAAACTTATTATACTGAGTTGGAAAAATTGTTGCTGCCGTTGGCCAGGTTTTATCAAAGCCAAACAAACAGGCCTTCTACTCCCTTGCCTCCGAAATAACTTATTGGTCTGATAGGAAGTAAATCAGGCAGCCGGAATGTTTTCTCCAATAAGCTTGCTCATGCTGACCCGTTCCTCCACCGCATACCCAAGTGAGGAGTAAAAGGAAGAAACGCTCTTGTTGGTTTGCAGGATTTGAAGGTTGATCTTCATGCAACCTTTTGAGGACAAAGCGCGCTCGGCATGCAAAACAAGCTGAGTGCCGATCCCCCGATTGCGATATGAGGGAGCAACCGCAACAGAATAGATCCAGCCTCGATGTCCATCGTATCCGGCCATCGCGGTTCCGACGACAACATCCTCCATCAATGCAACAAAAAAAAGGTCGTCCGCGACAGCAAGTTTCTTGTCAATGGCGAGGCTTGGCCGGTTATGAGCAGTGTGATAACCAAAAACACCTTGCCATAAAGCAATGACTTGCGTGCGATGAGCCGTATTCTCAAATTGTTTTATCAGGATCGTTCCCATGCGAGGTCCCGCAGAACTCGTAAAGGAGTCTTTGTCGAGTTTATCGGACATGGCAATCAACTCAGCCCCAGTGAGCAAAAAAAAATGCTGCGGATATGAAAGCGCACGTGTGTTGATGTTACCTTGTGCTATGCCGAGTAGCGCAGATTTTTCCCGCCTCGGCGGGAGTGTATCGCCGAATTGCATTCGGCAGAGCGTCGAACATTCCAAAGTCGTTCCTGTTTGCACGAGGCCTGCAGATTTGAGATCTGCGATGCTTTCGTTCCGGCCTTGCTTCTCTGTTCTCTGAATCCGCTTGCCTTAATTCGCTCGATCAAATTTGTGAAGGTGCCCGAATTGACTCCACTCCGTAACGATCAGATTTCCATCCTTATCGATCGACGCGCCATGGGGTGAGTTGCAAATGCCATCCTTCCAGGCCTCGGGTCTCACTCCAAAATTAGCTCGCTGTTTCTCTTCGGGATTATCACCGACTTGCGCAACGATGTTTCCTTCCTTATCCAGCACAGTGACTCGCCCTTGCAATTCAGGAAAAATGGCATAATCCCCGCGGATATGTACCGCGGCAGGCATTCGAAGATCCTTTTGGATCACTTTCACGAAATTTCCATCGAGATCCCAGTACTCGACTCGGTTGTTGTTACGATTGCAAACAAGCAACAACGGCTTGCCCTGGCGGGTGTCCAGCGCGATCCCATGGCATGTTTGAAACTTCCCTTCTTCCTTCCCGGGACCGCCGAAGGCCTTTACGAATTTACGGTTTTTGTCGAACTTGAGCACGTAATTGGCGCCATAACCGTCTGCGACGAAAATTGAGCCATCGGATCCCACGGTCACTGCGCAAGGATTAAACCCTTTCTCATCTTTGTAGATGCCGGCTTCTTTTGGATATTCAATGGACCATTGTTTCTCGCCTCGAATATTGAGTTTAATTACTTCATGATCTTGAGGCCGTGCGGCATATATGTATTCGGCGCCACCTTCGGTGCGGAATTCCAGGCCATGAATTCTCGTGGGACCGATGGCGCGGAGGAACTTGCCGGAGGATGAGAAGACCACAATGCCCCGGTCGGTGTCGGTTGTGACATAAATGTTGCCTGCCTTGTCAATAATCACTCCTCCGTGGCATGGACCAAGCGACTGGCCACCAGGATTTTGCTCAAAGAAATTCGGAGCAATTGAATATTTCAGCTCTCCTGCTCGAGCTAACGTCGTAGCGAGAGTAATGAGGGCAATCAAAACATATTTCATCAGGTGCATGTTTCTCCTTATGCCCATCACGCTCGTAAAACAAGAATTAAATGCTAGGGGACAACAAAGTATGAAATTTTGGGATATCTGGATGCAACCAAACTTTTCACGACAAATACCACTCACACTTCAACCCGTCAGACTTCAAGATTAGGTCCGGTCGCGACCGTAATGGGGGTGCCTGCGTTGGTGTTTGACAACCGTAATTCGGATGCGATCTGATGAAACTTGGCGGAAGTAGATAGCGTAGGGAAAGCGTTTCATGAGCGAGCGACGAATGTCACCATCCATCTGTTGGGCGTCGCAGCGATCCGCAGGACTTGCCTTTCGAACTCATCAATGAATTCTTTTCCTAATCCTGCAATCCGCTCCTCATAGAAGTTGCGAGCCTCTTCAAGTTCCTTCTCCACCGCGGGGTGGTATTCAACAGTCATCGACGAAGCCTGGCCATCATTTCGCTATGAGATACTGGCTGAACCTCATTCTTCTCAATTTGACGGTCACGCTCGATCGCAAAGGAGGGAGCAGTCTCATCGTCCAACTCGGTTCCGATTATAGAAGGATCTCCGAGACTTTCCCAGAGTGATTCGGCCAGCAGCGCCCGCTGCTTTGGTGGAAGTCGCAGGGCCTCGGCGGCAATCTGCTCAATACTCATACGAATATTTTACCGGCACTAACGCGAAACAGGAAGGACAAAGATAGGAAACCCCGGGGACGAAATCGAAGGTGAATCATTAAACTCCGAGAAACCGTTTCAATTGTTATTCGTCAACTCTTCCGTCTTTCCGGCGGGTGAACAAACCCTAACGCCAGGGATCGGTAAGTACTAAGCGGGAGGAGGATCGCGATGCGGATTTCCCAGCCTCAAGGTCCTTGGCCCATTTTCGACAAAGCCAAAGTGGGATAATCCCCATAACTCCAAACGAGCAATCGATGCAACGCCACCAGATTGGGATTCCGCGAATAGCTCCAAATATTAACGCATAAGGGATCAAAAGCGCGCAAGCCAGCATTCCCCAAGTGAAAAGCCATCTGTTTCGAACCGGGTCACGCAGTGCGCCAATGAACGCCAGAGCTATCGCAAAATGACCAAAAGCCAGCCAGTCTGTGCCATAGAAAAGGAAAAAGTTTTTGTCAGCAGTCAAATGGATCGCATCCTGGACTTTGCACAACCACAGTGCCCAGGCAGGTGTACTGCCTGGATTAGCGGACAGCGCCTCGCGTGCGCCTGCTAGTTTTGTGAGCCAGTCAATTTCGGTCAGCAAAGGAATTGCAGTTGCCCCGCTGAGCACCAGGCCAATGATGAAGAGGACTGTGAACAGGCGAATACGGCCAACGACATTAGACTCGTTCTGTAACAACATCGTTAGTGTTCCTGCTCCTTTTCGTTGCGAGGAATTTCTTCCCAATGATCAGCAACACTGCGGCCAGAATCAAAATCGGAACCAGGAGCACGACACTCAAATAGCTAACAATATATGTGATACCCAGGAAAGCGGACATCTGCCATGGCAAACGTACTGAGCCCGTCGTGCCGCTAAGCATAGAAGTAAAATCACGCAGGCCCGCCATGTGAATGATCCCATAAAATACGATCAAAAAAATGGCCCGGCGGAGCAGGTCTTTCGGCGATAAGAAATCAGCCTTCCAAAGATCTCGAAGATGTCTGAAAAGGGATTTCATAGTTTCTTGTTCACTTTTTCCCAGAGTGGCCCAAGGGTTGCCGCATAGAGCAAAGCGGCGTCTCCGACCTGATTACTCGCGCAGTATTTTAGCCCGCCTGCCTTTCGCGCCGGAAAGGCGGCAAAGTTCAAAGTCGTTGCGAGAGCGCAAAGGAATTGCTGGTCGTGAAAAGCAGTGGCGCCGATAAAAGCCATGCCGCTGGCGCCCGCGCTAATATTGAAGAAGGGAATCACGGGCCCCGAATCAATGTCAGCCGAACTTTGCCAGGACACCGGCCATTCACGGGCGTAGCCGAAGCCGAGAGTGATTTGCCCAAGTTGCTTGCGGGCACGCTCGTACTGGTCACGCGCAAACTGTTCATCCAGCAACTGCAAACAGTGCGCGATCATCCAGATACTCGAACCTTCAGGGCCGTCGAGAGGTTTTAGTTCAAGATTGAAGCTGCTAATGAGCAGACCTGTTGAGGGGTGGATCAGGCTCTTTTTGGCCATGCTTAGCCATTCGTGAAACAACGGCGAATGATCTGTGCCGTCCAGATAGTCGGCCAGCCGAATCGCCGCGAGTCCAACAGCATGATCGAACATCCAACATGCGTCCGGGTAACTTTCCAAAGCCAACGTTTTACTTTGTCTAAAGCTCTCATGGATCAAATTCACCCTTTGAGTCAGGGCGGCTTTATGATCCAGTTTTTCTTCGACCAACCGCCGCGAGGCAAGCATCATGGCAATCTCGCTATCCAGAAACAAACTGCGGGCAGGTTTTGCAAAATAAGGCCGGGCCCTGGCATAGGGCATCAGGAAAAAGTACATGCCATGTTGCCTCTCCAACTCGAGTGTCTCATCAATGATTTGATCGATGACCCGGAGATAGTTCTGTTTTGATTCAGGGTCCCGCAAACTCATGTTGGCGAGGGACCAAACAAGAAATGTTCGTCCCATAAAATCCCACTCGGAATTGCTGGTTCGCATTTTTTGAACTTCGCGATCATGCGATTGAACTTCATTCCAAAGACTTAATTGATGAATACCCAATTCACGCCCCTTGGCGGACAGGCCTTGTTCAGTGTAAAAGTCCGAGGCTGGTCGCGAAAAGAAAAGATGCAGGCAAGAAAGCCAGATTGCTCCTGCTATTAATACCATCAACGTTGCTATGCCTATTCTTTTCACGGCATCGTTAGGCTCTGGGCAAGGTTTGTATCGTCGGTTCAAAATTCCCCTGGTCCATGCGCAGATGCGTCAGCGCGTAGAGCATCAAGTAGGCAATGAACAAAAAAATGCCGAATAACGCGCACAATGCCAGCGATCCGAAATGACCGTATGGATGCGCCGTCAATTGTCCAAGCCCTCGGGAAATCGCCCATGGTTTCAGCAGCACATCCCAACTGTTCAAACGCAAAAAACGGCCCACATAAATTCCAACACCGCTCAGACCGGTTACCACCGCTATGAAAAACCAGCTCATCAGGCGTCCCGTAATCTTCGCGATTACATTTTGCATCAGGAAGAGCGAGAGGAACCCCAAAACCAAACCAGTCAGTGCGCAGGAAAGAATCAAAACCAAATCCACCCAAAAGTGCGCGCGATATCCGCGCGTCAGGTGAATGACGTCGGTAAAGATGTAGGGAGCATTTGGAAAAAAGAGAAGCCAGCAGGCGGATATAAAAACGAAATGCCAGCTTCGGCCTGAACGGTTTCGATAGTAATCGCAAGCCAGCAATGATAATACCAATGGCAACCAGGCGAGGAATAGATTCCAGATAAGAAAAGAATAATGCAAGTTGCGGGTCCACAGAATCCGTGTTGAGACCAGCGCCAGGCAAACGCCGGTGGCAAACGTCAACGCCAACACAGGCGCCGCTGTTTCACGTTGAAAGGCCAGCTTTATCATTTTCATAACGCTTCCGGGATTGGCTTCAATCGCGCCGTGGTTTGGGCGTTTCTCCTAAATTTTCCCCCCAATGGGTCAGGAAAAATTTCTTTTCCTTCGGCATGAAGGTCGGTGCTTTTCCAACGATCGGTCGCAACGCGGTGGTCATCTGGACGGCGACGAGCATGAAAATAATGATCCAGACGTTCAAACCTGCATTCGAGCGCGCTTTGGAATGGGAAAACCCTGCCTCGAGAAAGCGTAATCCAAAAAATGTGGCAATAAACCAAAACACCAGGTGGAGAATTCCCATCCAAACCAATGATTCGGTGGATTGCGAGAAGAGCCAGGCTACCGGGGCAAACCCGATCAGGAGGATGGTCATCAACATCAACAATCCTGCCACCAGCCCGCAGATCTCGGTCAATCGAGCTTGCGAACCGCTCAGGCAGGTAAAAATATAAAGGCTGGGCAAACAGAGCAGCGAGGTGAACAATAGGCCGCCGGCGATTTTCACAGGGGCCGCCCAAAGCTGGTCGCCCATAGAGAAGGTGCCAACCACCACCCCGTAAATCAGGCTGCAACAAATAGCCACCAGCATCATCGAGAATACCAGCCGCCCTGCGCCGGGCTGCCGTAGGTGGTACATGACACGCCGAGGCTTTCGAAGAATGGATTCAATGGCGCTGACGGTGTTGGGAATCTGTTCGCGGTCGTCGGGGTTTTCTCCCAAGGGCAGCATGGCCGCAGGCAGAGTAAGTGCCGAGGCGGGAATGGTCGAGGCAGGCATCTGCGGAGGAATGGGTGGAGGAGTTGGAATATTTTCGTTCATATTGATTCACGGTTAACTCAGTTCAATTCATGTTCAGGAGTCGCATTAAAGAATGGAAAACAGTTTCGTAAAAGTTGCCCTTGAAGGCGGTGGTGCGAACGAATTCGACCGGCAGGCCTGGAGCACCAATGAACGGCCGCAAGACCCAGGTAAGCTGGCTTCCAAAAAACAAATTGCCTGCCAGCCAGGCCAAAAGCACTCGCCGCGCGAC
>JADMIO011678473.1_pt1 | contig 59993 bp, 63 predicted proteins | sample 8958161 | NCBI WGS metagenome assembly JADMIO01 (sample SAMN16585339, study PRJNA669376) | soil metagenome | isolation source: Crop rotation soil | place: USA: Cullars Rotation, Alabama | collected 2011
CACCCGAAGGTGAGCCAGTGTGATTACATTTGCGGCCTAACTGTGGCCAGTCCAGTTACGCTGGAGTCACTAGTATTTAGGTGACACTATAGAAGCGGCCGCGACAACTTGTCCACGTGGAATTCTAAGCTTAGGATCCCAATGTGCTGGAAAGAGAGCGTGGCCACTCCGGACTATGGTACGGAGCGGGGCATCGAATGGACCGGTAGCCGCGAGGACTATGTCGCGGCGCAAACGGATCAGCGTTTCGTCCTGGAGCAATTCACCTATCAGAGCGATGGGCTGACGGTCGGCGCTTATCTTTATCGGCCGCGCACGCCACCGGCGCATCCGCTGCCGGTGATCGTCTTCAACCGCGGCAGTTTCACCTGGCCGCACGGCTTCGTGGGCCAAATTCTCATTCCGCTGCATCGTTACGCGGAGGCGGGCTACATCGTGGTTGCGCCGCACTATCGCGGCAGCAATGGCTGGCAAGGCCGGGACGAACTCGGCGGCGCCGATCTGCACGACCTGATGAACATCGTTCCAGAACTCGCGCGCATTCCGGGCGCCGACACAACGCACGTCTATCTCGCGGGCGAGTCACGCGGCGGCGCGATGGTGTTCATGGCGCTGCGAGGGGGTTTCCCGGCGCGCGCAGCTGCCGAGTGGGGTGGCTTCAGCGACCTCGCGCCGCTGATTGCCGAGGGCGGGCCGCAGGCGCGTTACGCGCCGCTTATCTGGCCCGATATCGACCAGCATCGCGATGAGATTGTTGCGTCGCGCTCCGTGATGCATTGGGCCGATCGGATCAACACGCCGCTGCTCGTCATGCATGGCGGCGCCGACGAGGACATTCCTGTCGAGCAGTCGCGTCGTCTCGATGCAGAACTCACGCGTCTGGGGAAGGTGCACGAATTTCGCGTTTTCGACGGCGAGCAGCACGTCATCGGTGGACGCGGGGCCGAGCGCGACGCGGCAGTGGTCGCGTGGTTCAGGCGCTTCCAATAGCCTCGGCTAGTCCGGTAAAGGGCCGCCCTTTGTCTTCAGCGTGATCTCGACGCGGCGATTGCGTGCGCGACCTTCGTCGGTGGCGTTCGACGCAACGGGCTGCATCTCGCCCATGCCGCTTTCGACGATCCGCCGATAGGGCACGCTGAAATCGCGCAACGCTTCGCCGACCGCGTCCGCCCGGCGCTCCGAGAGTTCCTGATTGTAAGCGTCCGATCCAATCGCGTCGGTGTGCCCGACAACGGCAACGGCCATGGAGGGATGTGCGTTCAGGGTGCGTGCCAGGTCGCGGAGGTGTGGAAGGAATTTCGGGTTTACATAGGCGCGGTTGAACTCGAACGTGATGGCGTCGGCCATGGTGAGACGGATTTCGTCCGGCGCCACGCGGTCGACAGCGACGCCCGCGGGCGCGAGGCTGGAGCGCAGCTCCTGTTCGGCGCGGTCGGTCTCCTGTCGCGCGTCCTGGGCCCAGACTGGCGCGGCGACGAACAAGGAAGCGATGGCGAAAATTAAAGGGCGCATGGAACGATCTCCCATTGAGCGGCGATTTTCGTGGGCGCGGTCTTTGGCAATTCTACGGCTTCGAAACCAGCACTGCGCCGCTGCCTCTCCCCCTGTGATGCAAAAGCCGCTAGGCAGAGGCCATGAGCATTTCAGGCATGACCGGTTTCGCCCGCGTCGAAGGCGATCACGAAAGCGCGAGCGGCCGCGTGCGCTGGGTGTGGGAAGCCAAGAGCGTCAACGGGCGCGGGCTCGATCTAAAGTGGCGGCTGCCCTCTGGCCTTGAAGCTCTCGAACCGCTCGTGCGCGACGCCGCGTCTAAGCGCTTCAAGCGCGGTTCGTTACAGGCGGGGCTGACGCTGTCGCGTGAGGGCGCCGTGGCGAACGTCGTGCGCATCGATACGGCGTTGGTGGAAAGGCTGATCGAGGCGGGCGCGCCTTACGTGAAGAATGGGCGCGTTGCGCCGCCGAGCTGGGACGGTCTGCTGTCCTTGCGCGGCGTGTTGCTCACGGACGAGACGGAGGAGGACGACGACGCGCGCGCGGCGTTGCAGGCGGCGATGCTGAAAGGACTGGAGGCCGTGCTCGACAAACTCGCGGAAGCGCGCCGCACCGAAGGCCGTATGCTTGCGGCGACTCTGACAGCGCTTATGGACCGCATCGATGCGCTCATCATCCAAGCGCGCGCTTGCGCTGCGACCGCACCCGCGGCGGCGCTCGAACGCATTCGCCAGAGGCTCGCGGCGCTGTCGCCAGAAATCCAAGCGGATCCGCTGCGGTTGGCGCAGGAGGCCGCGCTTGCGGCGACACGCGCTGATGTGGCCGAGGAGCTGGAGCGTCTCGCCGCCCACGCCGCGGAGGTGCGTGCGCTCATCGCCCAGCCCGAACCGGCGGGGCGGCGGCTTGATTTTCTCTCGCAGGAATTGACGCGCGAGGCGAATACGCTTTGCTCGAAATCCGCCGATCTCGAACTCACCCGCATCGGGCTCGATCTCAAGGCCGCGATCGATCAGCTCAAGGAGCAGGCCGCCAATGTCGAATGAAGCTCTGCTTCCTGAGCATCGCCAACGCCGCGGCGTGATGCTGGTGCTTTCGAGCCCGTCGGGCGCCGGCAAGTCCACGCTCGCGAAGATGCTGCTCAAGGATTACGGAGAGGAGATGGCGCTTTCGATCTCCGCGACGACGCGCCCGAAGCGCGGTCAGGAGAAAGAAGGCCGCGAATATTACTTCACCTCGCGCGATGAATTCGAAGCCATGGTCGAAGGCGGCGAGCTGCTCGAAAGCGCTTTGGTGTTCGGCAATTATTACGGCACGCCCCGCGCGGCGGTAGAGAAGCATCTGGCCGAAGGCCGCGACGTGCTGTTCGACGTCGACTGGCAGGGCGCACGCGCGTTGCGGGCCGCGGCGCCGAACGACGTGGTCGGCATTTTTATCCTGCCGCCCTCGATGGCCGAACTGGAACGCCGCTTGCGCTCACGCGCGGAGGATGCCGCCGATGTTATCAGCGCACGCATGGCGCGTTCGGCTGACGAGATCAGCCATTGGAGCGAATACGACTACATTCTGATTAACGCCGACATGGCCGACACGCTGGCGCGCGCCAAGCGCATCCTTGCCGCGGAGCGGCTGAAGCGGCATCGCCAGCCCTGGCTGGCCGAGCACGTCTCCAATCTGCTCGCGCCGCACGCGGGTTAAGCACTCTCGCGTGTTTGTGATCGCAAATCCCAGACGATCAGACGGATGTGACTTCCAGCGCCAGCGAAGGGCGCTAGGTTTCCCATCAACAACGGAATGCAGCGATTAACGGACGACCCATGAAATACGCGAAATTCGCTCTATTGGCGACGGCGATAATGCTGGCTTGCACCGCTTGCACGACGGCCCAGCCTATCGATGTCGCTAATTTGCAGGCTGCGAGCAACGCAGGCGACGTCGAGGTGACGGGTTGGGTGCGCCTGAGCAAGAACGGCAGCCTCGATCTTTATCCAACCTTGCGTGAAGCGCTCGAAAACGATCCGTCGAAATGCGTGAACGTCGTAATGAGCCACACGCCGATCGAGGTACTGAACCAGCCTTCGCACATGCGGTTGCAAGGACAATTGACCTCGGCGGACGGAACCAGCGCGAATTCGCGCTGCCAGGGATCGAACATCCTGCGTGTCAGCGACGTCTGGGTTTGGTCCTAAGCCTTCAGAGCGCGCCACACGTCGGCAAGGGCGCGGAAGCCAGCTTGCTCGATCTCTTCCGCGCGCGCCGTGGGCTTGATGCCGGCGGCCGAGAGCAACGCTTCCGCGTCCGGCGTCAGCGCTTTCAGCGCGCTCCGCAGCATTTTACGACGCTGACCGAACGCGGCTGCCGTCACCTGTTCAAGCGTGTCGAGATAGGGATAGGCGTCACCCAGATCCGTCAAATGAACAACCGCCGAGGCGATCTTTGGCGGCGGCGTGAACACGCGCGCGGGTACGTTCAGTTCAATGCGTGCGCGGCAGCGCGCCTGCGTGAGGACAGCCAGGCGTCCGTAAGCGTCGTCCCCCGGTTTAGCGACAATGCGTTGGGCGACTTCCTTCTGAAACATCAGCGTCATGTCGCCCCGCCATGGGCCGACTTTCAGCCATTTGATCAGCAAGGGCGTGCCGACATTGTAGGGAAGGTTCGATGCGATCTGGGCGCTCTGGGCGCCGTGCGTCTCGAGCAGCGCGGCTTCATTGGCCGCAAGCGCGTCGCCGTGAACGATGCTGAGACGCCTGTCTGACCAACCGGCGAGTTCGTTCAGCAACGGCAAGAAACGGGCGTCCTTTTCGATCACGATCAGCGGATCGGCGCCGGCTTCGAGCAGCGCGCGGGTGAGCCCGCCCGGTCCTGGGCCCACCTCGATCACGGCCTTGCCGGCGATGTCGCCCGCGATGCGCGCGATGCGACGCGCGAAATCGAGATTGAGCAGGAAATGCTGCCCCAGGCCCTTATTGGCCCAGAGGTCATGCTCCTCCAGCAGATCGCGAAGCGGCGGAAGCTCGTTCACGCCGTCCGCCGCCGCGCGATCTCGTCCGCCAGCTTGAGCGCCGCAATGAAACTATCCACCCGCGCCACGCCCTTGCCGGCGATGTCAAAGCCGGTGCCGTGATCGGGAGAGGTGCGCACGATTGGCAGCCCGAGCGTCACGTTCACGGCGTCCCAGAAGTGCAGCGTCTTGAGCGGGATGAGGCCTTGATCGTGATACATCGCGAGTACCGCGTCGTAACTGCGGCGCGCTTCGTCGTGGAAAAGCGAGTCCGCCGCGCGTGCATCGTGAACGTCCCAGCCCTGCGCGCGAAGCTTAGCGCAGGCCGGGTTGATGATCTCAATTTCCTCGCGCCCGATCTCGCCGTTTTCGCCGGCGTGCGGATTGAGCCCGCACACCGCGATCCGCGGGCTCGCAATGCCAAAATCGCGCTGCAACGCCTCCGCCAGAACGCGCGCGCATTGCCCGACCGAATCTTGCGTCAGCGCTCTGGCGGCCTTCACCAGCGGCAGGTGAATGGTCGCGAGCGCAACTCTAAGCGAAGCCCCGGCGAGCATCATCACGGGCCCGCGCGCGCCAGCCTGCGGCATGTCGGCGGTGAGATGGGCGACAAATTCGGTGTGTCCGGGAAACTCGAAGCCCGCTTCGTATAGCGCTGCCTTGGCGATCGGCAGCGTCACCAGGGCGGAAGCTGCCCCTGCGCGCACGGCAGCAACGCTTTGCTCGATCGCACTCATCACCGTGCCCGAATTCACCGGATCCGGCGCGCCCGGCGTTTCCTCCATCGCGAGCGGCGTTTCCAGAACGCAAAGCGCGTCGCCGCCAACATCGATGTCGGTGATAGCCTTGGCGATGCTCAGCTTGGGCTTTGCGAGGCCGACCCGCATCGCAGCGCGCTCGATCGCATCGGAATCGCTCACCATGAAGAACGCGGGTACATCGTCCCGCCGCTCCGTCCACACGCGCGCCGCCAGCTCAAGGCCGATCCCGGCGGGATCGCCCATCGAGACGGCGAGCGGCGCGCGCTGCGCCATCAGCGCTGAATAATAGTCGCTTCGCTGCGGAGGTTGCGCAGATAGCGGTCCGACAACATGCTGAGCTGCTGTTCGAAGAGCCGGTTCTCAATCTCGTCCCGCGACGGCACGCCGGCGCCGCCCGTATCGCGCGAGCAGACCACGATTGTGTTTACCTGGTCGCCCGAGACGACAACCGGCGAAGCAGCGCCGGTGGCGAGCCCGTTAATCCGGTTGCGGATTTCCGGCGAGAGATCGGCTTCGCTGGTCTGGCCCAGATCGGTCGATTGCGCGCCCTCGATGCTGGTGATCTCACGATCAATGGTGGCGCAGCCGGCAATGCGGTGCGAAAGCCGCTCCAATTGCTGGCGGCGCGCGCCCGGCGCGGAGATTTCCCGCAGCGTGACTTGCGTGGTTGATCCTTGCGGGACGCCCTCTCGCTTGTCCCGGAGCGCCACGATGTAAACGCCGGTGCTCGTGCGCACCGGGTTCGACACTTGGCCGGGCTGCAGGTGCTGAATGACGTTTGCGACTTCGGGCTGCAATTCACTGGCCGCAACCCAGCCGATGTCGCCGCCGTTGGCGGCCGAAGGCGAGGCCGAGAATTGGTGCGCCACGCGGTCGAAGCAGCGGCACTGGCCAATCTGCTCCAGGAGGCGCAGCGCGCCGTCCTGCGCTTGCGCCATTTCCGTCGGCGTGTTCGCCGGGATGAAAATCTCCGACACTTGATAATGCGTGCCGGACGCGTTGGCGGCGATGCGCGCGAGCGTTTCGCGCACTTCCGCGTCGGAGATGCGGATGCGCGAGCCGTAGAGGCCGCTCATCAACCGGTTCCAGGCCATGTCGGCCTTGATCTGCGTGCGCAGCGTGTTGACGTTGACGCCGCCTTCGGTGAGACGGCGCGTCAATTCCTGCACCGTCGTGTTGTTGGAGCGCGCCACGTCAGCCAGACGCCGGTCGACTTCTGCATCGGTGATGTGAATCTTATAGGGATCACCGCCCGTTTCCTGCAGCTGCAAATGTTCGTCGATCAGGTCATGGAGCGCCTGCGCGCTGGCCTGACGCATGATCTCCGGCGTCGGTTGGAATTGCGATTGCAGCAGCAAGAGCAAAGCGCGCTGACGCACATCGTACGTGGAGATGACTTCGTCATTGACGACGGCGACGACGCTTTCGCCGCTCGGACCGGCTGGCGGCGGCGCAGCGCTTGCGGGCTGTGTCGCCGCTTGCGCGCCCTGACGCGCACCGCTTCCTTGCGCGGCTGGACGTTGTCTGCCTTGCGCGCTCGGCTGCGCGCTTGAGAGAGCGGCGGGAGGGCTCGCCTGGGGGCCGGCCTGAGCGCTCGGCTGAGCGCCAGCGGACGCGTCAACGAACGCCGCCAAGGCCACGGCGCCACACGCCGCCCAGATTTGCTTCCAACTCATTTCCGTCTCCGAATTCGCCCATTCCCGACCGGCCGCCAGGGTCACCCGCCGCTGCCGCCGACCACGCCCAGGGAGCGCAGGCCGACCCTGATCTGCAGGCCTTCATCCGGTCCAAGCCTACGATCGATGGTGTCAGAGCGGTGGTAGGTAATCTCCAGGAAGGTGCAGTCGTCCTCGTAAATTGCGCGGATGTCTTGGGTCAGATTTATGTCTGAATCGAGGTCGCGAGTCAGTCCGACCTCCATGCGCCAGCCGCGCCGCAGCTCCATCCCAACCGCGCCCGAGATTTCCGAGCTCGGATTACCCGGCGCCAGGACGTCATTGAGCGTGTAATAATTCGCCGTGGCGGTGAAGCGGCCGAAGGCGGCGCGGGCGGTAGCGTCCAGCCGTTGCAGGTCAAAGTTCTGGTCGTCGAGCTGGAAGCGGACGTCGCTGGCGAAATTGCGCCCGAGATCGGTCTCGACAGAGCCAACCCAGTCTGAGGCCTTGCCCGAGAGATTGCTGCGCACGGGGAATTGCGGATCGGCCTCGCTGCGGAACCGGCGCCCAAACATGAACGACGCACTTTGGCCGGTCGCGGCCCGAACCGTCGTGCGCATGCCGACGCTGACGCGCCCGCCAGGCTCCCAGAGATCGTAATTGGGCGCCGCATTGGGCCGGAACAGATTGCTGTCGTCGAGTTCGAAACCCAGACTGTCTTCGTTGATGATGCGCGGATCGGGTTTGGTCTCGGTGGCCCACGCACCCATCACCACCGGCTCGACCAGGATGTCGACGTTTTCGCCGGCGCGCATGAAGGGCCAGCTGATCTCCGCGCCGGCGAGGCCAAGGCCGCGTGAGAAGGTCTCGAAATGGTCGGTGGCGACTTCGTTGTGGAACACATCCGCGCGCGCTTCCACGAACGGCGAAAACACAAGTCCCGGTCCGAAGATGGTGTCCTTGCGCCAGGTTGCGCTGAGCGATCCGCGCGCGGTGTCGAGGCCGGTTGAACGCTGCAGTGCTGCGGTCTCGCCTTGCACCCGGAGCTGCCCGCTGAACAGCGGATCGGCATAGACCTTTTCGAATTCACCATAGGGCAGGATCAGCGGCAATAGGTCGGGCGTGTCGGCCTCGCGCAAACCCTGGAAGCTCACAAACGCGAGCGAGGAATAGGAATGGTCGTTCTGACCGACCGCATAGAGCTGCGATATCAAGCGCGTTGAATCGCCGATAAACGGCCCGCGCACATCGCCTGCGCCGCGGATGGAATAGCGCTTGAGATAAAGGTCGTCGGAGATGCGTTCGGCGCCGAAGCCCCAGCGCCAATAATCGTTGACGCGGAATTGGCCCTCGGCGAACAGGCTGGAGCGGATGGTCTGATCGCCGAACGTGTGTCCGTCGCCGTCGAATTCCTGCTCGTCGGTCACCGTACCCTGGACGCGCAATTCGCCGGAGAAGAAACGCTTGCGATAATCCAGGCCGTAGAGCGGATGCACGTGGCTGTGCACACGCGCGGACACCGTGAGGTCTTGGTAGGGCGAGATCGCCCAATAATAGGGCTGGTCGTAAAACGTGCCGAGACGGCGATTGCGTCCGATGTCGGGCGGCAGGAAGCCGGACGAACGCCCCGATGTCGGATCGGGATGCGCGAACCACGGCAGATAGAGCACCGGCACGCCGACCACGTCGAAGACCGCGTCGTGGTAGGAAATGGTGCGGCGTTCCTTGTTCTCGATGGCGCGGCGCGCACGCAAGCTCCAGGTCGGCGGGCGGTGATTTGCCTCGCAAACCGGGCACGACGTGTAGATGACGTTGTGCAACTCGTTTTGGTTGGCGCTGCGCTCGATGACGGAGCGCGCGGCCAGAACGCCATTCGCGCCGAAGCGCGCGCGCAGCTCGGTCGCCACGCCCACGTCCAGCTTCTCGTTGGCTTCGACTTCGTCGGCGTATTGCGCCGAGCCGTCGGCGCTGACGATCTCGACGTCGCCAGTCGCATGCACGTTGCCAGTTTCGAGATTATAGATCACGCGGTCGGCGCGCAGCGTGCGGCCTTGATAGCGGATTTCCACGTCGCCCTCGGCCGTGACCGTGTGGGCGGTGTCGTCTTCCGTCAGCGTGTCGGCTTCGAGCAGGACTTGTTCGGTCGAGACCGGCTGAGCGATGGGAGAGTCTGGCGGCGCGAGCGCATTGGGCGGCTGCGACGTCGGTGTGGTTTGGGCGCGGGCCGCGTTCGGGGCCATGGTGACCACCAACGCGGCCGCAAGCGCCGCCCAGGACGCTCGGTCCGGCAGGCGGTCGGCTGTGTCCCCCGGACGGACCCCCGCACGGTTCATAAAGGCGACCCTCTCGCGCCGATTCCCCAGAAGCCTACCTAGCCGCGCTCCAAGGCGGGCGTCCAGCGCCGGCCGCTTCTGGGAGCGTTACGAGCTGGAATAGATTGAATCCTGTAGCCGATTTGCCCCGAGCCTGTTGCAGACGCCGGCTCAGCCGTCTTCCGTAAACGCCACCAGCGCGAGCGCGATGAACATGCCTGCCAGGGGCGCGCTCCAAGCCGCAACGATCGCTGGGACAGACTGCGTAATAGCGAAGGCGCCAGCCAATTGGCCGTAAAAGAAGAGCCCCAAGCCGACCCCGACGCCAGCGCCAGCCCACCGGGCCAGATTTCCGAGTCTTTGCAGCCGCAGCGAAAACACCGCTCCCAGCATGGCCATGGCCGCGAGCAACACCGGATAGGCCAACAGGCTCTGCCATTTGAGTTCGTAGCGGGTGGGTGCAAAGCCCGCGCTCTTGGCGTCGGCGATGAAGCCGGGCAGGCGCCAGAAGGAAAGCGTCGCGGGCGTCACAAAGCGGTCGACCATTTCGCTCGGATCGAGGGTCGTGGGCAGCGCCAGATTGGCTTCGTGGATCGGCTGGCCGCCCGGCGTCGCCTCTACGAGGTCGCTGATCTGCCAGAAGCCGGGGCGCAGCACCGCTTGGGCGGCGCGGATGCGGCGTGTGAACCGCAGCGTGTTGTCGCGCACTTCGAAGAACATGAAGGTCGGCTGCCTAAGCGCGGCGCCGCTTTGGTCGACGCTCGCAGCATGGATGACAATCTGGCCGTTGCGGTCGCCCTGGCGGATCCAGACGCCGTTGGATTGGTTGGGATGCGTCGCGTATTGCGACAGCGCCTGGTCTTTCTCCGCTTCAAACACGCTGTAGCACCATGCGCCCAGCGGATTGATCGCGGTGATCACGATGACGCCGATCACGAAGCCGACCACGGCCGCGGGCGTGAGAAAGCGCCAGGCTGAGACGCCCGCCGCGCGCAGCGCGATCAGTTCGCTTGATCGATTGAGTCCGATCGTCGCCAGCATGGCGCCGGCTAGCACAATGAACGGCAGCGTCTGCTCGATCAGCAGCGGCGTTTTCAGCAGCGTGAAGTGCAGCGCTTGCAGAATGGAGAGATCGACGCGCGTGCCTACCGAACGCATCTGCTCGACCAGATCGATCAGCAGGATCGAAAACAGCACACCGACGAGCATGATCGTGACGCCCTGGATGGTGCGGAAAGTGAGGTAGCGCCCGACGCCGGAGAGGAAAAAGCTCATGGCCTCATGCCCTCGCCGCTAATAGTTCCGGCCCAGCTTCGCGACGGCGCCGGCGCGGCGCCTTGCCGCCCAGAAGCGCGCCAGCGATCAGGATGGTCACGATCGGCAGCGCATATTGCAGTGGATTGAGCTGCGGCTTGTCGATGCAGGCCGCGTTGATCGCGAGCGCCAGGAGCCGGACGATTAGCGCCATCCCCGCGGCCAGCATCATGCGCCTGGTATAACCTCGCCGGCTGAATTCCCCGACCAGAACGCCGCTCAGCGCAATCAGCGCCATGGCGAGATTCAAGAGCGGGCTCGACAACCTCGAATGCGCCTCGGCCTTGAAGCGCGAAAGATTGCGCTGGTCGTAGAAGGATGTCCGGTCAGGGAAGAAAAGGCCGTAGAGATAGCGGTCCGACGCTTTGAGGAAGAAGATGTCCGGCTCGTCGAACGTCGTGCCGAGCTGCAGCACGTAGCGGTCGAAATCCAACACGTCGACGCTGCCGTCCGCGACTTGGCGCTGCACCTGTCCGTCGCGCATCACGATTGCAGGCGCGCCATTGATCACAACGATTGCGCCGGTACGTGCGGTGTAAGTCACCGGAAATTGCGGACGCGAGTCGTTGATCAGCATGTCGTGCATTTCGCCCCCGCCGCCGCGTTCGCGCGCATAGAGCGTGAGGTTCGGGCTCGGGAACGTGAATGAGCCTTCGCGCACGAGGCTCGAAGCGATGTCGGTGCGCAGATCGTAGAGCACGTCGCGCCGCGCCGCCGACGCCGCCGGCTGGATCAGCGTGTTGATGGAGAGATGCGCCAGCGCTGCGAGCATGGCGAGTTGGAGGATCGGACGCGCGATGCGGCCGCGCGAAACACCAGCGCCGTAAATGGTGATGATCTCGCTTTCGCTGTGCATGCGGTTGAGCGCGTAGAGCACGGCGAAAAATACGGCCAACGGCAGGATGAGCGACATCAGCTGCGGCAGCGTCAGCAGCGTCACCCAAAGGAAAGCAAAGCCCGCCTGGCGATTGGTGACGATGATGTCGAGCTGGGAAAGCCCCTGCGTCAAAATGGCGACGGCCGCGAGCGCGCCCAGAATGCCAAGCAGCGGTCCGAGAGCCTGCCGGAAAACGTAGGCCGAGAAGGTGTTCATCGCGCTCCTGACGCACTTGGCCGAAGGGCGGTTCCCAAACCGCAGGCCTTCCCTAAAGCGGCGGCGCGGCATTTCAACGGCGCCGCGCATGGGCTACCACTAGCGGGTTCGCGGTTGAAGCGGGCTGGAGTGTGACGCTCCGGCGCCTATCTGTTCGCAAACGAAACCAAACCGGACAAGAAATACGGTCAAACGGGGACTTCATGGACATCCGATTCGTAACGGAAGGCCGGGGCGACGCCTTGGCGGTCATGGCCGGAGAAAACGGCCAGCTGCTCGGCGCGGCGCAAGCGCTTGATAGCCAGACGGGTGGCCGTCTCGCCAAAGCCGTGACGGCAGGGCGTTTCACCGGCGGCGCCGGCCAAGTGCTCGAGTTGCTGGCGGTGGACGGCGTCGATTATGCGCGCGTGCTGGTGATCGGCGTCGGCGCGCTGGAAAAAGCTGACGGGCTCGCAGTGGAGCGCTGGGCCGGGCAAGCGGTGAAGCGCACGCTGGCGTCAGGCGTCGGCAAATTGGTGCTGCAGCCGGACGGATTGCCGAGCGTGTCGATTGCGGAAGCCGGCGCACACGCAGCGTTCGGCGCCAAGCTCGCGTCGTATCGTTTCGACGGCTATCGCACCAAGCTGAAGCCCGAACAGAAGCCGACGCTTGAGGAAGTGCAAGTTCAGCTTGAAGCGACCGCCGCATCGAAAGCGCGGTTTGAAAAAGATTCCCCGGTGATCGACGGTGTGTTTTTCGCGCGCGATCTCGTCAGCGAACCGCCAAACGTCCTCTATCCCGAAAGCTTCGCGGCGCGTTTGAAGGAATTGGAAGCGCTCGGCGTCGAAGTCGAAATTCTTGACGTGCCGGCGATGGAAAAGCTGGGCATGGGTTCGCTCCTGGGCGTGGCGCAGGGCAGCGAACGGCCAGGCCGTCTGGTGTCGATGTTCTGGAAAGGCGCAACAGGAAAGAAAACGCGCCCGATGGCGCTTGTCGGCAAGGGCGTCACGTTCGACACGGGCGGTATTTCGCTCAAACCGCCCGCAAGCATGGATGAAATGAAGGGCGACATGGGTGGCGCGGCTGCGGTCGCCGGCGCAATGAAAGCGCTCGCCATGCGCAAAGCCAAAGCCAACGTCGTCGGCGTTGTGGCGTTGGTGGAAAACATGCCCGGCGGCAATGCGCAGCGCCCCGGCGACATCGTCAAGTCGATGTCCGGCCAGACCATCGAAGTGCTGAACACCGACGCCGAAGGCCGACTCATTCTCGCTGACGCGGTCTGGTATGCGCAGGAGCAGTTCAAGCCGACCGCGATGGTCGATCTAGCAACGTTGACGGGTGCGGTGATCGTCGCGCTCGGGCACGAATATGCCGCCTGCTATTGCACCGACGACGATCTCGCCAAGGCCATCGAACACGCAGGCCAAGCCGAAGGCGAACCGGTGTGGCGTATGCCGCTGGGCGCCGCTTACGACAAGATGCTCGACAGCCCGACCGCCGACGTAAAAAACATTTCCGGCAAACCAACCGCGGGTTCGATCGTCGGCGCGCAATTCATCAAGCGCTTCATCAAGGACGGCATGCCTTGGGCGCACCTCGATATCGCCGGCACGGCGTGGAAGCCGGGCCCCTACGAAGATCCGCTCTCGCCGGTCTGGGCGACGGGATATGGGGTGCGTTTGTTGAACAGATTGGTGGCTAGTCGGTACGAAGAATAGGCAGTAGGCATTGGGCAGTAGGCAATGGGATTGTCGGTGTGTCGGAAATCAAATCTTATCGCGATTTGATTGCCTGGCAGCAGGCAGTGGATTTGGCGGCTTCCGTCTACCAAATCTCAAAAGCCTGGCCACGCGAGGAACTCTACGGCCTCACAACGCAGGCGCGGCGGTCCGCCGTTTCGATTGCCGCCAACATAGCGGAAGGGTATGGCCGCGATAACCTTGGCTCGTACATGCAGTTCTTACGCATTGCGCAAGGCTCGTTGAAAGAACTCGAAACGCATCTGTTGATTGCTAAGCGCGTCGGCGTTGCCGACGATGTTCAAGACGTTTTGGCGGAGGCGGATCGCGTTGGCAAAGTGCTAGGCGGCTTGATCCGAAAACTGGCAGAGAACACCTAATGAGAACGCCGCTGCCCACTGCCTGCTGCCTACTGCCTACTGCCTTAACCGATGGCTGAACTTTGGTTCTATCACCTCGAACGCAGCGACATTGAGCAGGCGCTGCCTCCCCTCTTGGAGAAGTGCTTGCAGCGCGGCTGGCGGGCATTGGTGCGCGGCGGCAACAGCGAGCGGCTCGATGCGCTCGACGCCACGCTATGGACCTATCGTGATGAAAGCTTCCTGCCGCATGCACGCGAGGAGGCGGCGAAGAACGCGGATCGCCAGCCCGTTCTGCTCACGGCGCGTGACGGTAATCCGAACGGCGCCAAGGCGCTTTTTCTGATCGATGGCGCGGAGCCGGGCGATCTCGCCAGCTTCGAGCGCGCGTGCCTCATGTTCGATGGCCGCGACGAAGCGGCGCTCGATGCAGCACGCACGCGCTGGAAAGACGCCAAGGCTTCGGGCATTGAGGCGTCCTACTGGCGCGAAAGCGCATCCGGCAAATGGGAGAAACAGGCATGATCCGCGCCCTCGTCCTTTCTGTCGCCGCGCTGACCGTCGCGGCCATCGCCTCCTGCACCACGCCGGCGCAAACCGGTCAGAGCGGGCAAGACACGTGCGGGCTGGCGCAACACCAGAATTTGATCGGCATGGACGAAAGCGCCATCGATCAATCCACGCTGCCGGCGCATCATCGCATCATCTGCATGGGATGCATGGCGACCATGGAATACGTCGCCGACCGGCTTACCATTCAGATGGGCCCAGGCCACAAGGTGGCGAGCATTCGCTGCGGGTGATTTGGGCGGTTAGACACGGGAAGGAGCAACACAATGCGGAGCGCGCTTTTCTTGGTCTTGTTTCTTGCATCCTGTGCGGCTTCGCAGCATCAGGCGGCCTTGCATCAAGCCAAAGACTACCGACCCGACGCTTTCGTGCGCGCAAGCGATGAGTGCGGGGCCAGTCGTTATGCTCACCTCGTTGGCGAACAATACGCCAAGGTGGAGCATGTGGCGCTGCCGTCTTCGGCCGTCGTCCATCGTTTGCACGAGACGCTCGAATACCGGCCTGGTCAGCTCAACGTCGTGCTCGGCGGCGACGGACGCATCATGTCGATCGGCTGCTACTGACGCACGTCGTTGACGCCCTTGGCGGGGCGGACGGCGGCGGCTATAGACGCGGACCCTGATTTGCGGAGCCCTCCATGGCCGTCGAACGTACGCTTTCCATCCTCAAGCCTGACGCGACGGCGCGCAATTTGACGGGTGCGATCAACACCGTGATCGAGAAGTCGGGCCTTCGCATCATCGCGCAAAAGCGCATCTGGCTCTCGGACGGCCAGGCTGAGGGCTTCTACGCTGTGCATCGCGAACGTCCGTTCTTCGGCGATCTCGTAAAATTCATGACATCGGGGCCGGTGGTCGTGCAGGTGCTCGAAGCCGACAACGCGGTTGCCAAGTACCGCGATGTCATGGGCGCCACCAACCCGGCCAACGCCGCCGAGGGCACGATCCGCAAAAGCTTCGCGGAATCGATCGAGGCCAATTCCGTGCACGGCTCGGACAGCCTCGAAAACGCCGAACGCGAAATCGCGTTCTTCTTCGCCGACAACGAAATCGTAGGCTAAGCCGCTGCGATCGCTGACTTGATCGCGACCATCAGCTGGCTGGTGGAAAACGGTTTCTGCAGCCGCGACGCGATGTTCGCGCCGGCGCCGCCGGCCGTCATCGCCACGATGGGAAGTTTCGGATAGGCGCGGCGCGTTCTGTCGATCAGTTCCAAGCCACCCATGCCCGGCATGTCGAGATCGGTGACCAGAACGTCGGGCAGGCGTTTTTCCATCGCATCGAGTGCTGCGCCGCCATCGGCCGCTTCCGCAACGTCGTGGCCAAGCAGCTTCAATCCGGTGGCCAAAGCCTCCCGAACCAAAGCGTGATCGTCGACGACCAGAATGCGCATCATGGCGTAAAGTAACACGCGCGGAACCGGGCGGCGTTGGTCTCCCGAACTAGCCTTGCGGCCTAGACGTTTGTTCGCAAAAGAGTTTGTTAATCACCAGCGCAGCTTGAGCGCGAACAGGAACACGCCCACGTGAGCCACCTCGCTTTTCAACGCTGGTGTTTGAAGACCTCTTCGTCGGCATGAAGGAAGTCTATGCAAAGGAAGTGAAATCTTCGGACGTGGTGGGCTTCGCCGAACTCACGGGCGACCGCAATCCAATCCATCTTTCCGAGCATTTCGCGGCGAAAACGCCGTTTGGCGGCCGCATCGTGCACGGCCTTTACACGGCGGGGTTGATCTCGGCGGTGATTGGCACGCGTCTGCCGGGGCCCGGAGCGATCTATCTGTCGCAAACGCTACGCTTCAACGCGCCCGTGCGCATCGGCGACACCGTGGAAGCAAGCGTCGAGGTGGTCGAATTGATCGAAGCGAAGCATCGCGCGCGCCTCGCGTGCAAATGCGTGGTTGGCGACACCGTGGTGCTCGAAGGCGAAGCTTTAGTGAAAATCCCCACGCGCGCGGAAGCGAAACACGATCTCGCTTAAGTGCTGAGCGTGCGTGCAAGCTCCGCAAGGCAGCGCGGATAAAGCTCGTGCTCGGCGCGCAACACGCGCTGGGCCAGCACGTCGGGCGTATCGCCGGGCAGGATCGGCACGCGCGCTTGGCCCAGCACCGGGCCTTCGTCCACGCCTTCGGTGACGAGATGCACGCTGCACCCGGCTTCGGCATCGCCTGCATCAAGAGCGCGTGCGTGCGTGTCGACGCCGCGGTATTTGGGCAAGAGCGAGGGGTGGATGTTGACGAGGCGGCCTTCCCAGGCGCGCACGAAATAGGGCGTCAGCACGCGCATGAAGCCCGCGAGCGCGACGAGTTCTATGTTCCGTGCACGCAGCGCCGCATCGACCTCGCGCTCGAATGCTTCGCGATCTTTCTTGAACGGCCTGTGATCTATGACGAGCGCTTCCACACCCGCCTTCTTCGCGCGCTCCAAGCCCTGAGCGTCGGCGTTGTTCGAGATCACCAGCTTGATCGCGTAATCGCTTTGCTTGGCGTCCAAGAGCGCTTGCAGGTTCGACCCGCGCCCGGAAATCAGAACGCCGACCGGGACGCTCATGCGCCGCGCAACTCGCCGATCACGAATGCGTTTTCCCCAGCCGCCTTGAGCTTCGCGGCAACGCCATCCGCATCGCTCTTCGCCACGATCAGCGCCATGCCGACGCCGAGATTGAAGGTGCGCCTCATATCGTCTTCCGGAACAGCGCCAGTCTGCTGCAGCCATTCGAACACGGCAGCGCGCTTCCACGCGCTCCAGTCGAACGCCGCTTCAAGATGATCGGGCAAAGCGCGCGGCGTGTTCTCGACCAGACCGCCGCCTGTGATGTGTGCAGCGCCTTTAATTGCGCGCTCCGCGAAGAGAGGCTTCAGCGCCCGCGCATAAATCCGCGTAGGCGTGAGCAAAGCTTCAGCCAGTGTTTTGCCCGCGGCGAAAGGCGCGGGCGTTTCCCACGCCAGCCCGCTCAGCTCCACGACGCGGCGCACCAGCGAATAGCCGTTCGAATGCGGCCCGCTCGACGCCACGCCGACGATCACGTCGCCCGCGCGCATCTCGTCCACGCGCGGCAGCAAAGTCCCGCGTTCAGCTGCGCCCAGCGCAAAGCCGGCGAGATCGTAATCGCCCTTGGCATACATACCCGGCATTTCCGCGGTCTCGCCGCCCGCGAGCGCGCAGCCAGCTTGGCGGCAACCTTCAGCGATGCCGCGCACGACGCTCGCGGCTTGGTCAGCGTCGAGTTTCGCTGTCGCGTAATAATCCAGGAACAGGAGCGGCTCAGCGCCTTGCGCGGAAAGATCGTTCACGCACATCGCCACCAGATCGACGCCGACAGTTTCGTGCCGGCCCGTATCGATCGCGATCTTCAGTTTGGTGCCGACGCCGTCCGTGGTGGCGAGAATGATCGGGTCCTTGAACCCCGCCGCCTTCGGATCGAGTGCTGCGGCGAACCCACCGAGTGCTGCCTCCGCGCCGGGCCGAGCCGTTGATTTCGCAGCCGGTTTGATCAGCTCAACCAGGCGTTCGCCTTCGTCGATATCGACGCCGGCGTCACGATAGGTCAGCGGCTTTTGGCTCTCCGTCATCTCGCCGCAATGCCCCGCCAAGACGCCTTTCGGCGGCAAGCGCCGATTGCTAGGGTCGCTGCCGATCCACAACGAGGTTCCGTAATGAAAGCCACGCCTTTGGCCGTCCTTGCCGCTGCTCTTATGGCGGTCTTGTGCGCGGTGTCGCCCGCGCCGGCAAGCGCCCAGGGCGCGGCGAGTGCTGGACGGGCCGACATCTTCACAGTGGCGGGTATTCAGGTCGACGAAACCGCCGCCAATGCATCGGCGGCGCAGGCGCAGGGCTTTGCTTCAGCCGCGCGGATCGGGTTCGAGCGCCTGGTGCGCCGGATCACATCGCCAGCCGATCAGCAGCGCCTGGGCGTACCGCAGCCAGATGCAGCAACGCTCGAGCGGCTCGCGCTCAGTGTCGATGTCGAGAGCGAACGCCGCTCCGCCACGCGCTATCTCGCGCGCCTCACGGTGCGCTTCGATCCCGCGGGCACGCGCGCGGTGCTGACGCAAGCCGGCTATCCGAGCGCTATCGAACAACGCACGGCGCCGGTTCTGATCGTCGCGTTAGGCGACGCTTCCGTGACGCCTGACGTCGCAACCGCGTGGCGCGCGGCGTGGAGCGAAGGCGGCTACGGACAGGAACTCGCGCCGCTTGCGCTCGCGCCGGCGAACGCGGCGGGCGGCGATTGGGCCGCGATCTATCCGTTCGCGCAAGCCGAAGCCGCCTCGACTGCGATTGTCGCGACGTTGCACGTCCAAGGCTCGACCGCGACCGCGTCGCTCCGCGAAGTCAGCGCACAAGGCGCGCGCGACAGGCCCGCCGTCAGCGCGCCAATTGCCGGCAATGACGCCGCCTCGCTCCGCACCGCGCTCAATGCGCTGGCGCGCCAGGTTAGCGATTCCGTGCAAAATGACTGGAAAGCGCGCGCCGGCGGCGGTTCGAGTTCGACCCAGACCGTCTCGCGGTCGCGCGTGTCAGCGTCGGCGCTTTATGCAAGTCAGCGCGAATGGGAGCAGATCAAATCAGCGCTCGAAGCGGCGGCCGCGACGGTGATTTCGCAGATCCGCATCGAAGCGGTGGCGCGCAACGGTGCATTGGTGTCGTTCTCCTTCACCGGCGACCGCGCCCAACTCGCAGCGGAATTGGCGCGCCGCGGCGTCACTCTCTCCGATAGTCCGACAGGCCCGGTGCTGCGGGTCGCCGCGCAGCATTGATCCGATGGCGCAGCGCCAGCCGCGGCTGTTTGAATTCCGCATGGGCGAGCGATCGCCGGAAACGCTTGTCGTCACAGAGGCCAATCAGGACGCCGCGCATCTGGTGACGCAATGGCGCTCTTGGCCGGGCGGCGCGCTTGCGCTCATTGGCCCCAGCGGCGCCGGCAAGACGCATCTGGCGCTCGCCTGGGCCGTGGAAGCGGGCGCGCGCGAGATCGCGGCCCACGCGGCCCCGGACGATGCGGCCGCGGTGTTCGCCGAGGGCGGCGGACGGCTCCTGATCGATGACGCCGACGCCAGCGACCGCAACGACGCCATGCTTTGGCGGGTTCTGGACCTCGCCCGAACCCAGGGCGGGGCGGTGTTGCTGGTCGGTAAATCACCCCCATCTCGATGGGGCACTTCCCTCCCTGACCTCCGTTCCCGGCTGGCGGCCTTGCCTATCGCGGTCCTAAAAGAGCCCGATGAGGTGCTTTTGGGCGTGGTTTTGCGCCGTTTATGTCGCGAACGATTCATAGAATTGAGCGAAGATGCCACCCGGTATCTGTCCAGGCGCATGCCACGGACCTTCGCGGCCGCCCGATCCGTGGCGGCGGCCTTGGACCAGGGGATGGCGGAAGGATCGATCCGGGGCGGCGCCAAGCCGGTCGCGTTGGCGGCGGCGAAGCGCGCCCTGGAGCAAGCAGAAGCCGGTTGGGGCGGCGAGGGCGGCTAGAGACCGGCCCGTCGTGGGTTCGTGGGTAAGATGAGCAAGACGCGCAAGAAGAAGCGTGAGGCGGCGCCGAAGACGCCGATGATGGAAAGTCCGGACCGGTTCATCAATCGTGAACTGTCCTGGCTCGCCTTCAACACGCGCGTGCTCGAAGAGAGCGAGAACCCGAACCACCCGCTGTTGGAACGTCTGCGCTTCCTCTCGATCTCGGCCAACAATCTCGACGAATTCTACATGGTGCGCGTCGCGGGCCTGCACGAGCAGGTGAAAGCGGGCGTGGTGCTTTTGAGCCAGGATGGGCGCACGCCCGCCGAACAGCTCGAGGAAGTGCACGAGGCCGCCGCCAAGCTGATCCAGCAACAGCAGGATATCTGGCGCAAGCTGCGCACCGAGATGCGCACGCAAGGCATCACCGTGCTCGATCGCGAAGAGCTGACGCTCGATGATCGCGGGGCGTTGCTCCTTCTGTTCATGGAGCGTGTGTTTCCGCTGCTGACGCCGCTGGCGATCGATCCGGCGCACCCGTTCCCGTTCATCCCCAACATGGGCTTCGCCGTCGCGCTGAAACTGAAGCGCAGCGAGGACGGCCGCGCGCTGAATGCGCTGTTGCCGATCCCGTCCCAGGTCGAGCGCTTCATTGAAATCCCCGCGGCCAAGCCCGCCGATCCGAAACAACGCGTGGAGCGGCGTTTTCTCTCGCTCGAAAACACCATCATGCTGTTTCTCGATCAGCTCTTCCCGGGCTACGAGCCGAACGCGATGGGCGTGTTCCGGATCATTCGCGACAGCGACATCGAAGTCGAAGAAGAAGCCGAAGACCTGGTGCGCGAATACCAGACCGCTTTGAAGCAGCGGCGCCTGGGCGACATCGTGCGCCTCAAGATCGAAGCCTCTATGCCCGAGGATTTGCGCGAATTCATCGTGCGCGAAACCGAAGCCAATGCCCGCGACGTGGTCATCGCCGACGGCATGCTCGGCTTGGACGACATCGGCCAGCTCATCCGTGAAGATCGGCCCGATCTCAAATTCAAGCCCTACGAGCCGCGTTTCCCCGAGCGGATCAAGGATTATGGCGGCGATTGCTTCGCGGCCATCCGCGCCAAGGACATTCTCGTCCATCACCCCTACGAAAGCTTCGATGCGGTGGTGCAATTCCTCCGCCAAGCCGCGGCTGATCCGGCCGTCGTTGCGATCAAGCAGACGCTCTACCGCACCTCGAAGAACTCACCCATCGTCGCGGCGTTGATCGAAGCGGCCGAGGCCGGCAAGAACGTCACGGCCCTGATCGAGATCAAGGCGCGTTTCGACGAAGAAGCCAACCTCCGCTGGGCGCAAAATCTCGAACGTGCGGGCGTTTCGGTCGTCTATGGCGTGCCGAGCTTCAAGACGCATGCGAAAGTAAGCCTGGTCGTGCGCCGCGAAGCCGAGCAGCTCCGCACTTACGCGCATTTCGGCACCGGCAATTATCACGCCATCACCGCGCGCATTTATCAGGACCTTTCGCTCTTCACCGTCGATCCAGCGCTCGGGCGCGACGCCAACCGGCTCTTCAATTACGTCACCGGCTACGCCAAGCCCGCGGCGCTCGAAAAGCTCGCCATCTCGCCGCTGACGCTCAAATCGACGCTGTTGAAGCTGATCGATGAGGAGATCGCCCATGCGCGCGCCGGCCGCGATGGCATGATCTGGGCCAAGCTCAATTCGCTGGTGCACCCCGAGATCATCGACGCGCTTTATCGCGCGAGCCAGGAAGGCGTGAAAATTGAGCTCGTCATTCGCGGCATTTGCTGCCTGCGGCCGGGCGTGCCGGGCCTCTCGGAAAACATCCGCGTCAAATCCATCGTCGGACGCTTCCTCGAACATTCGCGCATCGTTTGTTTCGGCGCCGGGGCGAAGCTCCCCAACCCGAACGCGAAAGTGTTCCTCTCTTCAGCCGATTGGATGCCGCGGAACCTCGAACGGCGCGTGGAAGTGATGTGCCCGGTTGAAAACCCGACCGTGCATCAGCAGGTTCTTGATCAGATCATGGTCGCGAATCTGAACGATGAAGCTCAGTCCTGGTATATGGATTCCGAAGGCGTGTTCACCCGCGTGGACGCCTCGCGCTTGCCGGGAGAGCCGTTCTCCGCGCACCTCTATTTCATGCGCAACCCCAGCCTGTCGGGGCGCGGCAAATCGCTCAAGGGCGACGCGCCGGCGGCGTTCGACCATATCGGGGCGCGCTCTCCCCCGTTGCAACGTCTCGACATTTGAGCGCCTGAGCGCGATTAAGCGCTCATGAAAGGCGGCTATCTCAGGGACGGGCAGGAAGCAGCCGTCATCGACGTCGGCTCGAACTCAGTGCGCCTTGTCGTTTACCGCATCGACGGCCGCGCGATGACGCCGATCCTCAACGAGAAGGTGATGGCGGGCCTCGGGCGCGATCTGCCGCGCACCGGCAAGCTTTCGAAAGACGGCGTCGAGACCGCGATCAAGGCGCTGAAGCGCTTCGCCACGCTGATCGACAGTTTGCGCATCGAGGACACGTTCGCGGTCGGCACCGCCGCCGTGCGCGAAGGTTCGGACGGGCCCGAGTTCGTCAAGCGCGTCGAGAAGGAAACCGGCTTTAAGCTGCGCGTGCTTTCCGGCCCCGACGAAGCACGCTTGTCCGCGCTTGGTGTCAGCGCCGGTGCGCCCGACGCGGAAGGATTGGTTGGCGATTTGGGCGGCGTCAGCCTCGAACTGATCGAGATCACGCCAAAGGGCACCGGCGGCGGCGAGACGTTCCAACTCGGCCCGCTCTCGCTCGCGCGTCCCGAGGGCTTCGACTACCAACGTGTTGTCGACGACGTGAGCAAGGCGCTGGCGGGTGCAAAGACGCTGATTGGCCGAGGCGGGGATTTCTACGCCGTCGGCGGCGCTTGGCGTTCGCTCGGGCGTATCGACATCCGCTTGCGCGATCATCCGCTTGGCGTTCTGCATCATCACGAAATGGACCGCGGCGAAGTGCTGCGGCTGTGCGATCTCGTGCGTAAGCAGAGCAAGAAGTCGCTGGAAAAGCTGGAAGAAGCCGCAGCCAAGCGCGCCGACACCTTGCCCTACGCCGCCGCCGTCCTGGAGCGCGTGGTGCAAGTCGGCGGCTTTAGCCGCGTCGTGCTCTCCGCCTTCGGTCTGCGTGAAGGCGTGCTGTTGGAGCGCATGTCGCCCGACGCCTTGGCGCAACATCCGCTTATCGCTGCAGCCGAAGCGCTGGCGGGCCGCTGGACACGCACCAGCGGCTTTGGCCCCGCACTCGAACACTGGATCGCGCCGATGTTCGTGGAGCAGCCCTTCGCATTTCCGCCAAAGCGCGAGCAAGTCTTGCGCGGCGCCGCGGCGCGTCTCGCTGATGTTGGCGGGCCGCTCCATCCCGATCAGCGCATCGAAGTGATGTTCGATCTCATCCTGCGCGCGCCGCTTGCCGCGATCAGCCACGAAGAGCGCGCGTTTCTCGCCGCCGCCATCCATCACCGCTACACCAAGGCCGCGCCCAAGCACGCAGACGCCTATGTGCGGCTCTTGAACGAGGATCAGCAGGCGGCCGCCGCAGCGCTCGGCGCAGCGCTTCGCCTCGGCGCCGATCTCTCCGGCCGTAGCGAACCGATCCTCTCGCAGTTCGAAGTCAGCGTGGATCGCGGCAAGCTGCTGCTGAAGGCGAAGAAGAGCGTCGCGCATCTCTTGACCGAGCAGACCGAGAAGCGGCTCGAAGCGGTTGGCGCGCAGCTCAGACTCGAGACCGATACGCGCGTCGGTTAAGCGGGCTTCGGTGTCGCCTCTTCTTTCTCGCCGCGATTGAGGATGACGGTCGCGGCCATGTCGCCCGTGACGTTGCCGAGCGTGCGGAAAATGTCGGGTATGACTTCGACCGCGAGGAAGATGCCCAGAAGATCGATCGGCAGCCCAAGCGACAGGCAGATCGGCGCAATCGACGCGACATAAGACACTTGCCCCGGCAATCCGACGGAGCCGACGCTCACAGCGAACGCCACGAACACCGCACCCGCATACTGAAACACGCTTGGATGCACGTTGTAGAGGTGCGCGATGAAGACGCAGACCGCGAGATTGGCGATCGGGCTGGTAAAGCGAAACACCGCCACCGCCATGGGCAGCACTAGGTCGGTGACGCGGTCGGGAATGGCAAGCTTGGTGCGCGCGGCTTCCAGCATCGCCGGCAGCGAAGCGAGCGAGGATTGAGTCGAGAACGCGATCGCCCACACTGGCGCTGACGCGTTGGCGAATTTCGCCGCGCCGATTTTGCCCCATATCAGTGCAAACAGGAACGCGATCGGCGTTGCGATCGCCGTCACCAGCGAGACGACGATGATGTAGTGCGCCAGAGCTCCGGCGGACGCCAAACCGGTGTTCAAGCCGACGCCAAGCGATAGCGCGAACACCCCGATCGGTCCAACCACAAGCACCCAATGCACGATCACGATCACCGCTTCGCTGATCGCCTTGAACAAGGTCACCAAAGGTTCGCGCAAGGTGAGTGGCAGACGCGTCGCCGCGAAGCCGAAGAAGATCGCGAAGGTGCAGAGCGAGAGGATCGAATCTTCCGAAGCCGCGCGCACCACATTGCTCGGCGCGATAGATTGCAGCCAGACAGCAAAGCTCGGAGCTGCGGCGGTTGTGGTCGGTCCCGCATGCGCGCCGGCGATGAGCGTTTGCTTGCCCGCTTCATCCACCGGCCAAAGTGCGAGCGCGCCATTGGTCGCCGCAACGCCGTAGATCGCCGCGAACACGATCAGCACCGAGAACAGCAGCACGGCGCGCGTCGCAAGCCGCCCGGTCGCCACGGCATCCGCGACCGAGGCGATGCCGGTGACCAAAAGCGAGAACACCAGCGGCACGACGGTCATCCGCAATGCATTGAGCCACAGCCCGCCGAACGCCTCGACGATTTCCGCCCCGCTCGTCAGCGTCGGATTGTTGAGCGAATGCACCCAGGCGCCGACGCCCAAGCCCAGCAGCAGCGCAATGACGACGCGCGTCGACAGCGATTTGAACATCAGCGCACGTCCTCGACCGCGACTTTGCCGTCCTTCAGGAGAAGCGCGATCTTGCCGTGCTTCAACGCCAGCGCGCGTTCGCCGAACACCTTGCGCCGCCAACCCTGCAACGCCGAGACATCGGCATTATCGCTCGCGGCGATGGCTTCGAGATCGGAGACGGAAGCGATGAGCCGCGGCGCGACCTGCTGGCGCTCGGCTTCATAGCGCAGCAGCACTTTCAGCAATTCCACTGTCGGTCCGAGGCCCGATGGCAAAGCGGGCGGACGTTCAATGCGCTCCTGTGTGCGGCCTGGATCGTTGAAGGCGCGGTCGAGCGCTTGGATAAGCTCCGACGCCGCGCGCGAATTGCCGAAGCCTCGCGGTACAGCGCGCATGCGGTCAAAATCGGCTGGCGTGCGCGGGCGGTGCTCGGCAATCTCGTAAAGCGCCTCATCTTTCACGATGCGCCCGCGCGGAACGTCGCGGCTCTGCGCTTGGCGTTCGCGCCACGCTGCCGCGGTTTGCAGGCCGAGCACGTAATCGGGCGTGGTTTTGCGCAGCTTGAGCCGGCGCCACGAATTCTCCGGCGTGGTGTCGTAGATGTCGATGTCGGTGAGGCCCGCATGCTCCTCATCGACCCAATTCAACCGGCCTTCGCTTTCCAGCTTTGCCTTCAAGCGCGGATAGAGGTCGCGCAGATGCGTCACGTCAGCGAGCGCATAAGCGAGTTGCGCATCCGACAAAGGCCGGCGGCTCCAATCGGTGAAGCGTGAAGACTTGTCTAAGCGCCGCTTCAGCACCGCCTGCACCAGCGCGTCATACGCGATCGTATCGCCATAGCCCGCGGCCATCGCCGCGATTTGGGTGTCGAACAGGGGCGTCGGTAATTTGCCGGCAAGCTTGAGGAAGATTTCGAGATCCTGCCGCGCGGCGTGAAACACCTTCAGCACGTTCGGCGTGTTCATCAGGTCGACGAAAGGCTGAAGCTCCAGCCCCGGCGCCTGCGGATCGATCACGGCTTCCACGCCCGGCGCGGCCGCCTGGATCAAGCAGAGCTTCGGCCAGTAGGTGGTTTCGCGCATGAACTCGGTGTCGACCGCCACGAAAGGCTGGTCGGCGAACGCGCGGCAGACCTCTTCCAGTTCGGCAGTCTTGGCGATGACCTTCATATGACCGGCTGGTTGTGGCCTTGGCGCGCTGAGGTCAAGGCCGATGCGGGCGTCGGAACCAAAAGGGGCTTGACGCGTAACCAGTCGGTTACGTATTATGCGATTCATGCAGACCGAAGCCCGTCTCGATCTGGTGTTCAGCGCGCTCGCCGATCCAACCCGGCGCGCGATCCTGGCCAATCTCCAGCGCGAGGCGGCGCCGGTGCATGTGCTGGCGGCGGAATTCTCCATTAGCCGGCCGGCGGTGTCGAAGCATCTGGCGGTGCTTCGCGAAGCGGGACTTGTGCGGGAAGCGCGCCGCGGGCGGGAGAACCATTACGCGCTCGACCGTGAAGCGATGGAGGCGGCGCGCGCGTGGCTCGCAATGTTCTGGCGCCAGCGTCTGGCGGGCTTGAAGCAATTGGCGGAGGGGGAAGATGAGTGACGTTCTGGCGCCGATCGTGGAGACGATCTCGATCGATCGTCCGGTCGATAAAGTGTGGCGCACGATGACGGAGGAAAACTCCGTGCCGCTTTGGCTTGGCTGCATGCAGTATCGCAAGCAGATCGGCGCGGTGTTCTACATGCAGGAGGACCGCGCCAAGGCCGAACGCAACGACATTTCCGGGGCCACGCATTGCGAAGTGCTCGCGCTCGATGAGCCGCATACGTTCAAATTCTCTTGGTATCTGCCGGATTTCCCGAAGACGTTCGTCACGTTTCACTTGGAAGCGGACGGGCCTTCGCGCACGCGCGTAGTGTTTTCGCATGAGGGCTGGGATCAATTCCCGGCGGATGCGGTGAAGATGATCCACGATGCGCTTTCCGGCGGCTGGAAGAGCTTCGTGCTGCCGGGCCTGAAACGCACCGCAGAAGCCTGATTTCAAAACTCTGAGAGGTCGAACATGAAAATTCTCCAGCTTGCTGGATTGCTGGCGGCTGCGCTCGTTTCCGCCGTGCTCGCGGACGCGTTTTGGCTCGGGGCGTTCGCGCCGGTGAAGGTCGAGGAGCGCACTGTCGGTCCGTATTGGGTCGTCTATCGCGAAATGATGGGCCACGATCCACGTGAACTCGGGGCCATCACGGACGATCTGCACGCCATGTTGGACCGCGCCGCCATCGAAGGCACGCATCCGTTCGATATCTATGACGTGGCGTCGACTGAGGTCGGCTTTGCGCTGCCCAATCCGCCCACGCCGGCGTTCGAGGCCAGTCTCGATGCGCAGACGAAGTTCCGCGAAATCCCGGCGCAGACGGCGATGACGGTGCGCTTTCCCTGGCGCCATCCGCTGTCTTTTGTAGTTGGCTTCTTCCGCATTCCTCCGGCGTTTAAGGCCTATCGCGACGCGCATGGCTACGCTGAGACGGCGATCTACACGCTGAATGACGGGCGGAGCACGCTTTACATCGAGCCCATCGTCCGGCCCGCAGCAGCAACTTGACAAGGCTGGCGCGCCCATGCGCCTTTCCGCGCGATTTCGGACATCGGTCCGAATCGACGGAGTTCTGTGATGCACGCCTACCGCACCCACACTTGTGGGCAGCTTCGACCCACCGACGCCGGCCAGTCCGTGCGCGTGTCCGGCTGGGTGCACCGGAAGCGCGATCTGGGCGGCGTGCTGTTCATCGATCTGCGCGACCATTACGGCATCACGCAGCTGGTCGCGAACCCGGGCTCGGCGGCGTTTCCGATTTTCGAACGGCTGCGCGCGGAAAGCGTCGTGCGCGTCGACGGCAAGGTGGTGGCCCGTTCGAAGGACACTGTGAACTCGGAATTGGCGACGGGCGAAATCGAAGTGCGCGCAGAAGCCGCCGAGATTTTGGGCGAAGCGCAGGAGCTGCCGCTGCCGGTGTTCGGCGAGCCGGACTATCCGGAAGACATTCGGCTGAAGTACCGCTTCTTGGATCTGAGGCGCGAGAAGCTGCACAAATCCATCATGCTGCGGAGCCAGGTGATTGCCTCGCTGCGCCGGCGCATGATCGCGCAAGGCTTCACCGAGTTTCAAACGCCGATCCTGACCGCGTCTTCGCCTGAAGGTGCGCGCGACTTTCTGGTGCCGTCGCGGCTTCATCCTGGGCAATTCTACGCGCTGCCGCAGGCGCCGCAGCAATTCAAACAGCTCTTGATGGTGGCGGGCTTCGACCGCTATTTCCAAATCGCGCCGTGCTTTCGCGACGAGGACGCGCGCGCGGACCGTTCGCCCGGCGAATTCTATCAGCTCGATTTCGAGATGAGCTTCGTCACGCAGGAAGACGTGTTCGAGGCGATCGAGCCGGTGCTCGCGGGCGTGTTCGAGGAATTGGGCGCCGGCAAACGCGTCACCAAAGCGGGCGCATTTCCGCGCATTCCGTACGCGGAATCGATCGCCAAGTACGGCTCCGACAAGCCGGACCTGCGCAATCCCCTTGTGCTGCAGGACGTCAGCGAGCATTTCCGCGGCGGCGGGTTCGGCCTGTTCGCGCGCATCCTGGAAAAGCCGGGCAACGCTGTGTGGGCGATCCCCGCGCCAACGGGCGGCAATCGCGCTTTCACCGATCGCATGAATGCGTGGGCGCAGAGCGAAGGCCAGCCAGGTCTCGGCAACATCTTCTGGCGTGAGGGCGAAGAAGGCGGCGCGGGGCCAATCGCGAAGAATGTCGGCGTGGAGAAAACCGAAGCGCTGCGCCAGCAGCTTGGCTTGAAGGTTGGTGATGCCGCGTTCTTCGTCGCGGGCGATCCGAAGGTGTTCTACAAGTTCGCTGGCTTTGCGCGGAACAAGGTCGCGGACGAATTGAAGCTCGCGGACAAAGAGCAATTCGCGTTCTGCTGGATCGTCGACTTCCCGATGTATGAGTGGAGCGAGGAAGAGAAGCGCATCGATTTCTCGCACAATCCGTTCTCGATGCCGAATTTTGATCACGAGAAGTTTCTCGCGCTCGACAAGGACGACCGCGCCACGATCGAGAACATCACCGCGTTCCAGTACGACATCGTCTGCAATGGCGTGGAGCTCTCCTCCGGCGCGATCCGGAACCACAAGCCCGAGATCATGATCAAGGCGTTTGAGATCGCGGGCTATACGCGCGACACGGTCGAGAGCCGCTTCGGCGGCATGCTCAATGCGTTCCGTTATGGCGCGCCCCCGCACGGCGGCTCGGCGCCTGGCGTGGACCGTATCGTCATGCTGCTCGCGGGCGTCGACAACATCCGCGAAGTTATCGTCTTTCCGTTCAATCAGCAGGCGCAGGATCTGATGATGCAGGCGCCCAGCGAAGTGAGCGCCAAGCAGCTGCGCGAACTGCACATCCGCATCGTCGAGCCGCCGAAGAGCTAAGGTCTACACGGTTCGTGATTGCAGCGCGGCTCGGCCAAGCGGTCGAGCGTTTCGCGTGTGTAATAGCGCCCGTCTGTCATGACGCCGACGATCTCCTGCGTGTGACGAATATCGTCGAGCGGATTGCCGCGCACCAACACAAGATCGGCCTCGCAGCGCACTTGGATCACGCCGATGCAGGCATTGTGATCAACGAAACGCCGCGCGGCCTCGCCGCCATTGATGGTGGCGGCTCGAAGCGCCTGCTCGTTGGTGAGACCCGCCGCTGCAAGCAGGCGCAGCTCTTCGTGCAGGGAACGGCCGGGATACATGGCGGGAATTGGAGCGTCGGTGCCGGCCAGCAACAGAATGCCCTTCTGTTGCGCGCGGTAGGTCAGCAGCCGCAGCAACGGATATTTGAGCTGTTCGCGCAGCATGCGCTTTTCGATCAGGTTGCGATGCGAATAGTTCTGACCGGGCCATTCGGCGGCGACATCCGGTTCAAGGTTCTGGAAGTCGGGCGTCGCGAGCATGCGGCCTTCGTCGGCCCAGAGACTTTGGAAATTGAACGAGGCGACGAGGTTCGGAACAATGGCGACGTGATTGGCGGCGATCAGGTCGAGGATCGGATCGACTTTTGAATAGTCCGGTGTCCAGTCCGGCGTCAGATCGGGCAATTGCGCATCGCGCGGACCTTGGAACGTCGTGAAGAAGAGCTCTTCCATGTGCGCGAGCACGTTGAGGCCGTGCGTGATCGTGTATTCGGGCGGAAAGCGCCGCGGCATATGCCCGAATACGCCCATGCCGCGCCGATGCGCGCCGGCGACGAGCGCGTCGAACACGGGTTGCGGAATTTCGTTATAGACTTTGATGTATTCGAGCCCATCGCGTTGCATCTCATCGAGGAACGGTTCGACCTGATCGACGGTGAGCGCGCGGTTCTGCGGAATGATCGGCCCGGTCGCGTAGAGGTGCGCGCCGATCAGCTCGCCGCTGGCGATGCGGCGGCGCGTTTCAAGCAAGCTCGTGAGCATCGGGTCGGGCGTGCCGAGCGAGAACACGGTGGTGACGCCGTAGCGCAGATAGCCCGCCAGTTCGTTCGGGTTCTGGAAATGCATGTGCGCGTCGATCAGGCCGGGGATCAGGTAATTGCCTTGCCCATCGATCACGGTGACATTCGCAGGTTCGCGCGCGCCATGTTGCAAGATGGCTTCTATGCGGCCGCGATTGGTGACGACCGAGACGCCCTGCAGCACGCCGCGTTGGTCGAGCGTCACCACGTTGACGTTGCGGATCAGCGTACGTGGCGAAGACGTTGCATAGGTCTCGGCTGAACGCGGTTGCGCCGACGCGGCCGAACTGCAGAGCACAGCGGCTAGGCTGGCGAATAGCGCGCAGAATGTGCGAAGCATGATCAAGAGCATCCCTTTCGTGATCAATCGTCGTTCTAGACGCGCCTTCGCCTCTTGCCAGCGGCGCGCGTCGAATGCCGTTCGTCGCGAAAACGCTCGCATCCAGAGGCGGCTGTGCGCGCATCCTCCCAGAGGGAGGATGGTTCATGCGGTAACTGACCGTGGCGCTCGTGTTAGCGGCAATGCGCGATGGCGAAGCCGTGCGGCAGCTGCGTGTGCGCATCGCCGCAGGCCTGCCGGAGTTCACGCCGACGCAAACCGCTGGCGCCGCGCAAATCGGCGCCGGAGAAATTGGCCCCGGCGAAGTGCGCGCCTTCGAAATGCGCGCCAGATAGATTGGCGCCCACAAAAGAGCTGTTTTGCAATTCGGTGTGACGGAAATCCGCGCCAGAGAAATCACCGTGTGCGCCATCGCTGTGGGTCATGATCGCGCCCGGGAAGTGAGCGCCGGCGCAGTGTACGCCAACCAGCTTGGTGTGGGATAAGTCCGCTTCCGCGAAATTCGCCTGTTCGAACACGGAGCCCGACGCGTCGGCGCGGGCAAGCACGGCGTGGCTGAAATTGGCGTGGCGGAAGACGCCGTGGGCGATGCGTGCGCCGGCGAGGATGCGCCCGGAGAGATCGCAGGACTCGCACTCGCCGCCATAGCGCGGATCGAGATGAGCGACGCGCCCGAACAGCCAGTCCGCGAACGCCACGCGCGGCGATTGGGACCACACCAGCGCTTCCAAAGCGACGGCCGCGACGGCCGCTGCAATGAGGCGAAAATGTGTTCTCATACCTGGGACTTATCCCCAGGATTCCCCGGCCCGCTAATGAAAACCCGGTTAAGGCAGCGGTTTAGGCAGCTCTACGGCACATCGGAATGGTCATTCCGGCGGGGAGTGACGTGGATGCATCACCGCAGGCGGTGTTGAGTTGGGCTTGGGTGAGCCCGGTCGCGTGCTCCAGTTCGGCGCCGGCCAAGTTGGCGTCACGGAGGACAGCGCCGGCGAAGCGCGCGCCGCCCAGATAGGCGCCGACGAGATTGGCGCCGGCGAGATTGGCGTTGGTGAAATTGGCGCTCGAGAAGCGGGCGCCGAAGAGATTGGCGAGCGACATGTTAGCGCCGCTGAAATTGGCGCGGTCGGCGGTGGAGATTTCGAGATCGGATTGGCGCAAGCGGGCGCCGGAGAAATCGCGGCCGGCGAGGTTGTGGTAAGATAGATCGGCCTGGAACAGATCGCAGCGCGGGCAGGCTTCGCCATGACGCACGCGTTCGCTTAACGCGTCGCGCGCAGCCTGGTTGGTGATGGGGCCGGCGGTGTCGCCTGGCGCACGACCCGATGCGGCCGCGTGACCTGTTGCATGCGCATGGCGCGCTGCATGGGGTTGGGCCAAAGCAGGCGCTGCGGTTAATGCGAGCAGGCAAGCGGCAAGAACGGCGCGTTTCATTTCGGCGCAACTCCAAAACTGGTCGCGCTCGCCTCGCAGGAGAGGCGCCACACGCTTTTGAGCGTGCGGCGCTTTTACCCTTAAGCGCGGGACGCTTCGCTTTCGGCAATCGGATCCGCGACGCGCTTCACCGAACCTTCGAACGACGCGCCCGGATCGATGCCGAGCGAGGTGTGACGGACGTCGCCGTCGACTTCGGCGCCGGCGCAGATGCGGACGTCTTTGCCGAAGAGGCGGCCCTTAACGAAGCCGTGCACGATCACTTGCTCGGCGACGATGTCGCCTTCGACGTGGCCGCCGGCGCGGACAGTGACGGAAACGCCGCGGACATTGCCCTTGATCACGCCTTCGACGTGCAATTCGCCCTTGATCACGACCGAACCGGTGAATTCGGCATTGGCGGCGATGACCGACGGCTGCGCGGCGCCGGGGCGCGGCGCCACTGGATCGTTGGCGGCGGGCGCAGGCTGGCTCTCGCCGGCGCCGTTCTTCAGAAACGTCATTGAACTCGCAGCCCGGCGCGCATTGGCCATGGTGCTGGTGAAATCCCGCGTCATCGCGTCCGACATGTGAAAACTCCCTCTCGCTTGGGCGCGGGTGAAGCAAAAGGCGCGCCGGAGGGAAACGGCGCGATTTTCGCGCTTGGCGTGCGCGCGCCGGCTTCGACAGGCTCAGCCTGGCGCATTGTGAAGCTCGGCGTCCGTCTCGTTGGCGCTCTTGGCGAACATCGCCGTGTAGAGCGCCTGCGTCTCCGCGCGAAGCGCGGCGAGGCGCACGGCTTCGGCCTCGAGTTCGCGTTCGCGCAGCGCGAGGTCCTGCGCGCGATGGTCGAGATCGCGCCTGGCCGCGGCGATGGCGCGCTCAGCCTCGGCGATGCGCTGGAGCGCGGCGGCCTCGCTGGCGTGACGCACGCGCAGACGCGCATCGAGCGCCAGGAGCTGTTCGGCGGCCCGCGCAGTGCGGAGTGCTGCAAGCGGATCGCCCTGGAGCAGGGCGGTGGCCGCGCTGGCGATTCGCTTTTCGACGCGTGCTAGCAGGGAATGGTTGGCGCGGGCTTTACGGCGGCGAACGTGATGAAGATCGATCTGAATTTTGCGCCTCCAAACGAGCAGCATTGTTCGTCTTCGCCGGCGAGGGCGCCGACGACGCAAAGGTGCGGAGCGGGACGCGGCGCCTGCGCGCCGTATTCTTATTGGATGCGAACTTGCGTTCGCGAGAGCAGGGCGTGAAAGCGCCGCGTCCCCGGCGATCGTTTCTTCATCAGCGCTTGGGCCGGGACGTTTCTTCGACGTGTGACCCTCGAGCCAATCGCGAGCGGGCTTTCCCAAAATCCCGGACCCAACGGTTTCATCCCCGCTGGCAACGTGCTCGCTCAATCGCCTCGCCGTTCGGGCTTTGGGTTGGGCGCCAAACCCCTCCGCATGAACAGCGATGGGGGAAGTATAAGCGCGGCGCCAAGCCGGTCGGATAGATTTTGTGCAGGACGTTGATTTGCACGGCGCATTGCCGCGAACGGTGTGGGATAGAGGGGCGCATCCTCGCAATTTCCGCTTTTGGCCCAATTGAGACGCTGGCGCTCACCAGCGTGTCGGCAGACCGAAATCCGGTAAAGCGTTGATGCGTGCCTCTAACGTGTTCGCTTTGTCGTCGGGATCGATCCAACGCCGCATTTCTTTCCAAGTGATGTTCTGCCCTTTCGCCGTCAGATCGCGCTCTATGGCCTCAATCGGTGCCATCAACAAACCAGCTTCCTCGACAATGCTAGCGAGACCTTCAAGCTTGCGACGGCGCATGGCAGCCGCAGTTTCCTCGAACTTCATCAGTTGGTTCGACCAGTTGTACAGCCACCCGCTCACCCCACCGTTCTCGAACGCCAGGATGAACGACATAATCAAATACAGGTCCCGCTCAGGCTGAGGCAGAGATGCACCATCATCCGCGCCGCCACGTTCGTAAGCCTGACCTAGATCGTCCCAAGCGTCGGCCATACTGCCCCTTGATCGGAGAACATTCGGAGCGTGCGGGACAAAAGTCTACCGTCATGCTTCAAGGCTTATGTCCGAGTTCGGCGAGATCCGGACCCAACGAGCGCAGCGTTACCAGTGACGGGATAGGAGCGAGCGTGTCATCGAGGCGTTTCTCCGCTGGCGCTGGGATTGACCCACCGCAGTTGCTGGCGTTGATTTGTGGGGTGAGACTGGGATTTGTAGCCCTGGTCGTTCTTCTGTTCGGCGTTGCTGGCCCAGCGAGCGCCGAGGAAGGAAGGCTCGCAGGAATCGATCAGCTGCTCTCGCAGATCGAGGCGCATACGTTTTGGTCATCCGATCCGCTCGCACCAGCCTATGCTCAGGATGAATCTCAAGTCAGGCTGGTCCAGCTAATGGGCGCGGCGAGCCAGTCGGAACTTGATTCCGTGAGCGGCGAAAATATCGATCGTATCGCCAACCTTTTGATTTGGCCGCACGCACGAAATACGGCTGCGGCGGTTCTTGCGTCGCTTGGACCGCGGGCAACGCGCGCACTTATGAAGCTGCGTGCTGCCGTAGCCGCAGATTGCCGTCGTATGGACGCGATAGCGACCTCGGAAGGCGCCTATGTAAACGTGGGAATTCCGGACTTCGCGAACATTGGAAATGCCGCAGTAACAGCGATAACGGGAGAGCGAGGCTCATCAAAGGTCTGTGACCGCTACAACCACTAGCGATGGAATCCATCGCGAATGACTACTTCCGGCGAATAGCGGACGTGCGCGAAATAGCCGTCGGGTGTGGCGTCACACGGCTGCGCAATCTTTGCACAAACAATGCTGGATCGCTCTTCGCGCAGCGTTGGGCCGGCGTGCTATGTTGCTTTCGTCCGAGTGGCGGATTGCATCGGGAAAGGAAGCGCGGCCGCCGCAGGCACTGACGGCTTTTCGGCGCTGTCGCTCGCGGCGCTCGTCGGCGAGCATTCGCCGCGCGTGAGCGCCGCCGAGAAGACGCTCTTGGCGAGTTATCTCGACGGAAATGCCGCGGCGGCGCATGCGCCGGGCCAGCGCGTCGGCGTCAGGTCCGACGGCGTGACCTGCCGCGCCAGCGATGTCGACATCGCGGCCTATTCCTGCACGCTTTATTTTGGCGAAGCCGAAATCGCGCTCGAAGGCCGCGCGGCGCAAAACCTGTTCGCCACGTTGGCGGAAGTCGGCGTCCCCTCGGACGGCGCCGCGGGGTCGATCTATGAGGGCGTGACGAAGCTCTCCTGCGTCATCGATGCGGATGAGGTCAGCGACACGGGCGGCGGCGGCGCGCATTGCGACTTCGCGCCGGGTTAGCGCGCGCTTGAGCTTTACCGCGGAAACGCGACGGCGAGGCCGTCGCCGGAGCGCGCGGCGACGTCGGTTTTGTGCGCGCGGATGTCGTTGACCATTTCGAGCGCGGTCTTCTTCACGGGCGGCAATTGCGCATCGGATTGTCCAAGCGGGGTGACGCGCTCGCCCCAGCGCACGAGATGCGCGCACATGGTCAGCCCCGCGCCAAAAGCCGGCATCAGGATCAGCGCACCGGGCTTCACGCGGCCTTCCTCAAGCGCTGCGTTCAAGGCAACGGGCACGGTGGCGGCGCTCATATTGCCGTAGCGCTCGACCGTGAGCATCACTTTGTCCATCGGGATGCCGGCCTTCTTCACCACCGCTTCGATGATGCGGAGATTGGCCTGGTGCGGCACGACGAGATCGACGTCGTCGGCGGTGACGCCGCATTTTGCCAGCACGGCAGCGCTTGCCGCGCTCATGCCCCCGACCGCGTGACGGAAAATCTCCTGGCCGTCGAAATCCCAGGCGGTGTCGCCGAGCGTCACGCCGCGATTGTTGTAGGCGCAGCCCATGCCGCGGACGCGAAGCGTGTGGCGCACATCCGCGAGACAGCCGAGCTGTTCGCCCAGCACGCCTTCCTGTTTCTCGGTCACTTGCAGCACGACCGCGGCGCAGCCATCGCCGAACAGCACCGCGACGTTGCGGTTGGCCCAATCCATGAACGGCGAAATGATCTCGACGCCGATGACCACGGCGTTCTTCACCACGCCGGTCTTGATCATCGCGTTCGCCGTGGAAAGCGCATAGAGGAAGGAGGTGCAGGCGGTGTTGACGTCCATCGCTGCCGCGCGCGAAGCGCCAATCGCGGTCTGCACGCCGGACGCGGAATTCGGCACTTGCTCTTCATTGCTGCACGAGCCGTAGAGCACGAGCTCGACGTCTTTTCCTTCGAGCCCCGCACACGCGAGCGCGCGTTTAGACGCGAGTGTGGCGAGCTCGATGCCTTGCACGTGGCTGACGCGGCGCTCCTTCATACCGGTCCGCGACGTGATCCACTCGTCATTGGTGTCGAGGAAAGTGGAGAGATCGGCATTTGTAAGCACGGCGGGCGGCATGGCCGCGCCCCAGCCGGTGATGGCCGCGTATGGCATTTCTCTCCCCACGTTTTGGGGCGATGGTAGACCAGAAGCCGCGCCGCGCAACAGCGCAGGATCAGCGTTCGCTGACTTCGCCTTTGACGCCGCAGGCCGCGCAGGTGCCGTTCTGCTGCACGGTGAAGCTGCCGCAGGCGCCGCACGCATCGGCGCGGTAGAGTGGCGCTGCGTCAGCTTTGGTGCGCCGTTCGCGCATGTCGACGACGCGCTCGGCCGCCTTGGGGCGGAGCATGACCAGATTGTCGGGCGCCGAGCCGCGCGCGAAGCCGCGCGAAATGAGCCGTGCTGCACTTTCCGCGTCCTGGGCGTTGCGCGAAATGCCGTCGCCGCGCGCATCGAACGGATCGACCTGGGCGAGATCGCCGCGCCCAAGATAGGAGACGGCGAGCTCACGGAAGATGTAATCGAGGATGGAAGTGGCGTGACGGATGGTGTCGTTGCCTTTCACTTCGCCGGCCGGTTCGAAACGCGTGAACAGGAAGGCGTCGCAATATTCCTCGAGCGGCACGCCATATTGCAGCCCGATCGAAATCGAGATGGCGAAATTGTTCATCAGCGATCGGAACGCCGCGCCCTCCTTGTGCAGATCGATGAAGATTTCGCCCAAGGCGCCGTCGTCATATTCGCCGGTGTGCAGATAGACCTTGTGCCCGCCGACAATGCTTTTCTGGATGTAGCCTTTGCGCCGATGCGGCAGGCGCCGGCGCGAGACTTGCGCGGGCGCTTCCTCGACGGGCGAGGCGCCAAACGGAATATCGGGATCGGCGACGATCGGTTGCGCGGCGCTTTCGGTGATTTCTTCTTCGAGCGGCGGCAGCGAGAGCGTGATCGGCGGCGCCTCGGCGCGCAATTGGAAGAGCGCGATGCCCGCTTCGCGCGCGCGTTCGGTCAGGTCTGCACGGTGTACGGCATTGGCGACGTCAAGGCTGAGTTCAAGCGCGGTCGTGGCAAAGGGCGCAAGCGCGGCCGCGAGCTCAAGTCGGGCTTCCGGCGCGATCTCGCGTTCGGCGCGGAAAATCGCGGCGTGTTCAGGATCGAGACCGGGCGCGTCGTCCAGGCCACGCGCGCCCATGCAATAGGCCTCAGCCTCAGCGATTTCGCTTTCGGTGAAGCCTAGCGTCATCAGGAGATCGCCGCGTTTGCCGGCGGCGACATCGCTCGGAAGCTTCAAAACCTGCTCGCAAATCGCTGGCCCGATGACGAGGGGATGCACGGCGGCGCGGAGATTGAACGCATCGGCCGCCGCTTCCTCGATGGCGTCGAGCGAGGTTTCGGCAAGGCCAAGCTCGGCGAGGCGCTGCAGATTCACGCCCGGCGCGCGGCGAAGGCTGCGATGGCCTTCAACGTGCAGGCGGAAGCCTTCGATCGCGTCGTCGTCATAGCCAAGCGCGATGAGCGCCGCGCGCGTTTCCGGGGAGAGCACGCGGCCAAAGCCGCCATCTTCGCGTGCGCCATAAGCGGCGACGCTGGAGATCGGCGCGAGCCCCGGCGCATCGAGCCCGAGGCGGCGCGCGCCGCCGCGGTCGAGTGCAAAAGCGATGCGGGCGATGTTGCGAAGTGCTTTGACGTCGGCGAGATCACGGTGCAATGCGCCCGCGCGCTTGATCGCGTTCGTGAACGCGCCTTCCGGCTTCAACGCGGCGATGGCTTCGCGTGCGCGTTTGATCGCCGCGTGCTCGTCACGCTTGGCGCGGCTCCATTCCGTGAACGCGCCCTTGGCTTCGCCAAGCGCAGCGCTTTCGGATAACAAAGCTGCTTGGGCGAGCGCGGCGAGAGCGGAAGCGCCGGTCCGACCTTCATCGCTTTCGTAAGCGACGCCGAGGCTCAGCAGCAGCGCGGACAAGCCTTCGAGCCGGACCACGATGGCGCGCTTGCCGCCTTGACGGCCGTGGGCGGCGTCGAGTGCGCGGGCGAGCGTGCGGATCGCCGCTTCAAACGCCTCGCTGTCGAACTCGCCTTCGCCAGCGAAGCGCGACAGCGCCAGCGCGCCGCTGACGGCGCCATATTCGTCGGTTGATGCGATCGCGCCAGTCGGATCGATCGCGCCGCCGGCGAACGCCATGTCGGGCGGAGCGATGAGAACGCGCCGGCGCGCAGGATCGACGCCGCTATCGAGCGCCGCCGCATAGGCGCCGCGCGCAACGGCGCCTGAAAGCGCAGCGACAATGTCGGCGTCAGGCGCGCCCACCAGGCGCGCAGCCGCGGCTTTGCGCTGCACGCCGCCACGCGCGAGATCGAGGCCGTTGCGGACCGCTTCAATGGCGAGATCGGCGAGTGCTGCATCAATCGCGCGCGCGCCGGCGGCGAGCGCAGCACTTGCGCGCGTGCGCGCCGCATCGTCCGCGATCAGCGCGTCTTCGTCCTCGCGCGGACGCACCAACACGGCGGGACCATCGCGTCCGCTTGGATCGGACAAGCGCGCGGCGGCGTCGAGCGCATCAAGCGCGGCCGTCGAGGGCGCCCCGGCAATGCCCAGACGCGCGCCTGATGCGAGCAGCGTTTGCGCGCGCGACACCGCTTCCAATTCCTCGCGCGGTTCCGTCGGCCAGTGAATGAGCGCGGCCGTCACCGCGAGTTCCGCGCCGGGCGAGAGGGCTGCGCGCATCAAAGGCGGATCGAGCGCGGCGCGCCCGCTCTTGAGCAGAGTTTCCAGATCCGCCGCGAGAGCGTCGTCGCCGGCCCATTGGCCGATGCGCTTGGCGGCCTCGGCGCAGGCCTCGGTCGCGCTTGGGCCTTCGCTCGTTTCAACCGTGAGCCCAGCCTCCAGGGCGGCGAGCGCCATGGCCTCGGACCAATCCGGCGGGGCGATGCAGGCGGGGGCGGTTTCGGCGTCGGGATCGAAAGCGGCCATTGCGGTCTCCGTTTGGGCGGAGAGTGCGGTTTCGTTTCGCATTAATCAATATGTAGTATGTTTGGGGTGTTGGTTATCCCAAGATATTGTTTCGAAGCCGGTCTGGACCCGCGCTGGACGGGGGAAATCGGCTTCGCCATAAGGTGCACACGCGCAAATCACCCCCACTTGCCGACGCAGCGTGGTCTTGCTGGGGCCGCAACCGGGACAGAATCACCGCCCATGTTTCTCAAACGCATCTTCATTTGGTGGAACGGCGCCACGCTCGGCGCCTTCTTCGACATCAAGCGCCGGGGCGTGCTCGTGGGCGAGGACAATCAGGGCAATCGCTTCTTCGAGGAGAAGAAGCCCAGCCTCGAAGGCCGTAAGCGCCGTTGGGTGATCTATTCCGGCCTCGCCGAAGCTTCGCGGGTCGATGCCGATTGGAATGGCTGGCTGCATTACACGATCGATGAGCCGCCGACCGAAAAGCCGTTGAAGCGGCAAAGATGGGAACAGCCGCACGTGCCTAATTTAACCGGCACGGTGAAGGCGTACCGCCCCAAAGGCTCGCTCGCGCATCATGGCGGTGAGCGGCAGAAGACGACGGCCGATTATCAAGCCTGGACGCCGGAGTGATGAAGCTCAATCTCGAACGCTGGGGCGAAACTATTTTGGGCGCGATCGTCGCGGCGGTCGCGGTTGGGTTTTTCGTGTTCGCGTCGGCGCAGGGCGGACACAAGGGCGCGTCGGCGCAAAGCTACGATCTGCAGGCAAAATTTCAGAATGCGTCGGGGATCAATGTCGGCTCCGACATTCGCATCTCCGGCGTGAAGGTGGGCGTCGTCAACGCCATGGCGCTCGACCACGACACGTATTACGCCAAGCTCTCGCTCGCCATCGATGGCGGGGTGCATGTGCCGAACGACAGCACTGCGCGCATCGCGACGGATGGTCTGCTCGGCGGCGCCTACGTGTCGATCGAGCCGGGCGCGGGCGATCCGCTGGCGCCGGGCGGCGAGATCACCAACACCAATGGCGCAATCGATCTGCTGACGGTGTTTTCAAGCATGATGCAGAACAACCAGCAGCATACCAATCAGGACACGCATTGATGATCAGAACGATCCTCGTCACGCTCGCGCTTTCGTTCGCAGCGATGACGCCGGCTTTGGCCGACAACGCCATTGTCCGTGGGCTCGACAAGCACACCGGCCATGCGCGCGACTATGCGCTGCCGCTCGGGCGTGCGGTGCGGATCGGCACGCTCGAAGTCATCGCGCGCGCATGCCAGAAGAGCGCGCCGGAAGAAGCGCCGGAAGTGAAGATTTACGTGGAGGTGTTCGATCATCCTCCGGCCGTCGCCAACCAGCCCGCGCAACGGAACGAGATTTTCCACGGCTGGCTGTTTGCATCTTCGCCGGGCCTCAACGCCGTGCAGCACCCGGTCTATGATTTGTGGGCGATTGATTGCCGGTAGCGCGCTATCTCTCAATTCAGTCCTTCCGGACACGCGAAGCGTGATCCGGAACCCAGGGGCAAACAAGCAGCTCGACGATCCCCTGGGTTCCGGGTTCGGCTTCGCCGCCCCGCAATGACGGCGGTTAGGGTTGAGTGAGCTTTACGATATCAGCGCCGCCCGTATCTTCCGGCAGCGCCGCGAAATCCGCTTTCAGTTCCAGCGCAGCCCCAAGCACAGCGTGAAAGATGCGCCGCGGCAATTGTTGCGCGCCGAATTGCTCCAAGTGCTGAGTCAGGAATTGCGCGTCGAGCAATTTGAAGCCGCCGAAGCGGAGCCGCGCGACCAGGTGCACGAGGGCTGCCTTGCTGGCGTCGGTGGCGCGCGAGAACATGCTTTCGCCGAAGAACGCCCCGCCGAGCGCCACGCCATAAAGCCCGCCGACAAGCGTATCGCCGAGGCGCGCTTCGACGCTGTGAGCGACGCCGCTGCGGTGGAGATCGAGATAAAGCCCCAGGATGTCGGAATTGATCCAGGTGTCGGTGCGGTCGGGCGTGGGCGCGGCGCAGGCCTCGATCACGCCGGCGAAATCGCGGTTGATGGTGAAGCGGAAACGGTCGGCGCGCAGCGTGCGCGTGAGGCGGCGCGAGACGTGGAACGTGTCGAGCGGCAGGATGCAGCGATATTCCGGATCGACCAGGAACAGGCCGCGATCGTCCCGGCTTTCGCCCATCGGAAATACGCCGCGGCGATAGCAGGCGATGAGGTCGTCGGGGGTGAAGGGCTTCACACGAAGAAGATACACTTTTACGTCGAAGAGATCAGGTCTGACCTGAAGTCATCCCGGACGCGACGTAAGTCGCGATCCGGGACCCAGGGGCAAACACGCCGCTCTTCGATCCCCTGGGTTCCGGGTCTCCGCTTCGCTTCGCCCGGAATGACTGCATTTTGCTTGGCGCAGGCCGCTCGATAACCTCCCCCTCGCGAAGCAGAAGCGAAGCTGCTAGGTCGCGCTCATGCACGACATCAAAGCCATCCGGGACAACCCCGCTTTTTACGACGCAGGCTGGAAACGGCGCGGGTTGGAGGCGCAGACGCCGTCCATCCTGCAATTGGATACGGCCTTGCGCGAAGCGGCGACCTCGAAGCAGCAGGCTGAAGCAGCGCGTAATGCGGCGTCGAAACAGATTGGCGCGGCGAAGGCGCAGAAGAACGAGGCCGAGGCGCAGCGTCTGATGGCGGAAGTGGCGTCGCTGAAGACGACGATCGAAACCGCCGGCGCGCGCGAAGCGGAGGTCTCGAAGCAATTGCACGATCTGCTGGCCGGGCTGCCGAATTTGCCGGATGCCAGCGTGCCCGACGGCGCCGACGAACATGGCAATCAGGAAATCCGCCGCTGGGGCGAGCCGCGCGTTATCGAAGGCGCGAAGGATCACGTCGCGATCGGCGAAGCGCTCGGGCTGATGGATTTTGAGGGTGCGGCGCGGATGTCGGGCTCGCGTTTCGTCGCGCTGAAGGGCGGATTGGCGCGGATGGAGCGCGCGCTGGCGAGCTTTATGCTCGATCTGCACACGGCGAGGATCAATCCGGCCTGGCCGCAGCTTGGTGGTTACACGGAAGTCGCGCCGCCGCTCCTGGTGAAGGACGACGCGGCGTTCGGTACGGGGCAATTGCCGAAGTTCGAAGGCGACCTTTTTTCAGTAAATGCAAATGCGCAAACGCTGAAGCAGCTTCGCTCTACCGTGCAGGGCATTTTCGAGCGCACAGTTGAGAAATTGTCCGAAACCGAGTTTGGCAAGGCAGAAGTTAAAAAGGTTGTGCCTATCTTCAACAAGGGGACTGAGGATGTCGTAGAGATTGTTGAAAGAACCACGCGGTTTTGGCTAATCCCCACCGCCGAAGTGTCGCTGACCAATCTCGCGCGCGAGCAAATTCACGACGAGGCGGCGCTGCCGATGCGCATGACCGCGGACACGCCGTGTTTCCGATCCGAAGCCGGTGCGGCGGGGAAAGACACGCGCGGCATGATCCGCATGCACCAATTCCGCAAAGTTGAGCTTGTTTCGATCACCACGCCCGAACAATCGGAAGCCGAGCATGAGCGCATGACCGAGTGCGCGGAGGAAGTTTTACAACGTCTAGAGCTTCCATATCGCGTGATGCTGCTGTGTGCAGGTGACATGGGCTTCACGGCCAAGCGCACCTACGACCTCGAAGTCTGGCTGCCCTCCCAAAACAAATATCGCGAAATCAGCTCGTGCTCGAATTGCGGCGATTTCCAAGCGCGGCGCATGCAGGCGCGATATCGCGACAAGGACGGCAAGGTGCAGCACGTGCACACGCTGAACGGCTCGGGGCTTGCGGTCGGGCGCACGCTGGTGGCGATTTTGGAGAATTACCAGAACCAGGGTGGTTCGATCTCCATCCCCAAAGTACTGCGACCCTACATGGGTGGGATGGAGCAGATCGGCTAGGCAATTCTGTCATTCCGGGGCGAGCGGAGCTCGAACCCGGAACCCAGGGGATCGTCGAGCGCATTGTTTGCCCCTGGGTTCCGGATCACGCTTCGCGTGTCCGGAATGACTTCGGTATGAACGGTCGCCCCACTTGCCCTGCTGCCTTATTGCCGTATTCCCTTCGGCCCATGCGCATTCTCTGCACCAACGATGACGGCATTCACGCCACGGGCCTGGCGGTCAACGAACGCATCGCGCGGCATTTCACCGACGACGTCTGGGTGATCGCGCCGGAGACCGAGCAATCGGGCGCCTCGCGCGCGCTGACGCTGACCGCGCCGATCCGCGTGCGCAAAGCCGGGCCGAAGCGCTTCGCGGTGACGGGCACGCCGACCGATTGCGTGTTGTTGGGCATAGAGCACTTCATGGAAGGCGTGGCGCCTAACCTTGTGCTCTCGGGCGTCAATCGCGGACAGAACATCGCCGACGACGTGACGTTCTCTGGAACTATCGCTGGCGCGATGTATGGCATGCAGCTGGGCATTCGCGCGATTGCGCTTTCCCAAGCGCGCGGCTTTCGCGGCGAGGAAGCGCCGATCCCGTGGGAGACGGCGGAGACGTATGGTCCGGGCATTGTCGGCAAATTGCTGGAGCACGGCTGGCCGAAAGACGTGCTGATCAATGTGAACTTTCCCGATCGCGCACCGGAAGACGTCCGCGAAGTGGAAGTGACGACGCAAGGTCGGCGCGATCAGCACATCGTCTATGCCGACAAGCGCACCGATCTGCGCGGCGGCGCGTATTTCTGGCTCGGCTTCAAAGGCAAACCGTCGAACCCACCGGCCGGCACCGATCTGCGCGCGATTTACGACGGCAAGATCACGGTGACGCCGCTGCATGTCGACCTCACGCACATGCCCAGCGTGCATGATCTGAAGGCCGTGCTGGGCGGAGCGCCGCCGAAAGGGAGGCAGTAGGCAATGGGCAGTGGGCAGTTGGAAACGCAGATCGGCGCATACAAACGCCTAATGCCTACTGCCTATTGCCCACGACCATGATCGATCCCGCTCGCCTCATGCGCTTTGCGTTGGAGCTGCGCCAGAGCGGCATCACCGACGCGCGTGTGCTCGCGGCGATGGAGCGCGCGATGCGCACCGACTATGCGCCAGGGCACCTCGAAGGCTTGGCGCTTGACGATGTCGGACTGCCGCTGGCGCACGGCCAGGCGATGACCAAACCTTCGGTGATCGGACGCGTGGTCATGGCGCTCGATGTCGGGCGCGAGATGAGCGTGTTGGAAATCGGCACGGGCTCTGGCTATCAAAGTGCGGTGCTGGCGCAGCTCGCGGCGAAAGTCGTGACGATTGAGCGCTGGGCCGCGATCATCGAAGACGCGCGCACGCGGTTCGCGCTGACGCATGCGCAGCGTATTTTTCCGTATTATGGCGATGGCGCGCTCGGGTGGCCCGACGAAGCGCCGTTCGACCGCATCGTGTTCAATGCGGCGGTGACGGAGCCGGCGGATATCGTATTCGATCAGTTGAAGCCCGGCGGGGTGCTGATCGCGCCTTTGATCATGGGCGACGGGCAGCGCCTGATCCGCTTCCGCAACGGTCAGCGCGAGGATCTGGGCGCGGCGAAATTTCCGCTGCTGGAGCGCGGGCTGCCGGAAGTGTGACGCGCTGCGTTGCGCGCGCGGGCGATTCGCAAGCACAACGAATACCGATGAAGCGGGCTCTTGCGCTTTTGGCTCTGGGCGTTGCCGGATGTGCGTCGTCACATCCGGCGCCGATCGATTATGGGCGCGGCGAAGCGCCAGCGCGCGCGCAGACCGCTCAGCGTCCGCCTTTGCGCATGGATCGCGCACGGCAAGATCAGACGCGCGTTGACCAGACGCAGCAGCAGCCGAATTGGGCTGAAGGGCCGGGCACGCCGCTTTCCGCTTACGCGCTGCAGCCGAATGCGTTCGATCCGTTGCATCCACCGCGCGGCGTGCGTGTCGGGCAAGGGCAATCGCTCTACGACATTGCGGCGACTTACCAAGTGCCGCTGCGCGCGCTGATCGAGCAGAACCATCTCGATCCGCCTTTTTCGGTGCGACCCGGCACGGAGCTGACGCTGCCGCCGCCGCACGTGCATCGCGTCACGCGCGGTGAGACGCTCGCGGATGTGGCGCGCGACTACAATGTCGATCTCCGCTCGCTGGCTTTGCTCAATCGCATGCAGCCGCCCTACGAGGTGCGCGAAGGCGATCAGATCGTGCTGCCGGCGATTGCGCGGGGTATTCCTCCCCCGTTCACGGGGGAGGTGGCGAGTGCAACGAGCCCGAGGGGGGATGCGCCGGCGCCACGTGCTCTCCCCCCTCAGTCAGCTTCGCTGACGGCTCCCCCGCAAGCAGGGGAGCAAAGAGTTTCAGCACCCCCGCCTGCGAACGTGCATCTGGCCTGGCCGTTGCGCGGAGACATTGTCGCGCGCTTCGGGCCGCAGCCGGGTGGGGCGCGGCTCGATGGCGTGGAGATCGCAGCGCAAGAGGGCGCGCCGATCGCGGCTGCTGACGATGGCGAAGTTGTCTATGCGGGCTCGGATTTGAACGCGTATGGCACGTTGGTGCTGGTGCGGCACGCGAACGGTTACGTTACGGCTTATGGTTATGCGCGGCGCGCGCTTGTGCGCGAAGGTCAGCGCGTGCGCGCGGGACAGCAAATCGCGGAAGTCGGCCATGTGCGCGACGGGCCGGCGAAGCTGCTGTTCCAAGTACGGCGCGGACGCGATGCGATCGATCCGCTGCCGCTGTTGCAGAACTAGCGTCTCTCAGTCATTCCGGACGCGCGGAGCGCGATCCGGAACCCAGGGGATCGTAGAGCCGTACGTTTTCCCCTGGGTTCCGGGTTCGACCTTCGGTCGCCCCGGAATAACTGCATCAGCATGACTGCTTATAATGTAACTGGTTTGCCGATGCGCCCGGCCAAATCGAGAATGAATTGCCAGGCCGTGCGTCCACTTCGGGCGCCGCGTGTGCGGGACCAGAGCAAAGCTTGCTGCTGCAGATCGTCCGGCTTCACGCCGAGCGCGAAGCGGGCCGCGTAGGCGCTGACGATTTTCAGATACGTATCCTGATCGATGGCGTGAAAGCCGAGCCAGAGGCCGAAGCGGTCGGCGAGCGCGAGATGTTCTTCCGCGGCGTCGGCCCACATGATCTCGTCGGGTAGATTTTCACGCGCATCGCGCGCGACCAGATGGCGGCGATTGGACGTCGCATAGACGATGAGCCTGCCCTGGTTCTGCGTCGCGCCATCGAGCGCGGGCTTCAGCGCCTTCAACGCCGCTTCGTCGCCGGCGAAGGAGAGATCGTCGAGAAACAGGATGGCCGGCGCCTCTTGCGCTTTCAGCGCATCGATCAACGCGCCGATGCGGTCGAGTTCGGCGGGCGGCGCCTCGATCAGCTTCAGGTTTTTCGTTTCGGAAGCGACCTCAGCATGCACGGCGCGGATGAGCGCGCTCTTGCCCGTGCCGCGCGACCCCCAGAGCAGCGCATTGTTGGCTGGGCCGCCCGCGGCGAAGTGGCGCGTGTTCGCCAGAAGCGCGTCTTTTTGTCTGTCCACACCCAGAAGCAGGTCCAAGGGCGCGCCGGCGAAGGCGGGCGCGGGCGCGAGGGCGGCTTGGGCCGGGGCCCAATGGAAAGCGTCCGCGGCGGCGAGATCGGCGCGAAACGGCGCCGGCGCGAGGCGTTCGAGGGCGGCCGCTATGCGGGCCAAGAGCTGATCAGAGTCAGACACGTGAGTTCGCGGTTCCTTCCGCATTGTAATCAGAGGCGCCGACGATATAGTCCGCCCCGTCGCCGGCCTGGAAGCCTATGCCGGCCGCTCTTATGTGCCCAAACGGCGGGCCGACCACTCCTTTTTGGGGTTGGTCGCCGGCCAGGTGAGGATCATGCCGATTTCGATAGCTTTTGCTCAGGCCGCTGCAGGCGCCGCGGGTCAGCCGAGTTTCATGGACGCGTTCATGCAGTCGAGCGCCCCGCTGTTTCTGGCGATGGGCGCGCTCTTCTACTTCATGATCTGGCGCCCGCAGCAGAAGATGCGTGACGATCACCGTAAGATGCTGGCGGCGTTGAAGCGGGGCGACTGGATCGTCACCGCGGGGGGCCTCATCGCGAAGGTACGCTCGGTGGCCGACGACGAAGTGCGCGTTGAGCTTGCGCCAAACGTGGAAGTGCGCGTGCGCCGCAACACCATCTCGGAAGTGACATCGAAAACCGATCCCGCACCCGCCAATGACACCAAAGCGGCGGCGGACTGACCATGCTGCAATTGCCGCGCTGGCGGGTCATCCTCGTCATTCTCTCCACTTTGTTTGGCGTCTTGTTCACGCTGCCCAATCTCGTGCCGGCCAGCACGCTCCGGCAAATTCCAGCTTGGCTTCCGCACCAGACCTTGAATCTGGGTCTCGACTTGCGCGGCGGGTCGTATCTGCTGCTCGAAGTCGACGTGAACTCGCTGCGTGCGCGCCAGCTCGATTCTTATGCCGAGCAGATGGCGTCCTCACTGCGCGGCGCCCAGCCCGCGATCCGCTATACCGGACGAGGTGTCGCCGCAGACGCGGCGCGCATTCGCCTGATTGATCCGAACGACATGCAGCGCGCCATGCGCGTGTTGCGGCCGATGGCGCAGAGCAATAGCGGCGGCGCCGACATTCTCACGTTCACCACTGCGCCAGACGGGCAGATCGAAGCGCGGCTGACGCCCCAGGGTCTTACCGAATTGAGCCGGTCCTCGGCGCAACAATCGATCGACGTCATCCGCCGCCGGATCGACCCTAACGGCACCAGCGAAGTCTCGATCGTCCGCCAAGGCGATGCGCGCATCGTGGTGCAGGCGCCGGGCGTCGACGATCCGGAATCGCTGAAGCGCCTGATCGGCCAGACCGCGCTGATGACGTTCAATCTGGTGCCGCAACTAGGATCAGACGTGACTGCTGCGACTTTGCCCATCGGGGTCATCGTCGCGCCGCCTTATCCGGGCGTCGGCAATGAGGCTGTTCCGGTGCAGCGCCGCGCCGAATTCACGGGCGATCAGCTCGAACACGCAAGCGTGCAAGCCGACCAGCAGGGCCGGGGCGGGTTTGTGCTCGCGTTCCGCCTCAAGAGCCGCGGCACGACGCTGTTCTGCCGGATCACCCGCGAACACACGCATGAGCGCTTCGCGATCCTTCTGGATAATCAGGTGCTCACCGCGCCCAACATCAATGAGCCGATTTGCGGCGGCAGCGGCCAGATCGAAGGCAATTTCACCGCTCAAAGCGCAGGCGATCTCGCGCGCATGCTGAACGCGGGCGCGCTGCCGGCGCCGCTTAACGTCATCGAGCAGCGCACCGTCGGCGCAAGCCTTGGCCAGGCCGCCATCGACGCCGGCAGCAAGTCGGGCCGCTACGCCACCATCGCGGTGGTGCTGTTCATGGTGCTGGCGTACGGCCTCTTCGGCGGCTTCGCGTGTCTGGCGCTCGTGATCAACGTCGCGATGATCATCGGCGCGATGTCGGTTGGCGGCGCGACCCTGAGCTTGCCCGGCATCGCGGGCCTAGTGCTCACCATCGGGATGGCGGTCGACGCCAACGTGCTGATCTATGAACGCATGCGGGAAGAGCAGGCGAACGGGAGGGGCCCCGCGCTTGCGATCGATGCGGGCTTCTCACGCGCGTTGGTGACCATCATCGACTCGCACCTGACGCAGATCGGGGTCGCATTCATTCTGTTCGTGTTTGGCGAAGGTCCGGTCAAAGGCTTCGCCTGGACGCTGTCGATCGGGGTGGTCACCTCCGTGATCACCGCGACGGTGGTGACGCAGTATTTCATTTGGGTGTGGTTCAAGCTCGCCCGCCCCAAGAAACTGCCGATTTGAGAGAACGCGCATGTGGCCGCTGATCAAACTCCTGCCGAAGAAGACGACCTTCAAATTCTTCCGCTTCGCGTTCTTCGCTTCGTTCGCCTCCGTCGCTTTGGTGCTGGCGTCGTTCGGATCGATGTTCACGGCCGGCTATCGGGAAAATCCGATGGTCGTCTACCAGCAGACGCAAGGATCGCCGCTTGCGCGCATCGGCGTCATTCTCTCGCACGGCTTCAACCTAGGCATCGATTTCAAGGGCGGCACGCTTGAGGAAATCGAGTCGCCGACGCCAATCGATACGCAGGCGCTCACCACGAGATTGAGCGCGCTCCATGTCGGCGATCTCAAGATCCAGACGTTCGGCGACAACAACCACGCCCAGGTTCGCTTTGGCGCTGATGCGCGCGACACCGTCGCGCGCGTGCGGGCGGCGATCCAGCAGACGCTGCCGGGCGTGCGGTTCGTGCGCGAAGAAGTGGTGGGCGCGGAAGTCTCGGCTGAATTGTTCGCCAACGGCCTCTGGGCGCTCGGCTGGGCCATGGTGCTTGTGATGGTCTATATCTGGTTCCGCTTCGGCTTCCAGTTTGGCGTCGGCGCGGTATTGTCGCTTTTCCACGACACCATCCTGACGCTCGGGGTGTTCTCCTTCTTCCGCATCGATTTCTCGCTGCCGGTCATCGCCGGCATCCTCACGGTGATCGGCTATTCGATGAACGACACGGTGGTCGTGTTCGACCGGATGCGCGAGAATTTCCGCAAATATAAGCGAATGAAGTCCGGCGACGTCATCGACATGTCGATCAACGAAACGCTGTCGCGCACGCTCATGACGGTGGCGACCGCGCTGCTGGCCTCGATCGCGCTTTATGTCTGGGGCGGGGAGACGCTCCGCCCATTCGCGATCTGTATGATTTTCGGCATCATTGTAGCGACCTATTCGTCGATCTACATTGCCGCGCCCGCTCTGCCGCTCGTCAGCGACAGGCCGGGAACGCCCGGGCAGAAGCTCGATCCCAAACCGCAACCCGAAGGCGCGCGCGGCTGAACTGAGACTTGGAGGGCTGAGAGATGGCTGGGTTTTTGAGCAATCTGAAAGCGGTGGCGTGGACCGGCGTCGCGCTCGCGGTGCTGTTCTTCCTGATTTACGCGATGGGCGTCAGGAATTTCGGCCTGCAAGACATGGTGCTGTGGGAAGCGCTGCTGCGCTGGTGCCACGTGCTCTCGGGCATCATGTGGATCGGGCTTCTCTACTATTTCAACTTCGTGCAGACGCCGAACGCGCCGAAAATCCCGGAAGAACATCGCGGACCTTCGGTCGGCAAGGTGATCACGCCGGCGGCTCTGTTCTGGTTCCGCTGGGGCGCGATGTCGACTTTGGTGTTCGGGATCCTGCTCGCGGGCGAGAAGGGCTATCTCTTCTCGGCCTACACGCTTGGCCTCTACATGCCGGCGGACGGGGGCTTCGATCCGAACTTCGTGCGCTTCATCGGCCTGGGCATGTGGCTTGCGACCATCATGTGGTTCAACGTCTGGTTCATCATCTGGCCGAACCAGCAGCGGGCGCTGAACATCGCCAACAAATATCCCGATCTGGCGCCGGAAGCGAAGGCGGCTGCGGCGAAGGCGGCGGGGCAATTCTCCCGGATCAACACGCTGCTCTCGATTCCGATGCTGGTCGCGATGACCGGCGCGCAGACGCTCGGCTAAACGGCGGCGCAACGTGAGCGCCGAAGACCTCGACGCTCTCGTTCGGCGTGTCGATGAAGACCGCTGGCTGGCGAGCCGTTTCGCGCCAAAGCGCGTGCGCGAAGGGCTCGTCGCGCTTTATGCGCTGAACTACGAGATCGCGCGGACGGCCGAAAGCGTCAGCGAACCTGGCATTGGCGCTATTCGGTTGGCGTGGTGGCGCGAAGCGATCGACGAAATTTACGCAGGCAAAACCCCGCGCGCGCATCCCGCGGTGCAGGCGTTCGCGGCTTTGGTGCGGGCGCGCCCGCTCGATCGCACTTTGCTCGATGCGCTGATCGACGCGCGCGAGAACGATATTGATCCGGCGCCGTTCGCGAGCTGGGCCGAACTGGAAGGCTATGTCGAAGCGACCGCGGGCGGATTGATGCGCCTGGCGTTGGACCTCTGTGACAGCGGCGCCGCACCTGAGGCGCTCGATGCATTGGCGCGCCACGGCGGGCGCGCTTGGGGCTATGCGGGCTTGAAACGCGCGGCGCCGCATTGGGCGGCGCGCGGGCGCAGTTTCGCGCCACGCGGCGTGGCGCCGGAGGCGACGCTAGAAGGCCTCGTTCAGCGCAGCCGCGACGCGCATGCGCAGGCGCGGGCGCTTGCACTGAAGCTGCCGAGCGTCTTGTTTCCCGCTTATGGCTATCTCGCGTTCGTGCCGCGTTATTTGCGGCGCGACGGCGCGCCGCTGCTGTCGCGTCAGCTCAAGCTGGTGGCGACTTCCGCGACCGGACGCATCTGAGTTTCAGCGAGCCAGAAATCCAGATCACCTAATGCGCGCTCGGCGATGGCGCGTCGGCGGGCGCGGCCGCGCTCTTCGCCCTTCAAACGCTTGCCGTTTTCGTCCGTCGTCGGCCCGTCAATCGCGGGAAATAGCCCGAAATTCACGTTCATCGGCTGGAATGAGCCTTTGCCGTTTTCGAGATGCCCACCGGTGACGTGCGCGAGCAACGCGCCGAACGCGGTCGTCGGCGGGGGCGCGACGGGCGCGCGCGCCGATGCTTCCGCGGCGACGAAACGGCCCGCGAGCAAGCCCATGGCGGCGCTTTCGACATAGCCTTCAACGCCGGTCACCTGCCCCGCGAAACGAATGTGTGGCGCTGCTTTCAGTCGCAAAGTCGCGTCCAGGACGCGCGGCGAATTGAGGAAGGTGTTGCGGTGCACGCCGCCGAGGCGCGCGAACGAGGCGTTTTGCAAGCCCGGAATGGCGCGGAAAATTTCCGTCTGCGCGCCGTGCTTCAGCTTGGTCTGGAAGCCGACCATGTTGAACAGCGTGCCAAGCTTGTTGTCCTGGCGAAGCTGCACGACGGCATGAGGGCGCTTGCCCGTGCGCGGATCGGTCAGGCCCACCGGCTTCATGGGCCCAAAGCGCAGCGTCTCCGGTCCGCGCTCGGCCATCACTTCGATCGGCAGACAGCCTTCGAAATAGGGCGTGTCCTTTTCCCAATCCTTGAACTCAGCTTTGGGCGCGGCGTTGAGCGCGGCGATGAAAGCTTCATATTGCGCCTGATCCATTGGGCAATTGACGTACGCGGCTGCGTCGCCGCCTGGGCCTTCCTTGTCGTAGCGCGATTGCTTCCAGGCGATGGAGAAATCGATCGTGTCGGCGTGCACGATCGGCGCAATGGCGTCGAAGAAAGCGAGCGAGGCTTCGCCGGTCGCGCTCAACACCGATTGCGCGAGCGACGAGGAGGTGAGCGGACCGGTCGCGATGATGACATTGCCCCAATCCGCGGGCGGAAGCGCCGGCACTTCTTCGCGCACGATCTCGATCAGCGGATGGTTTTCGAGCGCTTCGGTCACCAGCGCGGAAAAAATCTCGCGGTCCACGGCGAAGGCCGAACCCGCCGGCGTCTGTGCTTTGTCGCCCGCTGCCATCACCAGCGAACCGGCGCGGCGGAGTTCTGCGTGCAACAGCCCGACGGCGTTGTTCTGCCAATCGTCGGAACGGAACGAATTGGAGCAGACCAGCTCCGCCAACTTCTCAGTCTTGTGCGCCTCGGTCATCCGCACCGGGCGCATTTCGTACAGCTTTACCGGCACGCCAGCGTTGGCGAGCGCCCAGGCGGCCTCAGCGCCGGCAAGACCGCCGCCGATCACATGCGCGTAAGGGGGCGCCTTATGCGACGGGTCCTGCGCAAAAGCGGGTGCAACCATGGGGGATCGGTATAGGATAGCAAGCTTCGGTGACAAGCCAGGCTGGCGCCGGCGGTGGTGGGGAGAGAGCACATGGCAAGAGGTTTGGCAGGGGTCGCGGTTTTGGCGATCGCCGCTTTTGGCATTGCTGCAGCGCATGCGCAGAGCGCCGATCCTGTGGCGGATAATTATCGCGCCTACCAGGCAGCGATCGCACGAGACGATAAGGCGGGCGCCGAAGCGGCGGCCGCTGCGGCGCTTGCGGCGTCGGAAGCGCGCGACCATGACGGTGGTTCTACCGCAACGCTCGCGGCGAACCTGGCGCAGGTGCGCCTGGATCTGAACCGGCCTGCCGATGCGCTGGCGCCGGCTCAACGTGCGTCCCAGATTGCGCAAAGCCGTGGCGCCGCGGCTGGCGTCAATCCAACCTACGCGAAGCTTTTGGTGGGTGAGGCCGAACTCGCGCAAGATGGCGATGCCGGTCAGCGCGATATTCTCGCCGCGCTCGACGCTGCGCAAAATCAACCCGATATCGCTCCGGAGGCCTTCGACGGCGCCGTGCGCCTTGGCGAATGGGCGCTTCGCAATGATCGCGGGCTGGTAGCCCAGAACGCATTCGATCGCGCACTGCAATTTCATCTTGGCGACACCGATCTCGACAATTCCTTGCGCGCACGCGCCTATCTCGGCCAAGGTATTGCCTTGGTGGTCAACGAACGTGGCGCGACGGCGCGCGCGCGCACCGGCACGCGGATGGCGGTCGCGCCCGATCAGCGGCCGACAGAGGCGTTTCTGCAAGCAATGCATCTCTCCAAACCAATCGCCGAACGTGAATCACGTGGCGGTCGCATGACGCGCTCTCAGGTCACTTACGGCACTGCACTCGCTTGGGCGCTGGCGCGAGGAGCGCGTCTCTCCGCAATGGAATGGATCGACCGCACGGAAGGCAGCGATCGGCGCGGCACGGTGGTTTCGGCAAGTGGAGAGGTTTTGAGCTGCGCGGCGGGCCTCAGTCCCGATCCTGTGCCAGCCTATTCAGCGGAGGCTATTCGTGCGTCGGGCGCCAATGCCGTGGTGGTGCGCGCGATCGTCGATAGCAATGGCGCAGTGACCGATCGGCGCCTTGTCGGAGCGACGGGAGACGCCACGTTCGTATCCGCCGTGAACACCGTATTGCCGCGTTGGAATGTCGCGCGCGGCGAGGGCGCCTGCGCCGGCGCGCGCGTCGTGTTCGCTCCCGTGCTCATCATGGCGCAGGACGAAATGGTCGCGCAAACCTTCCGGAGCAACCATGGCGCAAGCGCGCGGACGACGGCGAGCTTGAATCCACAAACCAGCATGGTTGGTGCGCCGGCGAGCGGCTGGGTGACGAGCCAGGGCGCCGGCTTGATCGCCGTTACGCCCGATTGAGGTGATGAGCGCCGATTGGCAGGAGCCGACAATGTCCAACGCCGCCGTCGATGCAGCCCGCGTAAAGCCCGCGGGTCAGCTCGCTATGATCGATCTCACGGCTCTGAAAGCCGCGACGATCTCGACCGATCCGTTCCCGCACTTTCAGGGCGGCAATGTGCTCAAGGCCGACCAGATCGATGCGATGGAGCGCGATTTTCCGAAACTCACCAGCGCTGGCTTTCTGACATTGAGTGAAGTGAAGGCCGAAGGTGCGTTCGCGCGCTTTCTGGACGAATTACAGGGCTCGGAAGTCGCCGACGCGGTGTCGGACATGCTGGGTTTTGATCTCCGCGACCGGCCGCGTCTCGTCACCATCATGCGCCTTTGCCCGAAGCGTGCGGGACGCATCCATACCGACGGCAAGGTCAAGCTCGCGACCATGCTGGTCTATTTCAATCGCTCCTGGAGCGCTGGCCACGCCGGCGCCATCCGCGCGCTCAGGACGGAAGAAAATATCGACGACTACGTTGCCGAAGTTGAGCCAATCATGGGCAATTTCTTCGGCTTCCTTCGCTCGGACCATTCCTGGCACGGGCATTTGCCGTTCGAGGGCGAGCGTAAGGTCGTGCAGATCACCTGGCTCGAAAGCGAAGATGCGGTCGAGCGGAAGAAGCGCAACAATGCGCTGGCGCAATTCCTGAAGAAGCTCTCGCCCAAATCCAGCATGTGAGATGGGCGGGACTTGACGCTTTCGCCCCCGCAGCGTTGAAAGCGCGGGAGCAACCGAGCCGGCAATCCCCATGACCATGCCTCCAAGTGCGCAGAAAAGCGCCGCTTTGCGCAGCGTGATGCTGGACGCGTCGGGCGCGGCGTTGCGGTTCGCGCGTATGAATTGGCAGGCGATTGCAGTGATCGCGGCGCTCGGCGCGGCGGCTTCAACCGCGGTTTCTTTCGTTACGCTCGAACTCGGGCAATCGCAGGCTCTGCTCAACATGGCGCTCTCGATCGCGGCGACCATGGTGGGCGCGGGTGTTTACACCGCGCTCATTGGCAAAGCGCTGCCGCTACCGCACGAGCCGGCGCGCTTTCTTGAACGCACGATGCGGATGTGGGCGGCGATGGCCGTGATCCTGTTTTTCCTTTTCATCGTGACGTTTGCGTTTGCCATGGTGTGCGTGATCGCGCTGGCGCCGCTGTTAAAGCCGTACGAGGGCGCGATCCAGGCCGCTGGTCAGGATCAGGCCGCGCTGATGCAGGTCGGCGCGCGGTTCGCGCAGGACCATCTTCCGGTCGTGGCGGTTCTGACCCTGGCATTTGGCGCGATCATTCTGCTTTTGACGTCACGCTTCTACATCGCGGGGCCGGCGACGCTCGACCAGCGGCGCATTCTGACGTTCGAGACCTGGAAGTGGACGCGTGGCGCCATGTTCCAGATCGTCGGCGCGCGGCTTCTGGTGCTGGGGCCGGCTTATGTGCTGGCGGGCGCGTTGAGCCTCATTCTGGCGCGCGGACTGGGCTTTGACGCGCTCAATGGCGACCAGATGCAAAGCATCGCCGAACATAGTCCGGCACTCTTCGCCGCCTTCACGCTGGTCAGCGAATTTGTGACGATATTCCTCTATCAATCGCTCGAGGCGGGCCTCGCAAGCGCGTTCTATCGCGCGCTCAAACCAAATCGCCCGGAATCCGTGTTCTGATCCCGCTCGACGGAATCAGCGCCGCTCCCCATGTTCGCGAGGCCAATGACCCAACAGCGTCCTTACGCGATCGATCTCCTGCGCCTGGCCGGGCCGGTTGCGATCGCACGCCTTGGGATCATTGGCATGGGCATCGCCGACATCGTCGTCGTGGGCCAACTGGCGCCGCGCGAATTACCGGACCAGGCGCTTGGTTGGGCGCCGACGGGCGTTTTTCTTGTCAGCGCGATTGGGCTGTTGACCGGCGTACAGGTGCTGGCCGCACGCGTGATCGGCGCGGGTAAGCCGGAAGAAGCGGGGCTGGTGCTGCGGCGCGGGCTGATGCTGGCGCTGATCGCGGGCGGGGTTGCGATCGCGGCTTTGTGGGGCGGGGGCGCGTCGCTCTACACGATGTTCGGCATCGCGCCGGAACTGGCGATCCCTGCCGCGCGCGTGATGCAGGTGCTGGCGTTCTCGATTCCGCTGCACCTCGCTTACATCGCCGCGACCTATTTCGTCGAAGCGATCCAGAAGCCGGCGATCTCAAGTGTGATCATGTGGCTCGCAAACGGCGTGAACCTCGCGCTCAATCTGATGTGGGTGCCGCAGCATGGCGCAGTCGGTTCGGCTTGGGCGACGGTGGCGTCGCGCGTCTTTCTGGCGGGTGCGCTGCTGTTGTGGATATGGCTGCAGCCCTATGCGCGCACCTATGGCGTGCGCGGGCGCGTCACGCATCACGGGCCGGGCTTTCTCGCGCTGCTTGGCGTGGGCGTCGCCGCGGGCGTGAGCCAATTGGTGGAAGCAGGCGCCTTTTCGGCCATGAGCTTCATTGCGGGCCGCATCGGCGCGTCCGCGGTGGCGGCGTACCAAATCCTGCTCAACATGATGGCGTTCGTGTTCATGATCGCGCTCGGGCTGGCGGCGGCGACTGCGGTGCTGGTGTCGGAAGCGATCGGACGCAAAGCGCAAAACGATGCGTCGCGCGCGGGCTGGACCGGCATTGCGCTCAACACCATCGCCATGATTGCCTGCGCGGGACTGATCCTGATGTTCGCGCGCCAGATCGGTCATTTCTACACCGCCGACGTGACGCTCGCTGCGTTCGTCGCGAGCCTGATGTGGATGGCCGCGCTCGTGCTTGTACCCGATGGCGGGCAGGTGGTGACGTCTTCGGCGCTCCGCGCGCGCGGCGACAATTGGTTTCCGACTTTCAGCCATATCCTGGCTTACGCCGTGGCGATGCCCGCGCTCGGCTATTGGTTCGCGGAAATGCGGCACATGGGCGTTGCGGGCTTGGTGCTGGCGATCATTCTGTCGAGCGTATTGTCGGTCGCGGTTTTGGTGGCGCGGTGGTGGGCTTTGACGCGGCCGCTTAAGGCGTAATTCCGAGCATCCAGCCTTCCTCGCGCTCGACCGCGTCGCGGCGCTTGTCGTCTTTCGTCGGCCCGAACAGAGGCGCGAGCTGCGACTTTTCATCGAGCGCGGCGAGGCGTTCGACGATTGCGCGTGTCAGCGGCTGGTCTTTGCCGGCGTTTGGCGCGATCGCGTTCGGTGCGATTTCCGCAAACATGGCATCGGCGTCCGCAACATCGTCAACGGCGAGCGGCTTCCAGCCGGTCTCGAACGGCCAGAGCTTGGCGCCGCCCGTATCGCGCAAGCGCTTCACCACCGGCATGCCCGTCAGCGCCTGCGCGCCGACCGAACCTTGATAATAGAGCTTCCAAATCGGGGACGTGCTTTTGGCGTCAATCTCGGTGTAACGGAATTCCGGCAGATCGCCTTCGCCATGCTCACGCGGGCGCTTGGTGGAAAGCGTCGTCTGTGCGTCACGCTCGGGCGCGCCCCAGAACGGAAACGCCTGCGCCGTCATCAGCCGGTTCATCTTGGCGCCGACTTGGAAGCGGTTGTTGGTGTTGTTGGGTTTGTCCTTCACTTCCGCCGCGACGAAATCGAGCATCACGCGCCAGGGTTCGCCTTTAAGCTTAAGCGCTTCCGCCGTGCCTCGCGGAAAGCCGAGCGGAAAATCCACGCCAACCAGCACGCGCTCGCTTTTACGCTTTAGTTCCGCGAGCTGCTTCGCCAGCACTTGCTCTGCTTCGGCGCGCGTGGGCGGATTGTGCGCTTCGAACGCAAGCTGAAACCGCACGTTCTTCTTCAACACGCCGATCCAAATGGAATCGGCGCCCGTAGCGGGTTTGCTGGCCGCGCTCCACGTGACCATCACATAAGCTTGGAAGAGACGCGCCATTTAGTTCAGCCGAGTTTGACCAGCATCTTGCCCGTATTGGCGCCGGCGAAGAGATCGAGGAACGCCTTCGGCGCGTTTTCAATGCCGTTTTCGACCGTCTCCTCCCATTTGATGCGGCCTTCCTTCACCCATGCGCTCATGTCGGTGAGGAATTGTGGACGCATGTCGAGGAAGTCGAACACGATGAAGCCCTGCAGCTTGAGACGCTTGCCGACAATGTAGGGCATGTTGCGCGGGCCGGGCTTTGGCACTTCGTCGTTATAGACGGAGATCATGCCGCACTCGATGAAGCGCGCCCAAGGGCGCGCCGCTTCCATCGCCGCTTCGAGATGAGCGCCGCCGACATTGTCGAAATAGATGTCGATGCCTTTGGGCGCGGCTTGCTGCAGCGCCTGCACCAGATTGCCGCAGGTTTTGTAGTTGATGACCTGGTCGACGCCGACCAATTTGAGCCAGGCGATCTTCTCTTCCGTGCCGGCGGAGCCGACGACCGTGCAGCCGCGGATTTTCGCGATCTGGCAAACCGCCGCGCCGACGGCGCCCGCCGCGCCCGACACGAACACGGTGTCCCCAGGCTTGGGTTCGCCGATGCGGTGGAAGCCCGTGTAAGCGGTCATGCCCGGCATGCCGAGAACGCCCAGATAGGCTTGCGCCGGCACGTTCTCGGCCGGGAGCTTCTGCACGCTGCCCGCGGGCGATACGAACGCTTCGCGCCAGCCATTCATCATGCTGTCAACGAGATCGCCGGGCTTGAGATTGGGATCGTTGGATTTTTCGACGACGCCGATCGCGCCCCCTTGCAGAACTTGGCCCAATTGGAACGGCGGCACGTAGGAAGGGCGGTCATACATGCGCCCGCGCATGTAGGGATCGACCGACATCCAGGTATTGCGCACCAGCACCTCGCCGGGGCCGGGATCGGGCACATCGACAGTGGCCAATTCGAAATTGGCCGCGCTGGGCAGGCCCTCGGGGCGGCTCTTCAACCGGATTTCGCGCGATTTCACGCCCATGCGGGCCTCCTGCATTGACGCGGGCAACCTAGCCCTGCCGCGTTGCTCTGGACAGGGGGAAGCGGCGCGCTCCATAAACCGCGCCTCGAAAGAAAGCTTCCATGTCCATCCGTTTACGTTTCGCGCCCTCGCCCACCGGGCGGCTCCATGTCGGCAATATCCGCACCGCGGCGCTCAATTGGCTGTTCGCGCAGCGTGAGGGCGGCGAGGTGCTGTTGCGCATCGACGATACCGATCTCGCGCGCTCCACGGCGGAATTCGAGCAGGGGATCGTTGACGATCTGACCTGGCTGGGGCTGAAGTGGAATGAGCGCGCCAATCAGTCGAAGCGGTTCGATGCGTATGAGGCGGCGTCGGCGAAGCTTAAGGCCGCTGGGCTCTTGTATGCTTGCTACGAGACGGAAGAAGAACTGGAGCGCAAGCGCAAGATCGCGCAGGCGCGCGGGAAGCCGCCGGTTTATGACCGCGCCGCACTAAATTTAAGCGAGGACGAGACTTTCCAGCACAGTGGGATCCGAAGCTTGGAATTCACGTGACTTGAAGTCGCGGCCGCACTGACCCTATAGTGAGTCGTATTAATTTAAATCATACCAACATGGTCAAATAAAACGAAAGGCTCAGTCGAAAGACTGGGCCTTTCGTTTTAATCTGATCGGCACGTAAGAGGTTCCAACTTTCACCATA
>JADMIO010980213.1_pt1 | contig 59980 bp, 56 predicted proteins | sample 8958161 | NCBI WGS metagenome assembly JADMIO01 (sample SAMN16585339, study PRJNA669376) | soil metagenome | isolation source: Crop rotation soil | place: USA: Cullars Rotation, Alabama | collected 2011
CTGAGGGTTCGGCTAAGTGGCTCCGATCAGTCCCCCTAAACGTCATCCTCCAAAATAATCTCATTGTTCTGCGCAAGAATTAGATGTCGACACGGTATAAGATCAGCCCGCCCTGCGGGATTTTCTTATGCGCGTTAAACCGTTCTTCCTGCCAGATTAGCGGTCAATGCTCCCAAATGAAAAATGAGTCTTAGACCCTTTAGACACCGCGGAAGTACCGTTAAAAGGAGCCTTGCTGCCGAGCTTTATTCTATCATGACGATACCCCAAACGAAGCGGATGCATCCCGCCCATTCGTAGGGCGATGATGCATCCGCAATTCCTGACTATTGAGGCTGGTCTCCGTTATTGCGTCTTCTTCTCGCGCTCCATCTCACCGATGAAGGGGATCTGGGCCTGCGTCTGTTCCTTGATGATCGTCTGGAATCCCATCTCCAACTGGATGAACTTAGCTGCATTCACTGCGCCGACCACTTTTTTTGCCTTTTTATAGTAGTTGGCATAGAGCTTCTCATACGAGACGTTATTCTTCAACTGAGCTTCAGCCAGTCTGTCCGCCGTTTCTTCGGTAAGGGTTTCATAGTTCTTAAGGTATTCATTCAGGATCTCCCACCTTGTCCGGCCCAGCTTCTTACGCTCAACCTCATATTCATCATACACTTTCCAGAATGCTGCGGCTTGCGGCTCTGCCAATTTCATATACGAAGCCATCATATCCTTTTTATCTTTTCCCCAAATGGCTTGTCCCACATCGATATCTTCCTTTAATCCGGCCTGTGCAAAGGCGCCTGTTGACATGAACAACGCAAATACAACGAGTAGTTTTTTCATAGCTTGATCTGTTTTGAGATATTTGAGGTGTATTTAAATATTGTGTTGAACAGCAGCCTGGTTTAGTGGCCCACCTTGACTACGAGGCCGCCTCCGAGGGAGAACTGGTACATCGTAGAATATGTGCTCAGTCCCGTGCTGACGCCTCCCGTTCCAAAGTATAAACCGCCGCCTGCGCCCTGCACCGATGATACCAGCTGGGCCTGCAGCTTGACACCGACCTTTGGGGAAACCCAGATATTAGCGCCGCCCTTCAGGCCCCAGGCAAATTTGGTTTTGTCGGAACTGTAATTTTCCTTGCCGTTTTTTAAGCTTATGACGTTGCAGCCGAGGAATGCGCCGACAAATCCTTCCACCTTACTTCCCGATTGCCTGAAATAACGGTTGCTACCGATGGTAATATAGTTGAGACCTACATCGAATGTGGTGTTCTGCTCACCATTTCTGTAATAATGAACAGGGGCAGTCGTGGTCTGCCGTAAGTACATTAGCTCGACGCCCTGCATTGGGTGGGGCTTAAATTCTATCCCCGCTCCAAACTGAAGGCCGCCCATAATCTTGCCCTCATAATAACTGCCAGGGTCATAATACGAGTCGAACTTGTCGTCGAACACATAGGCAGAATATAGATTTATTTGCGCCTTTTGTGCAGAAACCGTTGAGCTGAAACACAAGGCGATCACTGCTAAAGAATAACCAAGTTTCATATGCTGTGATTTATTTATGATTGAAATAGAATAATGAGCATGTTTTCTATAAGCGCAAGATGGTAGCCTGTCTGCAAATACCCTTTTAAATTTTTAATCAGTTCCTTTATTCCTGACGTTCAAAACAAAAGTATCCGTTGCGGCATCAATAAATGAAATTCATGAGTTATTTAACCGTAAAATCCGACACTAAAAGCGTTGAGATTCAGCCCGTCAGCTGTGCCTGTTTCCCCTAGAATACTTCTCCCGCATTCAGGTAAAAGCCTTTTGAATGCCGGCCGATAGCATAGTTCAGCAGGAAGTTTGTACGCGTGGCTTTATCAAGTAAGATCCTCAGGCCGAGGCCGGTAGCAGGCTGCAGATAGTCGAACAACCTGATATTCCGCTCTTTGTCGCTGGCAGTTGTGAATCCAACGAAAACAGTCCCGCTGATCAACTGGTTACACGTGATAGGAAAGCGATATTCAGTTTCCCCATAGACGAGGTTGTTGCCCCGGATCAATCCCTGGGTATACCCCATTCCGCCGCGACTCCGCTGGTCCCAACCGACGGCCGGTAGATTGAGGTAAGGCACAACCCCCTTTGTGACAAACTGGCCGTATGCCCAGAATCCGAGCACATGCTGCTTGTTGTATTTGCTAAGGGGCACGAAATAGCGCGCTTCTGCAAAAGCGATATGGCTCAGCGCGACATTCTTGCCAAGATCGGGGTTGATCCTGTAATTCAGATTCCAGTACCATCCATGATTCGCATTGATCTGGTTATCGCGGGAATCATACAGGATGTTGAGGCTTATTCCATTTACATAATAGACATCGTTCTTAAAACCATTCCTTGTGTTGTAATTATACGAATAGGTGTACTTCCCGTTTGCTGTATCGAGGGGGATATCTTTGATACTCGTATATCCATCGAGGTGAAGACCAACACCCACATAAAAATTTTTACTTACTTCCCAGGAGCTTGTCTGGTGGACTTTCACATAATTATACTCCATCGGCTGGGCGATATCATCGATATTAAAATCCTCCTTTTGCGGGGGAAGAATATCGGAGCCTAGTCCGTAATTAGCCTGAGAAAATATATAGAAGCGCCAGTCGCCGCTTAGAAATATTTTATTTCGTTTCAGAAACACATTGTTTTTTACATTGATCAGCACCTGCTTTTTCGTAGTGTATGTCGCGCTTGCATTGATGCTGGAATACCGGTCGTCGGGTCTTGGCCCCTTAAACGTGTACTGTGCGGTTAAGCCGAAAAGAAATCCCGTCGCAGGCTGTGAACCAATAACAGGTATGAGGATAAAGAATTTATTTTTAAGCGGCTTGACCACCGCGAGGGAATCTTTTTTACGGAGCAGATCAGGAACGGACTTTACCTCACATTTCGGCTCATATGTCACGGGCTGGGCAGCAGCCGTATCATCCGGATCGTCCAGCTCGTCAGCATTCATGATGGCCTTCATGCTGACCGAATCTGTTGAAGACTGAGCGCTCGCTGTTTGCGGGAGTAGTAGGCCAAGCAACATTATCAGCCCCGGTAATAGCTTGCTCTTTTTAAAAAATGTCTTCATTTTTTGCGTTGTATTATTGAAAGGGTATTATCCCACCATAGTCAAATCAAACCGACATCTTCACTGTATCTTCCCGCTATTTAGAAAACTTCCGTTTTAACTGCCGATGATCAAGATAGAATTTTAATATAACTCCCATGGCTGTTAATCCCTGCGGACTTCCCGCATTCTTAAATTGGTAGAGAACATAGGTTTCAAAATTTATGTGGGAGGCGACGCGTAATTCTGCTCCGCCGGTAATCCTGATTTTATTGACGCTGTTGTTTGAAAACTCCACGTAGTATTCGCCGTTGACGTAGGGCGTAAACTGCAGATAATCCGTATGCATAGCTTTTTCCAACGTGCCCTTTATGCGGTATCTCGGCTTAAAATCGCTGTTCAGGAATCTGAAGTCCATGCGGTTCTTATTCGTCAGGATAACTGAATACGGCAATTGGAAGCGAAGATTTGCCTCGGTTACCAATGTGCTCTCTTTAAACGGGTTTTCGGCATCGGCCGGAGTGCGATTATATAAATAACCAGCTCTGAACCATAGATAATGCCCGCGCAGTGAATCCGGACCGGTCTGGCCCGGACTTTTCCCTCTCAGCCAGGGCAGGGCGAAATAGTCCAGATAGATGCCTGCGCCCCCTTCCGTATAAGATGAGTTTTTCAATTTCGTTGTGGAGTAGAGGGCAAACACCCGGAACTTATCATTTATTGAGTAAAACAGATTCGCTTCCGGCCATACTTCCTGCCTGTTACCCGAGGAGTCCTGCGCGAACGCGACTTCACCCGGGAATAATAAACCAAGAAACGCCAAAAGCTTTCTCAATTCTTCAATTTAATTACATACTTCGCCGTTCATCGACATAAAGCATTTAAACATAAACGATTTATTAAATCGCCCATGTCCATCATCTGCAAAGTAGGAGTATTATGATACAAACACCCTGAGATGCGCCATTTTACCGATAAACGGAAAGCAAATGCGCACTGCATATCCGGGACGGTACCCGGCATATCTATTAAGAAAATGGATCTGTATTAAGCCTCCGGATCCGATGAGGCCGGCGCTAACTGTGTATCCATCAGGTAGTGGTCGAAATTGGTTGCGACCTCCTTCACAATAACGTCCTGTATTTCAAACGTATTGGTATTAGTCCATTCCTTTTCAAACTGCTCGCTCCAGAGTTGTTCGCTGCTCGTTACATCGATCATTTGTATGTACACCCGGCAGCGGTTTTTTACGTGGTGGATTTCACCGGTAAAAACGTATTGCGCACCCACAGAGGAAAATACTTCCTTCAGATCATGCATATGATCAGACAGCTTATGCATGCTGTAATAGGAGATTACCGAAATGTTCTTAATATGGCTCAGCTCCGTGGTAAGCTGGGTAGCCAGGCCTTCCGCAAAAGACACTTTGGCTTGCGTCTTGTCAAAGCAGCTAAATGGCAATACCGCAACCGCTATTGCATTTGAGAGATGGTGGCCGTTGAGCTTCAGTCCGTTTGTTGCCGCGGTATCCCTTTTCACATCGTCCGAAATTATTGCCCGGCCAAATACAGGCACGTAGCTTCCTTTCGGAATGCTGATGTGTACTAACTCGGGGCCGGGGCTTTCCTGGTAATAGCTGTCTAATGCCCGGCGCAGCCTGCCTGCATGAATCCGAACGATGGCGTCTTTCTGTGGCTTGAATTCTGCCGGCTTATTCAAGACGGCTACACCGATAGTGTACTCTTTAAGCTGATTGGAGCGGCCTTCCAGGGTTTCGATCACGATGAATGAAAGAAAGCGCCGCATAATGTCCGAAACCGCAAAAGCCGGGTGAACGAATATCTTCTCAAGTTGACTAAAAATTAATTCCGCAGAGAAAACCCTTTCCTTAAAAGTGTGGCCGTTGTTATTCATTATATAGATATATACCATCCATGACTAACCAAAGTACCTGAATCGTCCCGGTTAAAATGCATTGTGCAGGCATTTCATTCACAAAGATCAACGATTTGATTGGCGTCTCCTTATAAATTTAATATTCGCACATACGCTTAACGTCACCGTATCTACTTTACCGTTAAATAACTGCTATAATAGTGTAAATGACAGGTCAAAGGTATAGTTTCGGCTTCGATATACAGTTAAAAGAGTGTGGTTGTGTATAAAAACATGCTCCGTATATAAAACTAAATTGATCTTATTATTCAACATTAGTTATACTTGATGGCAAAGATTCATCCGGACCTATCGCTGGTCAAGAAAAAATTTCCAGGGCAAAGCACACTTATTGAGGAATTCTATAACAGCAATCCCAATTTCCAGGCGCTTTGTACAGATTACTTTTTATGTATTACCACATTGAATAAATTCCTTGAGGAAGTGAACGAAAACAGAAGTACGATCAAGGAATACAAGAACATCCAAGGCGAGCTCGAGAAAGAGATCGACCAGTTTCTGCACAAGAAATAGTAACCGACGCTCCCCATGCCTGCCGCGATGCGGCAATAATTCACCCACAGCTCAATCACCAAAAACACACGATCAATGAAGAAGATTTTTCCATTCGTCTTTTCCCTGCTGGCCATTACCGGTTTCGTAGCATGTAATACGTTGAAGGTGACCACCGACTATAACAGCTCTGTCGACTTCACCAAATACAAGACCTTCAATTTCTATGAAATAACCGACGCAGGCGAGTCGATCAGCGAACTTAATAAGGACCGGTTCATCAAGGCGATTAAAGCAGAACTGGCCAAAAAAGGTTTTGTGTCCACGGAGACAAATCCGGACATGTGGGTACGGGCTACCACCGTACTGACCAGCAAGAGGACAGTGACAGCAACGACAAACTACTATGGTTATGGAGGATACTACCGTCCCTACTACTATGGCCCTGGCTATGCGGGAGCTTCCACCACCTATCATGAAGGCCAATACACCGATGGATCGGTCATTATTGACATATTAGATGGCACCAGTAAATCGTTGGTGTGGACGGGCACCGGCAATAAAGAAATCGACAAGCCCCAGGGTAGCGACGAGCGGATAAAAGGCGCGGTAGAGCAGATACTGGAGTCGTTTCCTCCAAAAAAGAAGTAATTACCGTTCGTAGAAGCCGGGCGCATGGCTGAGCTTCCATTACCGGCAAATCCGACGATAGCAGTGCTATATACCAGCTTTTACATTCCATGAAATGAGATGCGAAAAATAAGCACAATATGTGTGTTAATGCTTCTCGTGAGTGCTGTTGCAACACGGGCTCAGGTATTGATCTCACTTCTGCTTGGCGATAAGCTGAACTCGCCGAAAATAGAATTTGGGCTGGAAGGCGGCGCTAACTGGTCCTCCATTAAAAATCTGACCGGCGCTAAAAGCAGCACCACGTTTAACCTTGGTTTTTACTTCGATTTTAAGCTGAAGAATCCCGCCTGGATGATTAATACCGGCGTGATTGTAAAATCTGCCATGGGCGCTCGGAACCTGACTGTCTATCCCCTCGGAGATGCCGATCTCGACAGCGCTTTTGCCGGGGGAACCGTTACGCGTAAAATCGACTATTTCAATGTGCCTGTCCTGATCAAATACAGCTTTGACAATCATATTTATATCAAGTCGGGCATTCAGCTAGGGCTTCGCTATAATGCCCGCGATATTTTCAGAAGGACGGTGAAGGAAGACGACGACCTTAAATATGAACTAAAGACAAAAGAGCAGTTTCAGCTTATCGATGCGGGTTTGGCCATTGGCTTAGGGTACAGATTATTGAAGGGTAATGGGATAAATATTGGAATTAAATATTATTATGGGTTGGTGAATATTAATAGCGACGGCGCATTGCCTAAGCAGTTCAATCGCTCGTTTTATGTAACAGGCGGCATACCGATCGGGAGAGGCAAAAAGATGTAAAAAAGTATAGCCTTGTTTGAAGCTGACAATCAGGCGCAGCGATCTCATACAAACATATTTCCGATGGAGCAACCTGAATACAAGCACGACTATTTTCCATTTTCGGAAGGTGGGCCGGTTCATGGAGTCCTCACGCGCATCCATGTATATGAAAGCAGGAAGAAGCTGGTGCTGCTTTTCTGGACCATCACCTGGCTACCCCTTCTGATCCTCAGCATATACGAGGGCACATTGACTTCCGGAGACTTTCCATTCCTGACAGACGCGGCCACGCACGCAAGGTTGCTTATCGCTTTGCCGATGATGCTTTTGATTGCCGGGGGGATCGATTACCGGATAATCGAGGTGAAGAAGTACTTCGCCGGTACACTGATGAGCGGCGAAAGTCAGCAACGCGAATTTGACAGGATCCTCGTGAGCTCCCGGAAACTGGCAGAATCCCGGATAGCCGAAGCGGCCATTCTATTACTTATCATCACAGTAACAGTAGGTTATGGCAATGGCTCGCTGATTGCCGGCGTACCCGACGGCGGAAGCTGGACACATGTTTCGATTGGGGGGCAAAACATGCTCACAAAAGCCGGGACCTGGCTCCAACGATTTTCAATACCGGTATACCAGTTTCTCCTCCTCAGATGGTTCTGGCGGCATGTTGTCTGGTCGATAATGCTGTTCCGCCTGTCACGAACCGATATGAATCTCCAGGCCACCCACCCCGACAAGGCCGGCGGACTTGCTGTCCTTATGCATGCCCAAAAATTCTTCTGTACCTTTTTTGTCGCGGCAAATGTGGGGATCAGCGGCCAGCTGTGTGTCAAGCTGTTAAGTGCCCCGGACGCATTCCTCAGCATCAGAAATGATGTCTTCGGATATATAGGAATTTTCCTCGTGCTTATCTTCCTTCCAATGGTATTCTTTAGCCCAAAGCTATTGACAGTCAAGGAAAACGGGTTGCTTCATTTAAGCCGGACAGGCGCCCGTATGAGCCGGATGTTCGAAAAAGAGTGGGTTGCCAACCTCAAAATGGACGAAGCCGACCCGGACACGGTCATCGACCCGTCGACAATGCAGGATTATGATACCGTTTTCGAATCACTGAAGGAGATGCGTATCGTGCCTTTTACAGTAAAAGATGTAATGTTCGTTGCAATTCTACTATTTATTCCTTTCTTACCCATCCTGTTCATCCATTTTTCAGTAAAGGAATTGTTGGGAAGGCTGCTTGGATTACTGCTCTGATCCTATGTCTGCAAACCACTGGTAATGAAAAAGCTTGCCCTTCTTGGCTTTTTACTGATCAACGCCGGCTTGCTCTATGCGCAGGACAGCACCAATGCCGTGCAAAAACCAGTCGCAAAGACAAATGCGGACGATCCAGCCAGCTTTTTGACGAGGGTGGAGATATTTAATGAGCTGCAGCGGTATAACAAACAAGATATCTACTTCAATCAGACCGTTTTAAGGACCATTCTAAAGATCGGGAAAAGATTCACCACCCGGATCGACCTGCCTTATGTGTACAACTCCCTGGAAACGCCCGATGGAAAACGGCAGGCCGGTATCGGCGATATTTCGTTTCGTGTGCTGGGCTATAAACTGCTGGAGCACAGGTTGTCTGTAATTACTGCTTCTATGGAGGTGCAGCTGAATACCGCTCAATCACCCCTGATTGGCACCGGTAAAAACCTGTTGATACCGGTCGTTTCATATACGCTCATAATACCCCGGAAAAGGCTGCTTTTCTCAGCACTTTTACAGCAGGCTAATTCCATAAGCGGTGACGAAAACCGTGCGGAGGTAAGTTTTACAAAGCTGCAGCTCATCGGGATCCGCTATTTATCTCCGAGACTGTGGATGGTGCTGGCGCCGGAATGGTTCCTCGATTATGTGCGGGGCGGCATGTCGATGAATCTGAGAAGCCGGATGACCTATGCACCCATTCCACGTATCAATCTATGGGTGACGCCCAGCGTGGGCATCTTTGGCGATTTCCCGGGACGCTATCAATGGAGCGCCGATGTGGGAAGTCGATTTTTTCTTTTCAGCGGAATGCCATTCAAATAGACTTGATACATATCATTCAAATACAAAGACAAAAATCATGATTGCATGAATAGCTCCTTCGGTAAAATGCTGCTGATCATCCTCGGAATTCTGCCCGTGGCTCAGGCGGTATTTGCGCAAGCCGACTCCGCCGATTCCGGAAGTTCTAAGTTTGACAAGTTCAATAAAAAGATGGAGCATCTTTTTAAAATAATACCCGTGCCCATCATTACCTACTCTACCGAGGCAGGTAACACTTTCGGCCTCGCAAAATTCAACCTGATCAACCTTTCCAAAAAGGACACCATTTCCAAGCCGTCCAAGATTTCCGAGGTTATTTCATTTTCCACCAAAGGGCGGGTCAATTTTTCAGTGTCGACTGAATTGATTTTCAACCAGAACCGCAATATCGTCATCGGCTATGTCAATTATAAAAAACAACCGGAATATATTTTTGGAATTGGAAATGACGTGACGCGGGAAACGATGGAGGAGGTGCAGTTCGAGCGCTTTAAATTTTTTGCTACCGGCATGCAGCTCATAAAGAAGGACCTTTTTCTGGGCATCCCGGTTGACGTTGCCCAATACTTTAATATTCAACCCGATAGCAATAGTTTTCTCGAAAGGGATACTGTTACCGGGGTAAAAGGCGGATTTTCCTCCGGCACGGGCATTGCGCTCGCCTACGATACCCGGATAAACCGGTACAATCCCCAGCAAGGTGTTTACGCGATGGCGATCCTCGTACTGCACCCGGAGTTCATGAGCGAATACCAGTTCACGCACTTTGAACTAGACTTAAGAAAATATTTCAATCCCTGGAAGAAGCACATCATTGCCATACAGGCTACGACCAGCAGCAATACCGGCGATCCGCCGTTTTATGAGCTTTCCCAGCTAGGAGGGGAAAAGCAGATGCGCGGTTACTACCAGGGCGCATTCAGGGATAAGATATTGGTAGACGCGCAGGTGGAATACCGTATGCCAGTTTGGAACATTTTTGGCGTAGTCGGCTGGATCGGAACGGGAAGAGTCGCCAGTGACTATAGCAATTTGTCCCTCGACGGATTTAAGCTTTCCTATGGCGGTGGTCTCCGGATCAGAGTGGATTCAAAGAACAACACCAACCTGCGCGTCGATTTCGGGTTTGGCCCCGGCGGTATCAACGGCGGGTACTTCAGCTTTGCCGAAGCATTTTAGGGACATTTATGCTTGTTCTGTTTAACAGTTACATAGATGTCAAATGAAGATTTCGCCGCAGGTAACTGTATTTTTAGCTGACAGACAGAAGATAACGGTAGGGAGCATGAAGCAGGCCGAAATACAAAACTTTAATTGCCGACAAAACTAACCGCCATGAGAGCGAAAACACTTTGGACGATGCTGCTTACATCCGGTGCACTTCTGGATGCTTCTTTAGTCTGTGGTCAGGATAAAGCGGAAACCGCCCCCAAGCCTGTTCATAAAAATATCGTTCGTTATAACCTGTCTAGCGCTCTTCTTTTTGGCGCAAACAAGTGCGTCATTTTTGGATATGAACGTGTAGTACAGCCACAACAGAGCTTTTCGGTTAATGCAGGCACTATAGCCCTGCCAAAGCTGATTGTATTTTCTACGGACAGCTTCAAATTTGAACGAAACACAAAGCGCACGGGGTTTAATGTTTCCGCGGATTATCGTTTTTACCTGGCTAAAGAAAACAAGTACCCCGCGCCCCGTGGGGTTTATATAGGCCCCTTTTATTCATATAACGGGTTCAAAACGACCAATAGTTGGACCGTGCGCAACGGCACCCCGGGGAACGAAGTGGCTACAGATACAAAGTTCCAGATTCATACCATAGGTGCGGAACTGGGTTATCAGTTTATTATCTGGGATCGGATTGCGATCGATCTGGTGCTCGTCGGGCCCGGAATATCCGCTTACAAGTTTGAGACAAAAATTACCGGCAGCGTCACTGGTGAAAGCCTGAGCGACCTGCAAAAGGCCGCCTGGGAGGCTATCAAGGAACGATTCCCTGCCATGAATACCGTGCTTCAGGATAAAGAAGCCGAGAAGGATGGAGTAACGAGCACCTGGAATCTGGGATACCGGTATTTAATCCATGTGGGATATAATTTTTAGGAACGCGGCACGGCACGCCAGGTCCTTCCGTATTTCTCAACCCTGCTTTTCCGTAAGATGCCGCCAATAGCGCAACGGGATATGGCGTAGGTGCAGCTTCGGGTTTTTTCGCTCAGGAATGCCCGTATGCCGGAAGTAATCCTTCCAAAGCTGTTGGTAACCGGCTTCGGAATCATCATAAGGCGAGTCAATTGAGTCACCTTCAAGCCATTCCATCTCCACTTCATCCACTTTTCCCGCATCCTTGTTGTAATAAATTCCGCGCTTTCTCCGCAGATCGTAGATCAGCCAGCTCTGATCTGCGTACCGGTTGCGGAAGTGCGGCAGGATGATCGGCAGCACATCGTAGTCAGGCTCGATGGCGGCGAAGAAGATGCCATCCTTCAGCAGGCGAAAACGCACAAAGGCTTCCATACGATGCTTTTCCCGCCAGACTTTCCGTGCAGTTTGCGCTACTTCGAGCACAGCTTTGTCGCCGTAGTCTTCCTCCACAGAGCGCGACGATGCAAAGGCATACCGGGCATATGCAAGCATTGTGCTCTCGATGCCCGGCTGCTCACTAAGCCAGCAATGATAGAAGCTTTCGAGGGCGCCGGGCGACAGCTTTTTGGCAAGCCCTGTCCACACACGCCTCGCTTTAAGCACATCTGTCTGAATATAAATTATCTGCGCAAAAGCATCCGGGCTTGCATGCGTTGCTTTGACAAGGATTGCGGAATTCTCGGCTTTGCGGTCATATGCTTCAAAAATGGCACTCAGGAATCCCGCCATTGTGCCGTCGTACAGAAGCTGAACCATAAATGGAAGGATACCGATTTGAAAATTTATCTTCTAAGGCAATTCTTGCGCTGCTTGGGGTGATTCTCGAGTTCCTTTCAGAATGCAAAGACTGGAAAAGAGGAGGCTGTCAAAACCTTCGCAGAAACTTTGTCATTTCGCCGCGGCGAATCTCAAAACAAAATATGGAGAAGCTGCGGTCGCCTTTCGTTTAAAAGAGTACACCCTGGGTCGTGTAGTGATTGATGAACTTGCTTTTAGCCGTCGTCAGGATCCGTTGACGAATGGCAGTATCCGGTAATTCCAGATCATTAGCATTGCTACGCTCCCGACAGAGAATGAAGAACTTAGCGCGATTCATGGCGATGCCGATCCGTTTCAGCTCCTCCCATCCGAGCCGGCCAAACTGACGAGCCTGCACAATTTTCCGCGCGCTGCCAATGCCAATACCCGGCACCCGCTGAATTATATCGGCCGGGGCTTCATTTATATCGATCGGGAACAAGTGCAGATTACGCAAGGCCCACCCTAATTTCGGGTCAACGGTCGTATCTAATTGAGGATGAGCATCATCCACAATCTCGTCTACTTTAAAGCCGTAATTGCGCATCAGCCAGTCAGCCTGGTAGAGCCGGTGCTCACGAAGCATCGGGACCTGCGCCTCGAGATGAGGAAGACGGCCATCCCGCGCGTTGACGGGTACATAGCCGCTGTAAAAAACGCGGCGAAGCTGATAGTTCTTATATAATGTGTTCGCCCGGTTCAGGATGATCTGATCGTTTTCCGGTGTGGCGCCGATTACCATTTGAGTGCTTTGCCCGGCGGGAGCGAAGCGCGGTGTGTTGACCAGGCTCTTACGCTCTTCTTTCAACCCTTCAATAGTATGCGCGAGATAGCGCATAGGCTTCTCGATATCACTATAATTCTTTTCAGGTGCTAATTGCTGCAGACTACCCTCCGTTGGCAGTTCGATATTAACGGAGAGCCGATCCGCATAAAGGCCGGCTGCTTTCATGAGCTCGTCGCTGGCGCCGGGGATGGTTTTTAAGTGGATATAGCCGTTGAAATGATGATCCTCGCGCAGGGTTTTTGCCACGCGCACCAGCCGGTCCATTGTATAATCGGCGCTCTTGAAAATGCCGGAAGAAAGAAACAGCCCTTCAATATAATTGCGACGATAAAAATTAATGGTCAGGTCCACTACCTCTTCTACGGTAAAACCTACGCGTTTGACATCCTCGTTGCTGCGCCGGCTTACGCAATAGGCGCAATCAAAAATGCAGACATTGGTGAGGAGAATCTTCAGGAGGGAAATGCACCGCCCGTCTTCAGTATAAGAATGGCAGATGCCCATGCCGGTGGTGTTGCCTAAGCCTTTGCTGTCATTGGAGCGTTTAGAGCCCGAGGAGGAGCAGGAAACATCATACTTCGCTGCGTCGGACAGGATGCTCAATTTCTCACGGATTCGGTCCCAGTTCATCGCAGATGAAGATACAAAAGCCAGGCCATACAGGGCGTTTAGTTATTCATTGTTAATGAATTAGGAGCGATTAAAAGCACTTATAGCATGAGGGAATTATTTGTTTTGATGTTCATAAATGGCTATTCCGGCTTTAACCATTCCCGCAAGGGGGTTAAAAGATAAAGGGGACAAGTCGGCAGTAAAACCGTTTGTCCCCTTTTGTGCGCACGGAGGGACTCGAACCCCCACGCCTCACGGCACCAGATCCTAAGTCTGGCACGTCTACCAATTTCGCCACGTGCGCGAACCGGCGCGAATGTACGGGGATTATGGTTAACTAGTCGACCCTCAAAAAAGCTGAAAGAGGCCATCGTATTGAAATACGTGATTGGATTTGCATCGTATAATACCTTTTTAGACACCTAAATGCTCGGTCACCCCGAACTTGTTTCGGGGCCCCGATGTTTCGAGACTTTCAGCTGTCTAATGGGTGTAACCTACAGGCAGTTTGAGAAAGGCCGTGAAAATGCCGCAATCCGTGGGATGAATTTTAAGACAGCAGGCTGGCCATCGCAACAAATTCATTGATATAGTGCCTGCCCGTCCGCTGTGGGCTCCATCGTACCTGCCAATGACAGAGCGAGAGATATGTTAGGAAAGATTTGTTTGCTACAAGGTTATACTACAGAGCATTTACTACAGGGTTTCATCCCGACACTTCGGCTTCGCTCAGGGCAGGCCGGTAGGAGGGAGCCCACAGCTGGCGGGAAAACATTATCACAGCTAGGTCTCAATTGAAGGCGGAAGTGGGAGCATCGGAGCGCCATCTCCCGAGTAAAAAAGTAATTTTTTGAGGGTCGACTAAGTAGTTGGCTGGTTGATTGGTTGGCTAGGTGACTAGTTAACTGCTTATGCTCAATCCCGCCCGATCCCTTTCCCAAACCTCTAGTCAACTAATCAACTAGTCAACGAGTCAACTAACTTCGCGCCCTATGCAGTCGCTACTGGAGCAGATCAAATCGTACGAGTCGGAGATAAATACATTCTTACCCGCAGACGCCGCCGCCCTCGAGGCTTACCGGATAAAATTCCTTGGCACCAAAGGAATCGTCAAAGCCATTTTTGGCGAGATGAAAACTGTGCCCGTCGAGCAGAAGAAAGAGGCCGGACAAGTGCTCAATGCCTTCAAACAACTTGCTGAAAGTAAATGGGAAGCATTTAAGTACCTGCAGGATGGCGATCAAAAAGCGGCGGCGCCGATGGATATCTCCCTTCCCGGCCCCAACCTGCCGATCGGCACCCGCCATCCGCTGCGGGCGATGGAAAACCGTATCGTGCAGATCTTTGAGAAGCTGGGTTTTGCCGAAGCTACCGGTCCCGAGATCGAGGACGACTGGCACAACTTCACTTCTCTCAATATGCCCGCCGACCACACCGCGCGCGACATGCAGGATACTTTTTACGTCAGCCATCCCGCAAAAAGCGGAACGGACTGGGTGCTGCGTACCCATACCTCATCGGTACAGGCGCGCACGCTCGAGGAAGGAAAGCTGCCCGTACGCGTGATATGCCCGGGGCGCGTTTACCGGAATGAAACGATTTCTGCCCGCGCGCATTGCTTTTTTCATCAATGCGAAGGATTGTATGTAGATAAGGATGTGAGCTTTGCCGATCTGAAGCAAACGCTTTATTATTTCGTCACTGAAATGTTCGGCGCAAATACGAAGGTGCGGTTCCGGCCATCGTACTTTCCGTTTACAGAGCCCAGCGCCGAAATGGATATTTCCTGCACGGTCTGCGGGGGCGATGGCTGCAACCTGTGTAAACATACCGGCTGGGTGGAGATCCTCGGCTGCGGAATGGTGCATCCCAATATGCTGCGCAACTTCGGCATTGATCCGGATGTCTACAGCGGTTATGCGTTTGGCATGGGCGTAGAACGCATTACCCAACTGAAATTCCGGGTGAACGATCTGAGGCTTTATTCGCAAAATGACGTGCGTTTCCTGCATCAGTTTGAATCGTTGAGATAATTGGGTGAATGGTGAATGTCTACTCCATCGTTCACGCATGCCGCTCAATGCCTTGTTTTATATTGACTAATTGCATTTGTCGACAACTTATTGACTATTCAATTATTGACTATTGACTTATTCGCTATTGCCTGGCACCCCATTCTCACACTCCCCACATTCTCTCATTCCCCCACATTTCCCCCATGATCCTCGTCACCGGCGCTAGTGGCTTTGTAGGCGGTCATTTAACGAAAGCACTAAGCGAAAGCGGGTCTGTCGTACGGGCGCTCTACCACCGGCACCCTCCGACGCAGGAAATGCAGAGTTGGCCCGGCGTTACGTGGAAGCAGGCAGACCTCCTCGATGTCTATGATGCGGAAGAGGTGTTGAGCGGCGTCTATGAAATTTATCATTGCGCGGCGATTGTCTCCTTCAATCCGGCGCGGAAAGATGAGGTAATTCATGTTAATACGGAGATCACCAGCAACCTGGTGAACGCAGCTATCGATGCAGATATCCGTAAGATGGTGCATATCTCCTCCATTGCATCGCTGGGGCGCAATGGCACGACTAAGGAAATTACCGAAGAGGCTCAGTGGGAAGAGAGCAGTCACAATTCTGCGTATGCATCCGGTAAATATGCTGCAGAGATGGAAGTCTGGCGCGTAATCGGCGAAGGGCTCGATGCTGTAATCCTGAATCCCGGCATCATTCTGGGCGAGCCGCTGACGCCAAGCGGCTGGGACGACGGCTCAGCAAGACTGATGCAGACTGCCTATAAGGAATTTCCCTTCTATACTGATGGAATCACTGCGTTCGTGGATGTCGCGGACGTAGTACGGGCGGCAATCAGCCTCATGAAATCGGATATATCGGCGGAGCGATTCATCCTGAGCGCAGGTAATATTGCGTTCAGGGAGGTTTTCAACCGTATGGCGGATTCCCTCGGGCGCCGGAGGCCACGGTTCCATGCCGGCCCGCTGGCTACCAGCCTTGTCTGGCGTTTGTCAGCTTTACAGCGACTTTTTACAGGCCGTACACCTTTAATTACCCGCGAGACTGCCAGAAATGCTCAGCTTAAGTGTTTTTATAAGGCTGATAAGATCATCGCAGCCCTTCCGCAATTCACATATACTCCTCTCGACTCCACAATAACGCGTATGGCAAAAGCCTACCTGTCAGCTCTCCGGGCATAATTATTTTCTTTTCCATACCAGAAATGTTTCTTAACCTTGCATAACAGAGCTAGCCGCGCCTGTCGCCCGCTTTGCCGCATCCGCGGAAATAAATAGCCAATTTTTTCTGGTCTTCTGATTTTTCAAATATCTTCTGTTTGCATGCCCCGATTGGCAGCAAATGCTTTCCCAAACCTATTTTTTGCCGTCTTATCAGTCACCGATAACGGCCTTTCCACTAATCCGACACATGCCTTACGACATTAATCATCTTAATGATCTAATCGTGCCCGAGTTACTCGATGTAGCTCAGCATCTTTCTATCCCGGACGCAGCCGGCCTCGACAAGCAAGCCCTTATATATAAGATCATCGATCACCAGGCCCTGCAGGATGCAAAAGGCAGCTCCAAGCCCCTCGGCGGGGCCGACGAGGCCAAGAAACGTCGCGGACGCCCGCCCAAAGTGAAGGAACCGGCTGCCGTTCAGGCGGATGCTGAGGCGACTGTTGAGCATGCGGAAGTAAAAGATGCCGCTTCAACAATCAGTGAAGGAGGAGAACCCAAAAAACGCCGCGGCCGTCCGGCAAAAGTTCATGACACCCCTCAGGTCACAATACCCACTGACCAGGTCGCCGAACAAAGTGTGGAATCCGGAGCCGAATGGGCACAGCTTTCCCGCAACCAGGAAGAAGGAAAAGTTCAGACCACTCCGGATGCGCAGCCAGCAGCCTCTGAAGGCGGAAGCTCGATAATTTCTCAGACAACCACGCCGACTGTCGGTGGCGAAAACACGCCGGCCACTACCGGAACGCCTCAGCAAACCGGGCAGCGCGAAGATCGCCGCCTCCATAATGGTCAGCAGCGAGAAGATCGCCGGAACAATCAGGGAGAAAATACACGCGATCAACGCGAAGGCCGGCAACGCTTCCAGCGTGATGGCAATAATAATGCTGAGGGCCAGGGTCGCCCGCAACACCAGAACAGGAATCAGAATAATAATCAGCAGAATCCAAATAATAACCGGCAGAATCAGCAGCAGCGCCAACAGCCTCTTCCTGCAAATGTGCTGCAACAGCCTTCCACAGCTGTCGAAGGCGGGCCTGCAGAAGCCAGTGTTACCACTACCCAGCAATTCAACAACGTCAACAATCAGCAGAATCAGCAGCCTAATCAGCAGCGCAACGAGCGTCGCCAGCAACAGCAGCAGCAGCAGCCACAGCCCCAGATCCGCGAGCAAAGCCCAAATGCTTTTAACGCAGAATTCGACGGCGTTGTTCGAAGCGAAGGCGTGCTTGAGCTGATGCCCGATGGGTATGGCTTCCTTCGTTCCAGCGATTATAATTACCTCTCTTCACCCGATGATGTGTACGTATCGCCGGGGCAGATAAAAACCTTTGGGCTGAAGATCGGCGACACGGTTGTCGGTACCGTCCGGACGCCAAAAGAGGGTGAAAAATATTTTGCGCTTATCAAGGTGGACAGCATCAATGGTCGCCAGCCCGACGAGATCCGGGACCGTGTGCCGTTTGATTATCTCACGCCGCTTTTCCCATATGAAAAGCTGAGCCTTACTACTGGCGGCGCCAGCGGAGCTGCAAATTATTCCACGCGTATTGTCGACCTCTTTACGCCCATAGGCAAGGGCCAGCGCGGTCTTATCGTGGCTCAGCCAAAGACTGGTAAGACGATGCTGCTGAAAGAAATTGCAAATGCCATCGCCAAAAATCATCCTGAAGTATATCTGATGGTGGTGCTCATCGACGAGCGGCCGGAAGAAGTAACAGACATGCAGCGCAGCGTTCGCGCGGAAGTGATCGCATCTACATTTGATGAGCCTGCTGATAAGCACGTTAAGGTGTCTGCCATCGCGCTGCAAAAGGCAAAGCGGCTTGTAGAAGTTGGCCACGATGTAGTCATCCTGCTTGATTCCATTACCCGCCTCGCCCGCGCGCATAATACCGTGGCGCCTGCTTCAGGTAAAGTGCTCAGCGGCGGTGTCGAAGCGAATGCGATGCAAAAGCCGAAGCAATTTTTTGGCGCGGCACGTAAGATCGAACATGGAGGCTCACTGACCATCCTGGCTACGGCGCTGATCGATACCGGCTCCAAAATGGACGAGGTAATCTTTGAGGAATTCAAGGGCACCGGCAACATGGAGCTGCAGCTCGATCGCAAGCTGGCCAACAAGCGCATCTTCCCTGCCATCGATATCACAACCTCATCTACGCGCCGCGACGATCTGCTGCTGGATAAGGAAGTGCACAACAAGATGTGGATCCTCCGCAAGCATATCTCCGACATGAACACAGACGAAGCGATGAATTTCCTCATGAAGCAAATGCGCGGCACGGGCAGCAATGAAGAATTCCTGGCGACGATGAACAAGTAAAAACGGCGGCACGGCCCCGGTCTGCCCCGTTAATATTGAATTTCCGAATTGAGGCGGCGCCGATGATGGCGCCGCCATTTTTATGCGTCGCATAAAACGGACCACAGATTAAGCTGCTTGAGCCGACACTTAACTGATCTGATCCGCGTAAACCAGCTCAATCAGCCCGATCAGCGGTCCATGCTGTTTCCCGGTCCATTCTTCACGCGATTGTAATCTTCAGGTTTGTCGGTCATAAAGGCCTCACTAAATGATGACAATGATGGTCTATATTTAACAACACAAACGTTTTGCTTTCCTATGGCACTTAGAAGAGAACAGCCGGCTCGCGCATCATTGCTTATTGTGGAAGACGAGGACAGTCTTCGCGAGGCGCTGAAGATCAATCTTGAATTGGAGAATTATGAGGTAACGCTTGCCGTCAACGGCCCGGATGCACTGAAGGCCGTAAAAAACGAATTTTTTGACCTGATCGTCCTTGATATTATGTTGCCTGAAATGGACGGGCTTGCGGTGTGTGAGACCATCCGTATGCAGCACAATGCCGTTCCTATCCTTTTCCTCTCTGCCCGTAACTCCGGTGCAGACCGCGTAGCCGGCCTTAAGAAAGGCGGTGACGACTATATGACCAAGCCCTTCAATCTTGAAGAGCTCCTTCTTCGGATAGATAAGCTGATCGCCAAGAACCGCAAAATGCGCGAACCTCAGGCCATCTCCAACATCTATGAATTTGACGGCTGCAAAATTGATTTTTCAGCGCATGAATGCGTCGATAAGGAAGGCAATAAGCAGGAGCTGAGCAAGAAAGAAGCCGCTCTGCTCAAGCTGCTTGTCGAGCACAAGGGGGAAGTGGTAAGCCGCGAACATATCCTGCAGGTAGTCTGGGGCTATAATGTGTATCCTACCACGCGAACCATCGACAACTTCATTCTCAACTTCCGGAAATACTTCGAGCGCGACAGCCGCAATCCTATGCACTTTCATTCTGTGCGGGGCATCGGGTATAAGTTCACGGAGTAATTCTGTTTCACGCAGAGGCGCAAAGGAGCAGAGATGCAGAAGGCTTTGTATCGCCGCGTCTCTGCGCCTTGCTCCTATGCATCTCTACGTGTGGCGTTTCACCCTCCGCTGCCCCGGCATCTCTGCCCCTCTGCGTCTCTGCGTGAACGTTTCTACCGACTTTGCGTGACCTTTGCGCCTTTGCGTGAATTCTGCCATGATCTACCGCTCCAAAGCTCCACTCCGTATCGGCCTTGCCGGCGGAGGCACCGATGTAAGCCCTTACTGTGATATCTACGGCGGCGCCATTCTCAACGCCACCATTTCCCTGTACGCTTATGCAAGCATTGAACCGCTTGAAGGGAAAGAAATAACCTTCGAAGCAATTGATCGCTCCGAGCGTGTCAGCTATCCGGTGGCGGCAGAGCTCCCTGTCGACAATCAACTGGACCTTGCCACGGGCGTCTACAACCGGCTTGTGCGTCAATATGGCCCGATGCCCTCCGCCTTCCACCTGACCACTTTCGTGGATGCGCCTGCAGGTTCAGGACTGGGTACATCCTCCACACTGGTCGTCGCTATTATCGGCGCGTTCGCCGAATGGCTGCGTCTTCCCCTTGGTGAATACGACATCGCCCACCTGGCTTATGAGATCGAGCGGGAAGATCTGCGTATGGCAGGCGGCAAACAGGATCAGTACGCCGCGACCTTTGGGGGAGTCAACTATATGGAGTTTTACGAAGAGGGTCGCGTGATAGTAAATCCTTTGCGCATCAAACCGCAATATCTGAATGAGCTGGAAAATAACCTGCTACTCTATTTCACCGCAACCAGTCGGAAAAGCGCCGACATCATTGAGGTGCAAAGCAAAAATGTCGTTGATAAAAATGCCCAGAGCATCGAAGCGATGCATCAGCTCAAGGAGCAAAGCCGCATGATGAAGGAAGCTCTGTTGCGCGGGAAAGTACACGATATCGGTGCGATCCTCGATTATGGATTCCGTTTCAAAAAACAAATGGCAGCCGGCATTTCAAACGACCGGATGGATGCTATTTATGAAAGCGCGCTGAAGGCCGGAGCCACCGGCGGCAAGATAAGCGGGGCAGGCGGCGGCGGATTCATGATGTTCTATTGCCCTGATAATACCCGTTATGCAGTGCAGGATGCTCTGAAACATCTCGAAGGCGAGTTTAAATCTTTTCAGTTCACCGAGCGTGGATTGTTCACGTGGAATGTTTAAGGCATGGAAGGTATCATACTGGCCGGTGGATTAGGTACGCGCCTCCGTGGCGTCATCGGCGACCTGCCAAAGTGCATGGCCCCCGTTGCGGGCAAACCGTTTCTTCATTATCTGCTAAGCTATCTGGCAGAGCAGAAAATCAGCCGTGTCACACTTTCGCTGGGGCATGCTCATGAGGCGGTCCTTCAGTGGCTGGAGCAGCAGCAATATCCGTTTCAGATTAACTCAGTGATTGAGCGCGAACCGCTCGGTACCGGGGGAGGAATCCTCCTGGCGATGCAGGCATGCACCGCCGACGATGTTTTTGTTTTCAATGGAGACACGATGTTTGCCATTGAGCTTTCCGCAATGTCGGATATGCACACCCATCAGAAAGGGGAAACAACTGTCGCTCTCAAAGCGATGACCAATTTTGACCGGTACGGCACGGTTCAGACCAATGAAAAGGGGATCATCGCCTCTTTTGAAGAGAAAACGCCAAAGGCTGCCGGCGATATCAACGGCGGTATTTACCTCATCAACCGCAATGCGTTTTTAGATCGCGCTTTGCCCCAAAAATTCTCTTTTGAGAAAGAGTACCTGGAGCGTTATGTACTGGAACAAAAGTTCTGTGCGTATAGGAGCGAGGGTTATTTTCTGGATATCGGTGTGCCCCATGATTATCAGCAGGCACAAGAGGATTTCCCGGCATTGTTTTCCCGGGCATAAAATGTTCGGTTAGCACGGGCGCTTTCGCGTTGGGATGCAAAAGCCTGTAGACGTTGCGATTTTATTCACCCGCTCTTGAAAAGCCGGAATCGTTTGATTTTGCTAACATTGGCGCGTCAAGTTATCCGGCTGCCTCCGGCAAAATTTCAAAATGAAGATAATATATATAGGATCGGCACATCCCTTACGCGGCGGCCTTTCTGCGTTTAATGAACATCTTGCAAAACAGCTCCAGGACTTAGGGCACGATATCAGCTTGTACTCTTTCTCCCTTCAGTATCCGTCCATCCTTTTTCCGGGGAAAACCCAGTTTACCAGTGAACCCGCGCCAAAAGGCCTGCGCATCCGCACCATCATCAATTCCATAAACCCCCTGAACTGGATTAAGGTGGGACGCATTATTAAAAAGGAGCGCCCCGATCTTATTATCCTTAAATACTGGATGCCATTCATGGGTCCATGCTTTGGAACCATTCTCCGCATCGCGAAAAAAAACCGGCACAGCAAGGTTGTCTGCATCGTAGATAACCTCATTCCGCATGAAAAACGCCCCGGCGATCTTGCCTTTACCAAATACTTCATCCGACCCGTCGATGCCTTTTTAGCCATGAGCCGAAAAGTGCTGGCCGATATCCAGTCCCTGTCTGACAAGCCGGCGATTTATACGCCACATCCGGTGTACGATAATTACGGAGAAGGCGTTTCCCGGGCAGAGGCCTGCAGCAAACTTGGATTAGACCCGGCTGAAAAATACGTGCTGTTCTTTGGCTTCATTCGAAAATACAAAGGCCTGGACCTGCTGCTTGAAGCTATGGCCGACAAGGATATCCGGGCCGCGGGGATCAAGCTGCTGGTGGCTGGCGAATACTATGACAGCAAGGAAGCCTACGAAGAGATCATTTCGAGGAATGCGCTGGCATCAAGCGTAAAGCTCTTTACCGATTTTATTCCCAACGAGGATGTAAAGCTGTTCTTCAGCGCTGCCGATCTGGTCGTACAGCCGTATAGAAGCGCCACTCAGAGCGGGATCACGCAAATCGCGTATCATTTTGAAAAGCCCATGGTCATTACAAATGTGGGCGGCCTTGCCGAGGCTGTGCCTGACGGGAAAGTAGGCTTTGTTGCCTCGCCCGATCCCAAATCCATTGCGGACGCGATTCTTCGTTTCTTCCAGCCCGATTCCATTCCGGATCTGAAAGAGAACCTGCAAAAAGAAAAGGCCAGATATTCCTGGGAGGCATTCATCAAGGTTTTAATGAGCTTAAGATAACCCCCGCCTCACGACCCGAAGCAACGCTGCTTATACCGTTTCGACATCTAATTCTTGCGCAGAACAGTGAGATTATTTTGGAGGATGACGTTTAGGGGGACTGATCGGAGCCACTTAGCCGAACCCTCAGTAGTACTTCAGTCCAATGCTTAGACGCCGCGCGCCGCTGACATAGCGCGCGGCTGCCCTTTTTGCTTACTTTTTGGGCAAGCAAAAAGTAAGAAATTATGGAATGGAGTCGTTACCCAATTTAGGTGTCTTCTATACAACAAAAAATTTCGCTACCGAAAATTAATATCTTAGAAATTTATAGTTGTTCTAATCGAAACGCAAGCGCAGCTTCCAGGGGGACTAATTGATATTACCTGCTCCTTTTGGGGAATAGCCCCTTAAAAAACTTTCGCTTTGGTTTGCCTTTATTGGCTGCTTTGCGCTTCACGATATCGAGCGCGCCTTCATCGCGGATAGCTGTCAGCATGCATGCCTGAAAAACATTCTTCCAGAGTATGGGGAAGAATGACCGGATTGTTCCCCGGGGCACGCTGGTGACCACGCTGCGCACAGTCTGGCCCGGCATGGGATTGTCGCTGTACAGGAGGATCTTATTGGCGAGGAATGAAAGGAATACACGGCTGTGTATTTCGCTGTCATGCTCATTCCATTTGTTCAGCTTCAGCTTCAGGTCATGGTACTGAATGCTGAACGCTCCCCAGGTGCTATCCTGGTCGCCGGCGATCCGCACCCGGGCATCGGGAATTTCCAGGGAAGTCACATCGGCAACGGCCATTGCACGCACAGGTTCCCGGATCTGTGCTGCATCCAGCTCCCGCACCCGGCCATTCAGCACAAAAGCGCCTTTCGGACTGTTCAACGCAAAATCAATAATGGCGACGATATCCGTCCGGTGCATGAATTTACCACTGATAAGCGCCCTGCAAACGGGATTGACGCCAATTTGGGATTCGCGGTTTGTGACGTTGTAAATGCCGCCACGGAGGTAGTTGAACTCGAGCGTGCCGGTCGCGCCGGTTTGCCCGCTGGTCTCACTATACCGCACTGCGGCGTCCCAGATATTGATACTTCCGATAGATAAGGGCATTCCGAGGCGGTGGAGCCATTGATGCGGATAGTAACCTGGCTTAATCACGGCCGGAACAGGCGGGCGTTTACTAAGATGGATACTCAGGTCGGCCCCGCCCAGGTCCAGACGCTCCGCCTGGAAAATATGCCGGGCGAGCAGCATCCGCCAGTCCAGTCCCTGCAGCTTTACTCCCGGCAGGTTGCATTCATATATATCACGGCGATGGCCAATATGCGCATACATTGCGTCGTAGCTCATAGCCGGGCGGATGCGCAGCCCCGCGATAGCGCCATTTCCTGTCCTGGTACTGAACTCAATATCGTTCATCGTGTAGCTGTACAGCGCGCCGGGAAACGTGTAGGTAATTCCGCGGAGCGAAATGTCCGCTTCCTGCGCGGCAAAGAACCGTGCGGTGTCGAACGGCTGATGGGGATGAAAATCCCAATCTTTCGCCTTAATAAGGCCACCCGTCGTCTGGACGGAAAACCCATCTTCACCATAACTGTATCGCACGTCAAACTGCGGATCCTCAATAAGAATATTGCCTGCATGAACGCTGCGGATAGCCGGCGGTCTTCTCATGCGCAGGGAATCCTTTTTCTCCCATTCGGGCATGATCTGTACGCGGATCTCAGGCTTGTAAAACTGCACACTTCGGCAGCTCAACGACTTTTCCGCAGCAAGCTCCTTCCATTGTACTCCGGTAATATGGGCTTCCGGAACCGTTACATCCAGCACAACATGCGGCGGTTGCCCTTCGGCCCGGCGGCGCTGCAGCACATCCAGATTCACAGCCATACGCAGGCCTGTGACCGTTACCGCCCGGGTAAAAATATTAATTCGTATGTTTTGTACCGTTATATCATACAGCGAATCCGTAGCCTTGGCCGAAAGGGCTGGCAGTCGCGACATGATAAGTCCTTTGTAATGCCGGGAAAAACTCTCGCCGATGCCGGCGATCACCAACACGATGAATACAAGCGAGAGCCCGACAACGCGATAGGTTTTATGTGGAAAGTGGGCAGACAAAAGAAAGACAGATAACGGCAAGATAGGCCGGACAGTCACGCCGGGCAAGCATTAAGGAACGCAAAACAGGGCCGCCTATTGCAGCAGCACGTATAAACCGCTGTATCTTGCAGGCCCAAATCAAATACTGTTGGAATGTTGGAGTGTTGGACACTTCGCGTTGGAATGGAACGTCCAACATTCCAACATTCCAACATTCCAACATTCCAACATTCCAACATTCCAACATTTCCAACACCCTTATGTACCGTTCACATACCTGCGGCGAGCTACGCGCAACTCATATTGGCAAACACGTAACACTTGCAGGATGGGTGCAATATGTAAGGGAAAAGGGCGCCGTGTCCTGGATCGTACTGCGCGACCGGTACGGCGTTACTCAGGCTGTTTTTGAAGAAGGACGTACCTCTCCCGAAATATTGTCCCGACTCAAGGGCATAGGACGCGAATCCGTGCTTCAGATCAGTGGCGAGGTGATCGAGCGCTATTCCAAAAATATGGAATTGCCGACGGGCGAGATCGAGATACTGGCCGACAAGCTGCAAATCCTGAATAATTCAGCCACTCCTCCTTTTACCATTGAAGAAGAAACGGACGGCGGCGAGGATATACGTATGAAATACCGCTACCTCGACCTGCGCCGCCCGGTGCTCAGGCGTAATCTGGAATTGCGCTACAAGGTGAGCCGTTCGGTGCGTAATTATCTGGATACGAAGGGGTTTTGGGATATAGAAACGCCTTTCCTCATCAAGTCTACGCCGGAAGGCGCCCGCGACTTCATAGTGCCTTCACGGATGAATGAAGGACAGTTTTACGCGTTGCCGCAAAGCCCGCAAACCTTTAAGCAGCTACTGATGGTCAGCGGCTATGACCGTTATTATCAGATCGTTAAATGCTTCCGCGATGAAGATCTGCGCGCCGACCGCCAACCGGAATTTACTCAGATCGATTGCGAAATGTGCTTTGTGGAGCAGGAAGACATCCTTCAAACCTTTGAAGGCCTCTTCAAGCATGTGTTCAAAGAGGTTAAGGGCATCGAAATGAACGAGGCCTTCCCACGTATGACCTGGGAAGACGCCATGCGCGACTATGGCAATGATAAGCCGGATATCAGGTTTGGAATGAAGCTGGCAAATATGAAGGTGCGCGGTGATTACCAGGACCTTGTTCTTGCCGACGTGCCGTTTAAGATTTTTGAAGATGCCCAGACGATCATCGGCGTAACCGTCCCCGGCGGCGCTGAATGGACCCGCAAGCAACTCGACGAGCTCACCGAATGGGTGAAGCGTCCGCAGATCGGGATGACGGGCATCGTAAACCTGAAGTACAATAAAGACGGCAGCTACAAGAGCAGTGCTGACAAGTTTTTCACCCAGCATCAGTTGAGCGAAGTTGCAGCGTATTGCTCCGCGCAGGAGGGCGACCTTGTACTCATGCTGGCCGGCGAAGAAGACCGCACGCGGAAAGCGGCAAGCGAGCTTCGCCTGCACCTCGGCAATATCCTAGGCCTCCGCAAAGGCGACGAATATGCGCCCTTGTGGGTGATCGACTTCCCCCTGCTGGAAGCAACGGACGTGGAAGGCCATTGGGCGGCAAGACATCACCCTTTTACGGCGCCGAAGCCTGAGCATATCGCTCTTATGGACGATAAAGCGCGCTATGGGGAAATCAAGGCGAATGCCTATGATATCGTGCTGAATGGCACGGAGATAGGTGGAGGCTCCATCCGAATATACCAACGTCCATTACAGGAAAAAATGTTTGCTGCGCTCGGCATGAGCCCGGAGGAGGCGCAGGAGAAGTTCGGCTTCCTGCTTGGCGCCTTTGAGTATGGCGCACCGCCCCATGGAGGCATTGCCTTTGGCTTCGACCGGCTTTGCGCGTTGCTCGGCGGACAGGAAACGATCCGTGATTTTATTGCATTTCCAAAGAATAATTCAGGTAGGGATGTAATGCTGGACGCGCCGGGCGCGATCGATGAGGTACAGCGGAGGGAGTTGGGGCTGTGAAGGGTGGATGATGTTGGATGACGTTGGAACGTTGGAACGTTGGAATGTTGGAGGGTTGGAGCAACCAGGCGCTTTATGACGCTCTTCAGAGCTTTGTTCCTGATATTTACTCTTATCCTTTGGCCGGCAATAGGCATCGCCGGAGCTGGCATAACTGATGTGTCAGCTGAAGACCCCGGATTATTTCTGCTTATGCTTGCCGTTTCATTGGCTTTATTGGCTGCTGTGTACTCGCGCTGCCTGTTTTCTCAATTATACCCTTAGACACCTAAAAGTCTTGAAACATCGACTCGGGGCGTCATGCCGAACTCGTTTCGGCACCTATCGTGAGACCCCGAAACAACTTCGGGGTGACGGAGCATTTTAGGTGTCTTCTATACAACAAAAAATTTCGCCACTGAAAATGAATGTCTTAGAAATTTATAGTTGTTCTACTCGAAACGCAAGCGCAGCTTCCAGGGGGACTAAAAGGTATTATCGTGATTCTCAGTTGCTGCCTGGTATTGGCCGGGGTGATATCCGTTTCTGCAATTACTGCCTGGCGTCACCGATCCGTAGGGAGAGGTTTGAACGTGTTTTTCTACACCGTCTTTGCGCTTATTGGACTGACTGGCCGGGCATTGGCAGGCTTGATCGTTCAGCTACTCATTCTCCCGAATCCTGCGCCAACTGCCACTATACTGGCTAGCGCGCCGGCTGGCTTGTTTACCGGGCTATTTACTGCGGCGATATTTCTGCGGCTTAGTGAAGCGTTATTAGAAGAATCGCAAGAGCTTTGGTTGAAAAGCCATGACCATTACTTAGGCCTACCTTTAAGTTACACCTATCTTTAAGCCCATCTTTTCGTAAATACCTATGAAACAATTCATTCCAGCCCTCGTCCTGCTTACCTCCGTTGCCGTTTCCTGCAATAAATCGGACGACACTACCGGAGGCTATGACAAAAAGAATAAGTGGATTCTTGACGGCACCATTTATACGGCCAACAATTATGTGAAGACAACCGACGACTTCCAGGCTCATGATAAGCTGGGCAATAAAATTTTCATGACGTTCAATCCCTTTCCCACCGCAGACGGAAACTACGCTGTGGTGAACAATTCGGCAACGCTCGGCCCAAACGAAGTGAAGATATTAGCGGCGGGCAGCGCATCCGGCAGCTCCTACTTTGCGACAGGCTTTGATCATACAACCGCTGTCGTAAAAGTGCTTAGCCCAACTTTACTGAGCGTTACCCTACCCGATACCTGGGTAGTAAAAGGCGGGACCGATAGCCTTAAACTTTCAATAAACATCGGCGAGCTCTAGTCGCCGCTTATTTATTAATTGTTTAGAATAATCACTGTTCGTTCGGATTTATTTCACTATATTTGCAATTCATTTTTTATTTATTTACAATGCAAGAAGGATTAGTGAAATTTTTTAATGATTCGAAAGGATTCGGATTTATTAAGCCTGCAAACGGTGAAGACATTTTCGTACATGTTTCAGGACTGATTGACGAGATTCGTGAAAACGATCGCGTAACATTTGAGGTGCAGGACGGCCGTAAAGGACTCAATGCTATCAATGTAAAAGTTATCTAAGCTTGTAATCAAGATTCATTCTCAGATACTAAAAGGACATGCCGCAAAGCATGTCCTTTTTCATTTAAGCCGGCGTAAAACCGTGATCAATATTTGTAAGTAACCGCTGATTTTTTGATCAGCCGGCCAACATAGCCTACTTCTTTTATCCGGCTGGTATTGACGTAGATGTACGGGCATTTCCGCGCTGCCGCGTTCTTCTTCAATTGTATGACAGCACGCGCGTTTGCCTGAGCTGAATCGATGAATTTTCCTCCCCCTTCCGCTTTGATCTCCCCGGAATAAGACAGCCCGGCAGTTTCGGACTCATTGTCTAAAAATATCACCTTCTCCCAGTCGCCCACCCCCTGCACGGAAACAAACGGGCTCACATTCTCGATCTTATTGCCGTTTGCGTATACAATGCGTTGAACTGCAAGCTTGCTGATGCTCTTTTGATTCTTGCCACCGCTGGGAACATACATAACAGTAAGCGGATGGATTTCTCCAACCTCGACAGCCAGGGCAGCACCGGAATGAAGAAAAATTGTATCGGCCTGGCAAAAACCAGATATCGGGCTGAGCAGGAAGGAAAAAAACAGGAGGGTTCGTAGATTCATTGCCGCGTCATTTCTAAAACTCCGGCAAAATAACGGACTATACGAGTGTGGCAAAGCGTTTGAAATGCAAAAGGCGGATTGGCCGTACAATGGGCAATCAAAAAAACTTTCTAATCAAATGCCCGCAATCTTAAGGAAGCCCCCGTCATTTCTGAACAACGGCAATATGCGTCGGAGCAGATTCTTCTACCAGGTAATTGTTGATAATGTGGCCGATAGAAACGCGCACGGCAACGAGCTTAGCGCCTTCGTAGCTGTAGGAAAGGTCGACGGCTTTGCCCTTTGCATTCCTGTACACCCCTTTTTCATTTTTTTTAAATATGGCTCCGTCGATAGTCACTTCATCCCCGGCGATCTGCACACTGCCTTGTTGCGACACTGTTTTGGAATGAGGAATGCCGAACCCGTCGTCGAAGACATAGTCTTTGCGAACGTTGTTGTAAGTAAAAGATTGGGCGTGTAAAGCGTCGGCACTTGAGAGGGAGAGTCCGACGACGATCAGGGCAAGTTTGAATGGGTGCATAGGTAGGGTTCCCAAGGCTTTGGTTAGCAGCTTGTTAACGCAAATCTATGTTAGTCGGTTGTTAATACAAAATCTGCTTTGCAAATTTTTAACAAATGCACATGCCCGGCATTGTTAAGAATCGTTGAAGATGCCCTGAGATTTTAAAGGCTCACACTACCGCCGATCACATAAGTGCCCTCCTTTCCGTCCCAGGAGCTATTCAGGGGGGTAAAGTACCCTACGGTCAGACCGAAGTAATACAGTTGCATATACTTCAGTCGCAGGAGATTATGCACTAATATCCCACCCTCATGAAAACCCTTGTCCGGCACGCTGAATACGAATTGCCCATGGACCTCAGGATTGTCCAGGGTACCCCAAAGGCCATTGTAGACCAGCGCAATGCCGGGCGTGCTGCTGAAATCGCTGCTGAAATTCACCCGGTAGAGCCTCCAATCGAAATCATGCCTCCACGACCAGGAGAGGAAGGCATCGGAATAGTAGGTATATGGATAGACGGTTTGCAGCCCGCCGAACATGGACAAATGATACCGGTCGTTTCTCAAGCCCGCGCCGGCAAACAGCTTACCTATCGGCAGGGGCATTGAGCTAAAACTCTTCCCGGCCTGTATCTGCCAGCGCTCTTTGCCGAATCGCGACAAATGCTTTTGCCAGGCCATGCCCACCAACGCTTGTGTGTAGCTGATATTCCGGGTGTCGATATCCATAAACCCTTGAGTAGCTTTTGCATACAATACCGGATACTTGCTGCCGGTCGAGAAGTATTTCCCGAACACGGGGGCCGAACGTTCGGCAAAGGCAAAGCGCACATTGAGGCTGACCTCATTAGTCACATACCCCGTTGCCTTCGCATCTTCGTATTGCCACACGTAATCATACTGGGGCTGCACATCTTCCCGCCGGAGACCCAACTCCGTCTGGAAATAGCCAACGCGCCTGGTTAGAGTCAGAAACCACGCATCATAGCGATCGGCAATAGTGATGAGGTAACTGCGCAAGTAATTTCTGTCCAGCTCTTTATGCAGGCTAACGCGGCCCGGATCCCTGAGGTCGCGATCCCAGCCGACCCGGATCATGGATTCCCTGTATTGATCGAGATAGAGCTCAGCGAAGCCGCCGTATTTCCAGGTTACATCCTTCGTGCCGTAACCTGCCCATCCTCCCACAGAAAAATGCTTTGATATCCTTTCATTGGTCTGCAATCCGACGCCGAGGCGATAGCCCTCAAAGAGATTGTATTTGTAAAGTCGCTCAAGGTTAATGTCTACCGGGCCGATCGGAATCTTTGCCTCTGTCAGCTTTCCCATAAATGGCAGGAAGCGGTCCGCATTTACAGACCCCATCAGGCTATCCATGAATACATAGGTGCGGGCTTCCTTTGCATCGAGCGATTCAGGACGGAGTGTTTCCCAGGATTCATTTGAAAGGTGGTCGGCAGTAGGCCGGAGCTTTACCGTATGCACCTTGTCGAACTTATAGCCGCGCTCTTCGGCAAAGCTTACCGAATCGATACGTGAAGCCCCCTTCATCGTAATACCGATCCCATCTTTACGCGCATTCTGAAGTAAGTGAAAGACGTAATTCAATTCCTTTGGAAACCATCTGCCCCCGACATTTCCGTATTGCTGCTCAATGCGCACGCTGTTTCCAAGCAGGCTATCGGTATGGCTCCCGATTAAGTTGGTAATGGCATAATCTCCACTATGGATATATACGGTGCCGCGCAGTCCGTCTTTGCTTTTTTTAGGAAAAAAAGAGATCATCCATATCGTGTCGGCCCCCTGCATCAGCTCGTCCCGGAGGTTAAATATGTACCATTGCGCCGAGCCACGACTGACCGGATTCCGGTAGTCGGCGCCGTTCAGGGCAAGGTAATCTGTATATGCATGAAAGGGCAGAATGTCGGTGACCAGCCCGGTGATCATGGATTTTTTAAATCCTGAAAAGCGGGAGCCGATCACATCCTCCTGTAATTTCTGCGGGCGTTTCCAGGTGCGGACACTGTAGGTTTCAGACAGGATAAGATGCTGAGACTCAAGGAATGCGGCCAGCTCCTTTGCATCCGTTGACGTATCCGTTCCGGGATTGTTTCCAACGGGATACGCATCGGCAACCATTTTATAATACACGTGGCAGCGATACCAGTCGTATTGCTCGGGATTATGCTGATCCCGATGGCTGACAGCCTCGTTGATAATGCGTCGTATCTTGTCATAATCCGGCTTCACAACGACTTCAGCCAATGATTCCTTCTTTGACTTCAGCCATATGACAGAATCAGGCAGGCCGATGATTTTTCTGGGTTCATATCCCAATGCGGTTACTTCGATATAGCTATCCGGCAAATTGGCGGGAAGGATAGCAACGCCATATATATCGGAAATTACCCCTTGTCCGGACGCGCCGAACCGGATAGCTGCAAAAGGTACGGGGCTTTTGGTCGCGGCATCTTTGATAAGAATAGAAAGATCCTTTCCTAAAGCAGGACAACAGCACCCCAGGAATAAAAAAGAATAAAGAAAACGCTTCACTGGTAAAGCAACGGGTTTGGATGGAAATTATTTCACCCCCGATTGGGTAGCGCTTATTATCTTTAAAGCAACTTTACCTAAGCAAATTATGAAGAAGATTCTATTCATTTCTGCCTTTGCTGCCTGCGCGGCGATGGGCTTGTCTTCCTGTATGAACGGCGATTATGATGCAAACCCGGATACGGTGAACACTGGCGGTAATCCCCTGACCCCGGTCAATCCCGGCAATGGAGGAAGCACACCGGGCGTAGCGGCGAAAGGCGAGATCCGTTTCCGGCTAAATGGGGCAAATTATACGCTTACCGGTCAGTACGTGGATGGCAGCCCAAGGATAATGTCCGGCGGATACATGTACACTGGCGGAGAAAAGCAAGTGGGCTTTATTATTGATAATTACCCCGGTCCTGGCGTGTACGTTATTACAGAGACGGACAACCGTGGTCGTTACACTTTAACCGATTATAATTCCACGCCTATTTCGAAAGATTACCTGACCAGCAATCCGGGCGGCGGGGGAGAAATAAACGTCACCAGCGATGCGAATGATGAGATGATCGGCACGTTTCATTTTACCGCGTTTTATAATGGCGAGAAGGTAGAGCTTACCGACGGCTCCTTTGATCTGCCCAAACAATAGTTAATCCGGCAGGGATGCCGTTAAAGGAAAGGCATAAAAAAACCGCGGCGCATCTGCACCGCGGTTTTTCTTTTGGGATAGCTTGAATTAAGCGATTTCCACTTCAGCACCAGCTTCAGTGAGCTTATTCTTGATGTCCTCGGCTTCAGCCTTAGCGATACCTTGCTTAACAGGCTTTGGAGCGCCGTCAACCAGTTCCTTAGCTTCCTTCAGACCGAGGCCAGTCAGATCCTTAACGATCTTAACTACGTTCAGCTTAGAAGCGCCAGCGGCCTTCAGGATAACGTCGAATGCAGTCTTTTCTTCAGCAGCAGCGGCAGCAGGGCCACCAGCAGCAGGAGCAGCAGCAACAGCAGCCGGCTCGATGCCATATTCAGACTTCATGAAATCGGCCAGTTCCTGTACTTCTTTAACTGTCAGGTTAACCAGTTGTTCTGCGAGATTTTTAACGTCTGCCATGATAATTTAAGTTTAGATTTTTGTTGTAAAGTTGGTTGTGGATATGGAACGAGTCAGGCCAGGGTGAAGGTTGGAAGCACGATCACCCGGTGGCCGTACTTTATTCTGCAGTTGCTGGCTCTACGCCTGCGCCTTCTTTCTCTGCCCGTTGAGTAAGGCCGGAAAGCACGCGGCTGATCGGGCTCATCAGGAGGCCGATGACTTCGCCGATGAGTTCGTTCTTCGTCTTGATATTCTTCAGGTTAGCGAGCTGGTTGTCGCCGATGAAGAAGTCTTCGCCGATGAAGGCAGCCTTCAGTTGGGGGATTTCACCCTTGGTGCCTACGCGGAAATCGCTCAGGATAACAGCAGGCTCTTTAGGCGTGTTGGTGAACATCAGAGCCGTTACGCCATGCAAGGCATCATAGATACCGGCGTACTTTTCGTTATTGATGGATTCAAGCGCTTTGCGGATGAGGGTGTTCTTAGCCACCTTCATTTCCACGCCCTTGGAAAAGCAAGTACGACGGAGCGTATTTACTTGTGCTACCGAAAGGCTTTCGGTATTAGTGATGTAAAAATTATCATACTGAGAGAACTTCTCTTTCAGTATTTCTATTGCTTCGTTTTTTTCAGCAGGAGTCATGATTTTTAAATTTGCCAATTAACTAATTCGCCGATTAGCCAATGCTTTTAAAGTTGAATAGTGATTCGTCCGTTTCCCAATCCAATTGGCGAATTGGCGAATTGACGAATTGGCGAATTATCCTACGGATTTGGTATCGATGTTAAGGCCCGGGCTCATAGTAGAAGCCATAGAAATGCCCTTCAGATAAATACCCTTAGCGGTAGCAGGCTTCATACGAACGAGCGTATTGATCAGCTCCTGTGCATTTTCCTGGATCTTCTGCGGTGCAAATGAGATACGACCGATAGACGCGTGGATAATTCCGGTCTTATCAACTTTAAAGGCGATCTTACCGCCCTTTACTTCCGTAACGGCAGAGGCTACATCGTTAGTAACGGTACCAGTCTTCGGGTTCGGCATCAGGTTACGTGGACCGAGCACTTTACCGAGGCGACCGATCTTAGGCATCACGGAAGGAGTGGCAACGATTACGTCGACATCAGTCCATCCACCTTCGATCTTGCTTACGAATTCATCGAGACCTACGAAGTCAGCGCCTGCTGCCTTTGCTTCAGCCTCCTTGTCAGGCGTACAAAGCACGAGTACGCGCTTGGTCTTACCTGTGCCATGTGGCAGGCTAACCGTACCGCGAAGCGCCTGATCAGCCTTCTTCGGGTCGATGCCCAGACGGATGTGAACGTCTACAGATGAATCGAACTTAGTGCAGTTGATATCCTTTACCAGAGCAGAAGCTTCGGCAAGAGTGTACTGCTTATTATTATCAACCTTGGCCTCTGAGGCCTTTCTTTTTTTAGTAATTGCCATTGCTGCAAATGATTTGGGCGGACATCCCGCGATTGCGGGCTCCTAAAGTGAATGGATTAGGATGCAAACGGAGCTTGACCTTCTACAGTGAGGCCCATGCTGCGGGCTGTTCCAGCGACCATTTTCATAGCGCTTTCTACTGTGAAGCAGTTAAGATCAGGCATTTTGTCCTTTGCGATTTCCTCGATCTGCTCCCAGGTTACCTTACCTACCTTCTGGCGGTTGCTTTCCTTAGAGCCTTTCGAGACCTTGCTCAGCTCCATCAGCTGCACGGCAGCAGGAGGAGTCTTGATTACAAAATCAAAAGACTTGTCAGCAAAAACGGTAATGAGTACAGGAAGTACTTTGCCCATCTTGTCCTGGGTGCGTGCGTTGAACTGCTTGCAGAACTCCATGATGTTGACGCCCTTAGAACCCAGAGCCGGGCCGATTGGCGGTGCAGGGTTGGCTTGACCACCCTTGCATTGCAACTTTACGTAGCCAGTGATTTGTTTGGCCATGAGGTAAAATGTTTTTTGGTGTTAACGAATGTTGTACCCGGCTTTGACACCGGACACTCTCCCAAATGCAGACTTAAAAAAAGAGCATTACTGGAATTGAGGGCGCGAAGATAGGTAAAAAATGCAAAATGCAAAGGGAATTGGGAAAAATAGATTGGCTGATTGGCAAGTGATACGTCGACAGGTGATAAGGAGAGTTGGGAAAGGGGATGGGAAATGATCGTTGAAAATGGTTAAACAGGACTATTGATCATACGGGCTGCTCGCCCAATCTTTGTCCTTCCCGAAGGGAATCTAAGAAATGATCAAATGGATACGCAGCCCCAGAGAAAACGCAATGCGGGATAAATGAGTGAATGCCTTTCGAAACGCTTTTGAGATTCCCTTCAGGAATGACAAAGTCGCTGAAGCTCCACTAGTATGAACTTCGGCTTCCCTGCCGTAGGGCGACCAAGGCAGAGGTTTCCAAAGCAGCGCTTGCCAAAGTAGCCAATTAGTCAATTCGTCAATACCCCCAAGGCGCGCATATATCTTCTATCGAAACATGACCCTGCCTCGCATTGACTAATTGGCTAATTAAAATGCATATACCTCCAGATCACTGATCTCCACTCTCTTATCGCTCTCAACATTCAAAAAATGAATATCTGCCGAATCCCCGGAACTGACTGAAGGGAGCCTGATATCGACTGACAAACGCTTTCGCGCGCCTTCGTCAGCAAATCTCTGTACGCGGATCATACCCTCCCTGATAACCGCGTTGTTCCGGCGGACGTTCAAATTAAATTGGGTCATCTGCCAAACTGCCGGCTCCCTTTCGACGATGTGAAAGACTGCCGAGGCCCTTAGCCAATGCGCTCCTTCCGCGAACTTCAGGCCGAAACGATAAAATGGGCTTGCCTGATGCACGCTATCAAGCAGAAGCGGGGAAGAATTAGACCCGTTGCGGAGGCTGTTCGAATACACCAATTGCGCGGTAGGGGGAATAGCTCCCTCATATAAGTAGGGACCGTCCTTTAGCTTGGTCGTTATCGTCGGCGCATTCCACCTGCCAATCACCCTCCAGTAATAGGCACGGCTCATCCCCCCGTCTGCATCATAGAGGCTGCCTGCATGCGCATGCCACGTGAACCATATATTTATATACATGCCCAGCAGCACAAAGGGCGTCGCCACCAAAATCCTGATGCTGCTCCGCGACAACCATTCAAAGAGCGCAGCCATGAGAAAGAACAAAGCCGGATAATACTGAATCATAGCTCTTCCCCCCATACCCGCATACCACCATACATCCCAGGCAGTTACGAGATAGAATGCCGCGGCTGCGAATGACATGATCATCACCCTGTTGGGTCCGCGACGCAAAAAAGGGATGAGGCCCGCCAGCGCCAGGATCATAACAGGCGTATAGGTGATCCAGCCACTGCGATAACTGAATGTATAGTCCCACACATGCGGGTGCAGCCAGGAAAAACCCTGATCCTGGTAAGAATACACAAGCCAGTGGCCGGATACCGACTTCCAGTAAATCAGCTGTATGACAATGAAGCCGGCGCCTGCTAAGGCCGCCAGCAAAAGATGGAATCGCAGGCTCCACAAAAAAGCAATCCGCGCCTTGATCGAACTCAGGCGTATTTCCTCCAGCCCCCATAGAAGCGGAATGATGCAGGCTATGATCTCTGTCGGCCGGATGAGCGTAGCGAGGCCGCAAAGCGCACCTATACCTGCAGCGCGTGCCTTAGTTGGCTTTAGAAAGAAGCTCCGGGTACAAAGCATCAGCCCGACATAAAGCGTAAAAAGCCAGCTATGCGAGATAGAGCCATCTATGGCGCTGTAGTTGAGATAATTTGTTCCCACAACCAATACCAGCAGGCAAATCGCAACAACGCCGTCCCGATAATAGTACAAGAGCAGCCGCCGCAAAAGCCAGAGCCCGAGAAATGCCACAGCCAGCGCGCCAAACTGTATCGCGGCCTGATACGGTTTCGAAAAGCCGTCGGCCGCATAACCCAACGGTCGCGCTAAGAGGTGTGCCGCAAAGAAGAACGGTGATTCGACCACAGCCATGCCGGCAGGATATTTCATCACGATATTGCCGTTTTCGGTACGGAAGCCGAATCCCGAAACATCGACAGGCCCCGGCCCGTAGTCCTTTATCAGGGAATCTGCCCAGCGCTGCTCCGCCAGATCGTGATAAATAAAAATCGAGGGGAGGTACCAATAATAGCCGGCAGCATCCCAGGCAATCGTCGCGTTGGAGCCCCATTGCTTATGTCTGGGGTAAAAAACCGTCGTGCAATACAGCAGGACGCCCATCATGGCAATGAGCGTAAGGGCTGACAACCGGTTTTTCATAAGAAGGCCGCAATGTAGGGTGGGTGCATCGGCTCACAAAATGATATCGTGTCAGGGTAGGAATTGCCTGTACCAATCGGCCGCCATCCTGCGCAGATCGGCAGCAAGGATACCTTCAGCACGCATTGCCTTTAGCGACTGGCTCCCGGCACTCTTGGAGAGCTTTTCGCCCCGTTCGTCCAAAATCAAGGGATGATGAAAAAAGTGGCAGGAAAGAAATGCCTGCCAGTTGAGTTCCTGCGCCAGCAGGAGTTGCGCCGCAGTACTGCCGATAAGATCCCCGCCGCGAACGATCAGATTGATCTCGTGGCCCACATCGCTGCAAAGCGACGCAATATGGTAGGCAGGAATCCCATCCCTGCGCCGGATCACAAAGTCCCGGTTCTCGGCAAAAAGGTCTACCTCCACGGCGCCGAGAATCATATCGTTCCAGCGCACCGTCTCTGAACGCCCGGTTCGAAATCGCCAACTCACACCGGGCCGATCGAGTGGAATTCCTTTGTCACGGCAGGTTCCGGGATATTGGCCATCCCGGCTATCCTGCTGTAGCTGGCGCCGGGAGCATTCGCAGGCGAATACGCGCCCCTTCCTTACTAATTCCGCTAGTGTTCCGGTGTATCCTGGAAGAAAGCGTATCTGGGAAAATTCTTCTGCCTCCTGGATATCTCGCGGTCCCTCATGCCACTCGATGCCTAGCCAATTAAGACTCTCAAAAATATTCTCGAGATAGGCGGGGCGCACCCGGTCTGCGTCAAGGTCATCGATCCGCAGGCGTAACGAACCATGCTGTTGCCTCACCAACTCTTCTGTAAGTAAAAAGCTGAACGCATTACCCTGATGCAGGAAACCGCTGGGTGTCGGCGCGATACGGGAGCGGGCAGGCAGGGACATGGGGGGAAATTAGCCAATTCGCCAATTAGCCGATTTACTTAGCATATACGTATCACCTAATATATTAACCTATTAGGTCTGCAACCGAACAATTGCTGGTTATTAGAAACATATGCCCAACTGAAATCCCCCTGTAATGTGCTTTTCGCCGGTGCTGAACTCATTGGTCAGGTAGCGGACACTTCCTCCGAGCGAGAGTCTCTGGTAGCCCAGCACGACCCCTCCAATGCCCCTGAAGGTGATGCGGTTGATTTCGTCGGCCGGAATTATGTATGGATTTTCTGTCGTAAAAGGCCCGCCCTGTAAGGTCGCATCATAGCCGATCGCCTCTATAGCCGGATGCAGATATGCGTACGCCGACCACTTGCGATTGCCTGGCGACAAACGGAATGGGTCATTGAAAAAGCCACCCATCAATACAAAACCTGCCGCCGCTTTGGTGCTGAGCGTGCCTATTCGCGCCATGCCCCAGCCTGACAGGAGCACATGGTTGCCCGGTTTCGTGATTGCTTGTTCGTAATCCACTTCGTAGTTAATAACTACCTCATTTTTAACCTGATACGTCCATCCCAACGGATCGGGATTTCCCGTGTAACGATGAATGTAGGATTGGATCTCGTACCCGCCCGCCGCAGGGCCCATCAGACCCAGAATGAAAATTGCGCTGAATCGGCTTTGCTTCGCTTCATTGGTGGCAAGCATGAATGCCTTTCCATAAGCAAGGCCGGCAAAAGGTCGGTCGCCGACCAATGCGCTGTCTGCGAAGATCGTACGCGGTGTATAGCCGGCGCTTTCCAGACCGATGCCGTAATGGCGCGCGTACTTCTTCAGAGCAGGAAACAGGAACCGCGTAGGCAGTCGGGCGATTCGCGGGTTTACGAGTTCGAAATGAACGCCCTGTGTGTAGTAGTAATCGGTATGAAAGAACAGGTCGTTCTCGTAATTGACCCGGAAGTAATGATCACTGCTGATATTCCGGTAGCTGAGTGTGTTCTGGATTTCCTGCGCGTCAGCTGCCTGTGTCCCCAGGATTAGGCAGAGAATGGGCAAAGCGATGCGGCGCATGGTCGGGAGGTAAAAATACGGGCGTGCAGCGGAGAACGTAGTATCTCATCGTGCGCGGAGGCATCATTGAATGAGCGCGTGAGGGATGCGCAGGGGAAGCCCGCGTTTTTTAGCAGGACGGGGCACGCCCTGATCCCTCTGTTCCTGAGAGAGATCCCGTAAAGGATTGCTTTCCAGCCAATAGTCGACTCTGCGGAAATCTGCGCTTTCTGCGGGCGTTATTCTAAATGTCCCGCAGATGCCGCGGATTTCCGCAGAATCAGCGGGACCAGTATTAGGGAAAATGCTCCGACGGCTGTTTCCTGCTTTTTAGATACTCGCCAGCTGCAACTTGTGCTGGATCTCCTGGACCTGCTCTTTATAGCTCGTATCCGTATCCATCAGGTTTTCAACAGTTTGACAAGAATGGATCACCGTAGTGTGATCAAAGCCGCCGAAGTGCTGGCCGATATTCTTCAGGGAAGACTTGGTGAACTTTTTGGCGAGGTACATCGTGATCTGACGGGCCTGCACCACTTCCCGGCGACGCGTCTTGGCAAGCAGGCGGTCGTAAGGCATGGAAAAATAATTGCACACGAGCTTCTGGATGTTCTCGATAGTCATCTCTTTTGCTGCCGTCTTCACGAAGTTCTTCATTACGCGCTTGGCAAGCTCGATGTCGATCTCCTTCTTATTCAGCGTGCTCTGTGCAAGGATGGCAATCAATGCCCCTTCCAGCTCACGTACATTCGTCTGCACATTATACGCAATATATTCAACCACCTCGTTGGGCATTTCCAATCCTTCATGCTGCATTTTCAGGCGAAGGATGGCCTGGCGAGTTTCAAATTCCGGAGTCTGGATATCGGCGTTCAGTCCCCAACGGAACCGGCTGAGCAGGCGTTCCTGCATGCCTTCAAGGTCCTTTGGAGCAGTGTCTGAAGTAAGAATGATCTGCTTGCCACTCTGATGCAGATGATTGAATATGGCAAAAAACACATCCTGCGTCTTGGCCGCCGGCACCATGAACTGGATATCATCCACGATCAGCACGTCGATGAGCTGATAGAAATGGATAAAGTCATTCACCTCGCCATTCCGCGAATGATCGATGAACTGATTAATGAATTTTTCTGCGCTTACGTAAAGCACTGCCTTACCAGGATGTTGCTGGCGAACTTCATTGCCGATGGCCTGAGCGAGGTGGGTCTTCCCACAACCGACGCTGCCAAAGATCACGAGCGGATTAAACGCGGTCGTACCTGGCTTTTGCGCAATATGGAAACCTGCGCTGCGGGCAACGCGGTTACAATCTCCCTCGATGAAATTTTCAAACGTATATGATGCATTAAGCTGGGGATCAATGGATACGCGCTTAAGGCCGGGAATGGAATACGGGTTTTTGATGGCGAAGGGATCCTTCACATGCAGGGGAAGCTCAACAGTATTGCTGTCTGCAGAGATTTTTGCCTGAGTGCTCGCCGGCATTTTTACAGAGGCGGGATTGTTATGTGTACGGCCTTCCATCATAATACGGTACTCGATCCGCCCCTCCTTGCCCATCACCCGCTTGATCGTCTTGCCCAACAGCTCTACGTAATGCTCCTCCAGCCATTCGTAAAAGAACTGGGACGGCACTTGCAACGTAAGAACATTTGCATGTAATGCTACTGCCCGGATTGGTTCAAACCATGTTTGATATGTCCGCCATGCCACATTGTCTTTAATTATATCAAGACATCGTGTCCAGGCCGCTTCCCAGTCTTGAACAGACTCGGAAGGAGGTATGTAGCTATCACTTTTCATGCACAATGTATATGTTGAAAGGCCGGAGCCTTATGGTTTCCTGACTGCCCGACGATAGGGTCGACGAGTTACCGGCCGGTCCTTTTTGGAGGAAAAACCGGGCCAACTACCTTTGTCACCTGTCTGTTGGAGTATTGTTGCCTGCCGCCTGTCTGATCTTCTTGCCGCTTCCTATCTCGTCCCGCGGAATAGCGTATTCCCTCCGGGGGTATGAACGAAATTCCCCCCATCGTGTTGAAAAAAAAAATCCTCAGCCTATTGTTTGTTTCCGCACAACCACAGTGTGGGCATTGGAAGGTATGGCACCCCTTTTGTTAGCAAACGCATAGTCAATTCTGCCCAGTCGGAGGCCGGCCCACCCCACCTGATTCACTAATACCTCGCCACCGCCTTTGTTCCTCATAACCGACGGTTTATCCAAAAATGTATGCGTATGTCCCCCTATAATGAGATCAATACCTTCAGTTTCCTTAGCCAGCACCAGATCGCTGACCTTTCTGTAGTCGTATTCGTAACCCAGATGTGACAAGCAGATAATCATGTCGCAATGCTCCTTTCTGCGCAGCCTGTCGGCCATGCCCTGAGCCACCTGGAGGGGCTCGATATATTTCGTTTCGCCGTATGCTTCGTCTGGTACCAGCCCCTTTAGTTGAATGCCCAGTCCGAATATACCAATTTTAACCGCGCCTTTTCTAATTACCGTGCAGGGTGCCGTTTTCCCCTCCAGGGCGGTGCCCGTGAAGTCATAATTTGCGGTAAGCACCGGAAAATTCGCGTGCTGCAGCTGCAAAGCGTACCCTTCCACTCCGGCATCAAAATCATGATTGCCCATGGTGACGGCATCATAGCGCATCGCAGCCATGGCCCTCATTTCCGGCTCGCCTTTATATAAATTAAAATATGGAGTTCCCTGGAATATATCTCCGGCATCCAGCAGTAAAACATGCTCTTCCTGGGCCCGGATCGCTGCAATGAGCGCGGCCCTCGCCACTACTCCGCCCTGCCCGGCATAGAGCCCGCCATCATCGTCGAACGGTTCCAGCCGGCTATGCACATCATTTGTATGCAGGATGGTCAGCTTCGTCACCGTGGGCGTGCCTGCCAGCGCTTCATAGGGAAAAGCCCCCGCCAGCGCCAGTCCGCCGCCCGAAGCAACCTTTTTCAGAAAATCTTTTCTAGTCAGCATAACGGATCCTTTTTTGAAGCAAGGGGTGAAGAGGCTTTCCCGCTGCTGCCAATGCGGCCACGTATTCGATCATTGCATCGCGGAGAAATACACTGGTGGTGCGCTTCTTCAGCGGCTTCAGGAATTCGCAGTTATCGCCGCCGCGGGCGTTATAATCACTCAGAGCGAGCTTGTAGACTGCCGCCGGGTTGATTGCGGCATCTCCGATCTGCACCTCAACTGCCTGCCCGTCTTTTATGGCAAAGGAGATGCCGCTGACCGGCCAGCCTTTGCGTGCAGCGATCATATCGCAGAACTGCTGCAACACCGTTCCCGGGACATCGACAATGGTCAGCATATTATCGAAAGGCATCAGCTCATACATACGCCCCCGCGTGATGGGGCCCGGCGCTATGTAGGGCAGACGGATGCCTCCATAATTCCCGATAGCGGCAACAACCTTAGGATCAATCTGTTGCGCCGCGACGACCATCGCATCGGTGATAAAATTGCCAAGCGTACTCTCCGGTTGAGCCTTGGTCAGCGGGATATCCGTATGGCCGATTATGACCAGCATCTGCGTATCAACTCCCTGTTTGTAGGGCCGGAGCAGGGATGCCAGAGAGCTGTCCGCCGGATCGCCCTTCCTGATCGGGTATTGATGCCCGCTGTGCTCCTGCACATAAAAGCGGGGTTGGCTGCAGGCGGCCGTCAAAAGGAGTAGCAAAAGATAGCAGAGCCGCAACATAACCTTCGAAAATTAATGAAAATGTGCCGGTGCAGGACCATTGCAGGGACGAACACCTGTGATCATTACATGAATTCGAGTATCGCGGTCCCTGAGCCGGTCGAAGGGCGGTCCCTGAGCCGGTCGAAGGGCGGGGTTCGACGGGCTCACCCACCGGTGGTCTATCTTTGAAAGCATGTCTATTTCCGCAAGAAGGCTGCGCCGCTACACGCTGGATCCCATTCAGGAGTTCCTCCAGGACAGCCGGGCGGTAGGCATCATACTCCTTTGTTGCGCCGCCCTTTCACTGATACTTTCCAACAGCGCACCGACTGCCGGCTATGCAGACTGGTGGAACCGTCCATTAACAGGCAGTGCATTGCTGTTGACGCCGTTGCATATTATCAACGACGGCCTGATGAGCTTTTTTTTCCTGCTGATGGGGCTCGAGATAAAGCGGGAGTTCCGGACGGGGGAGCTATCGAACCGGAAAGATGCCATTCTGCCCGTTGCGGCAGCGATTGGCGGGATGATAATGCCGGCGACGCTGTACGCGATCCTGAATGTCGGTAGTCCATACCTGCGCGGCTGGGCCGTGCCTGTGGCCACGGATATCGCCTTTTCGTTGGGTATTCTTTCGCTGCTGGGCAAGCGCGTTCCGCGAGCCTTCCGGGTATTTCTCATGGCCCTTGCGATCATCGATGATCTCGGCGGGATCCTCGTTATCGCCATCGGATATACCTCCGGCATCGGCTGGGGATACCTGGGAGCTGCGGGCTTATGCACGACTATAATGGTGATGCTAAATCATCGCAAGGTTGTTCCCAACGTCCCGTATTACCTCCTGATGCTACCGCTGTGGTATTGCCTGCATGAGGCCGGGGTTCATCCCACCATCAGCGGGGTGATAACGGCATTCTGCCTGCCTTCCATCAACGCCGGCAAAACGATCCATTTTTTCCATGATCCCGTTCAATTAGGCATCCTGCCGCTTTTTGCGCTGGCGAATACGGCTATGATCATCCCTTCAGGAAATGGGAATTCGCTGCTGACGCACCCGCTCTTTGCCGGCGTGCTTACTGGCCTCCTCGTGGGGAAGCCTTTGGGCATAGCCGGGCTCAGCTATCTGACCGTAAAGCTGGGCTGGGCGCGCTTGCCGGGGCGCATGCGCTGGCGGCATATGACCGGGATCGGCCTCGTAGCCGGTATCGGGTTTACGATGTCCATTTTCATTACTGCTTTGGCATTTGAAGACAAAGACATTCAGGACATCTCAAAGCTTGCAGTGCTTTGCGGAAGTGCGGTCAGCGGGATTCTTGGCTATTTCTGGCTGAGGGCGAGCCGGCCGGTGCTGATAGCGCATACCAAACCGGAGATCAATGCTGAATAAGGACTTTGAATGATTGACGGATATCCTTCCCGGCTGCTTGAAGGAAGTACAATCATGAAACCGATCATTTTTTTCGACAAAAAAAGACCAGCCTTTCAGCCAGTCTTTAATTCTTAATTCTTAATCCTTAATTCCTAAACCGCCCTGCCCATGTCAAACGCTTCCAGCTCATTGGCAACAGCCGTAAGGAAGGAAGCGCCCAGAGAACCATCCACAATACGGTGATCGTAGCTCAGCGAGAGATACATCATGTGGCGAATGGCAATTACATCGCCGTCTTCAGTTTCAAGTACCATTGGGCGCTTCTTGATGGCCCCTACAGCGAGGATCGCAACCTGTGGCTGGTTGATGATCGGGGTACCCATAAGCGAGCCGAAAGTGCCCACATTCGTCAGCGTGAAGGTGCCACCCTGGGTATCATCTGCCTTCAGCTTATTGTTGCGGGCAGCGTTGGCGAGGGAATTGACATCCTTCGTCAGTCCGAGCAGATTCTTCGTATCGCTGTTCTTGATCACCGGCACGATGAGATTGCCGGAAGGCAGCGCTGCCGCCATGCCGATATTGATGTCTTTCTTAATAATGATCTTGTCGCCATCCACGCTGGCGTTGATCATCGGGTAGCGGCGGATACAGGCCACGATCGCTTCGATGAAGATGGGCGTGAAGGTGATCTTCTCACCGTATTTCTTTTCGAAAGGCCCTTTATTCTTATCGCGCCATTTTACAATATTGGTGACGTCGCATTCTGTGAAAGAAGTAACGTGCGGAGATGTAGCTACGCTGCGCACCATATGGTCGGCAATGAGCTTGCGCATGCGGTCCATCTCGATAATCTCGACATTGCCCTGTGGCGCCGGCGATGGCGCTGCCTGCGCTACCGGAGCCGGTACGGCCTGCTGAACCGGCTGACTGCCCACTGCGGACTGCCCACTGCCAACTGCCGACTGCTGACTTCCTCCGCCCTGTCCGCGTGTAGCCACATAATTCAGGATGTCCTTTTTCGTCACACGGCCTTCGGCGCCTGTACCGGAAATATTTTCCAGCTCGGCCATTCCAATGCCTTCCTTACCGGCAATATTGAGTACCAGCGGGGAATAAAACTTGCTTCCGCCACCATTGGCTGAAGGAGGAGCCATCGTAGCGGGGGCGGATTGCGAAGGTTGCTGAACCGGAGCGGCAGCAGCAACAGCAGCAGGTGCGCTTACCTCAGGGGCCGGGGCAGCAGCGCCTGAACCTACCGTATCGAGGCGGGCGATTACAGTGCCTACGGGTACTACATCATTTTCCTTGAAAAGTATCTCGGTAATAGTACCTGCTGCGGTTGAGGGCACTTCGCTATCCACCTTGTCTGTAGCGATTTCCAGTACCGTCTCGTCCATCTTTACCGTGTCGCCTGGCTTTTTATGCCATTTCAGCACAGTTGCTTCTATGATGCTTTCGCCCATCTTGGGCATAACCAGGTCTACTATGGCCATATACAGGGTCCGTTGTTTGGAAATTTGCGGACGCGACAAAAGTAGTGGGGAATGTGGGAAATGTGATTAATGTGGAAAATGTGCGGGAATGTGTTTGAATGGCCGGATGGTTGTATGGTCGGATTTGGAAACCGTCCGAATGCAAAGAGGCCAGGAGAACAAATAATAATTTGATTAGTTGCAATGCATTCACCATTCACCATTCACAATTCACAATTGGCTAATTGGCTAATTTCCCCATAAATCCCTCCCTGCTCCTGGCACACAACCATACTCATCTTAGTGACGACGATCTGCTGCGGACCTTTCGCCGCACAGGTGATAATACGTGGCTGGGGCACCTGCTCCAGCGTTATACCGTATTGCTCATTGGGGTAGCGATGAAATACCTGAAGGACAAAGAGGCGGCCCATGACGCCGTGCAGCAGATCTTCCTCAAATCACTGACCCATCTACCATCCGGCGAGATCGGGAACTTCAAGGGGTGGCTGTACGTGTTGATGCGCAATCATTGCCTGCAAAAGCTGCGCGATCAGAAATATTTCGCCGCCGATGAAGTTTTATCAACCATACCCGCCGAAGCAGACGCCCTCGAAGCCCTGCGACAGCGCGAACTGACGCTGATCGAGCTGACGGATGCGCTGCAGCAGCTTTCGCCGGATCAGCGGCGCTGTGTGGACGGCTTTTACCTGCAGCGTAAAAGCTATCAGGCGATAATGGCAGAAACGGGCTTTAGCTTTGCACAGGTAAAAAGCCATATCCAGAATGGCAAGCGCAATCTCCGGATCATTCTCACCCGCCGCAGCCACGACAACGACACCGCATGAGCAATCACAACGACATATGGAACCCGGATGGCGGTGGCCATAGCGCGCTCAGCGAGGAGCAGTTGCTGGCTTACCTTGAAGGCCGCCTGTCGGACGAGGAGCGCCGATCTGTAGAAGAAGCACTGAGCAACGAAGGCATGGAAAGTGACGCGGCGGAAGGTCTTCAGGCTCTATCCTCCCAGGAAAGGCAATCGTTAAAGCACAGGCTGGATATCGATCTGCAGCACACCCTCCACAAAAAACGCCATCCCCGGCGCGCCGTCACTGGTCAGCGCTGGACCCTGATTGCTATTCTGATCATCCTGATGCTGGCAATCCTCGGATATGCCGTCATTTATCTGGCAAAGCGGTCCTGAATTGAGTGTAGTCGTCAGTAGTCAGTCGCTGGATCACGCCGCTTTTCTATTTTTGGAATTCCGAAGTATTAAGCTCCATTCAGGACCAGTAATTGCAGTCCGGCGATGACTCGCCAATTGCAAATTGCACCTGCTGCACCGAACGACAGCAATTACCTCCGAACGAGGGCTCCGCCGCCCGTGGCATCTTCTTACTACAGTATGTTACAGCCGCAACAGGTCCAATTATGAAGCGCCTAACCACAATTCTCATTTTCCTGGCATTATCTACCCTGTATGCCGCTGCTCAGGATACCGACCCGGAGGATGATATCGAAAATTCTAAAAAAGGCACCCAGCTCCGTGTGCCTACCGGCGTTGGTCATTACCTGGTCGGCGCTAACCTGGTGTTTGCCAATGCTACATTTCAGAAGGATTTTGAAACAAGCTATGATATAGGGCTCAACCCCAAAGTCGGCTATTTTGTATTGCCCAATATTGCCCTTGGCCTTTCGGGTAACATCGCGGTTTCCGGGAATAAAAGCTATTACGAGATCAGCTATGGATTAAGTCCGTTTGCGCGAGTATACTTCGCCCACGACAATGCCGATAAGCCTGCACGGCCTTTGCAATTCTTCGTGGAAGGCGGCGTAGGATTTGGCGGGTCGAATACCCGCTATGAAAGCGGCAGCGGCGTAACAAGCGCCACCACAAACGGACTGCGCTTGTATGTTTTGCCTGGTGTGGACTATTTCATCAACAATCACGTAGCCGCAGAACTGGGTCTCGAATACCTTTTTATAGCCGGCGCCCCCGACGCGCACATGGTCGCGCTCAATATCGGCTTTCAGATCTTTCTGGGGAGATAGTCTCGACTTGGCAAGTCCGCCTGCTTAGGAGCTGGTAGCATCGTGCATGGCAAGTCCACCTGCCTAGGAGCTGGTAGCATTGTGCATGGCAATTTGCCTCGCCAGGGAATGACTTGCCAAGTCGAGGTAAGTCGAGGTAGCCGCTCGACTTGGCAAGTCCACCTGCCTAGGAGCTGGTAGCATCGTGCATGGCAATTGCTTCGCCAGGGAATGACTTGCCAAGTCGAGGTAAGTCGAGGTAGCCGCTCGACTTGGCAAGTCCACCTGCCTAGGAGCTGGTAGCATCGTGCATGGCAATTGCTTCGCCAGGGAATGACTTGCCAAGTCGAGGTAAGTCGAGGTAGCCGCTCGACTTGGCAAGTCCACCTGCCTAGGAGCTGGTAGCATCGTGCATGGCAATTGCTTCGCCAGGGAATGACTTGCCAAGTCGAGGTAAGTCGAGGTAGCCGCTCGACTTGGCAAGTCCACCTGCCTAGGAGCTGGTAGCATCGTGCATGGCAATTGCTTCGCCAGGGAATGACTTGCCAAGTCGAGGTAAGTCGAGGTAGCCCCTCGACTTGGCAAGTCCACCTGCTTAGGAGCACATAGCATGGTGCATGACAATTGCTTCGCCAGGGAATGACTTGCCAAGTCGAGGTAAGTCGAGGTAGGTCGAAAACCACAGATTACAGGGCATTCTTAACTCTTAATTCTGTGAATCTATACGTGAAATTTAATCCCCTGCGCCAGCGGCAACGTGTCTCCCCAGTTAATGGTATTCGTCTGACGGCGCATGTACGCCTTCCAGCTATCGGAGCCACTTTCACGACCGCCGCCCGTCTCCTTCTCCCCGCCAAATGCGCCGCCGATCTCAGCCCCGCTTGTCCCGATGTTCACATTCGCGATGCCGCAGTCGGAGCCGCCCTGGGAAAGGAAAGCTTCCGCTTCCCGCATATTGAGGGTAAAGATGGATGACGACAGGCCCTGCGGTACGCCATTCTGCATCGCGATGGCCTCCGCGAGCGTGCTGTATTTCATGATGTACAGAATCGGCGCGAAGGTCTCGTGTTGCACAATCCTGTATTCATTCTTCACTTCAAAGATGCAGGGCTTCACATAGCAGCCGCTTTCGTAGCCCGCGCCTTCCAGCACGCCGCCGGCGACGACCTCAGTACCTCCTTCAGCCTTTACTGCTTCAAGCGATTGCAGATAGCTCTGCACCGCGTCTTTATCGATCAGGGGGCCAACGTGCGTACCCAGGTCCAGCGGATCGCCGATCACAAGCTGTCTGTATGCATTCACAAGCTTCGCTTTAAATTCATCGTAGACCTTTTCGTGGATGATGATGCGGCGGGTCGTTGTACAGCGCTGCCCGGCCGTCCCTACAGCCCCGAATACACATCCAATAAGCGCCATGTTCAGATCGGCGTGCTCTGAGATAATGATAGCATTGTTACCACCGAGCTCCAGCAGGGATTTACCCAGGCGCTGCGCCACGACACCGGCGATAGCCTTGCCCATTCGTGTGCTGCCTGTAGCGCTCACTAAGGGAATGCGCGTATCTGCAGCCAGCCACTCCCCTACTTCGCGTCCGCCGCTGACCAGGCCGTTGATGCCTTCCGGGGCCCCGGCGCCTTTCAGCACTTCGCTGACAATATGGAAGCACGCCACAGCAACAAGCGGAGTTTTCTCCGAAGGCTTCCAAACGCAGGTATTACCGCAAACCCAGGCGATAAACGCGTTCCAGCTCCAGACGGCCACAGGAAAGTTAAACGCCGAAATAATGCCCACTACGCCCAGTGGATGCCACTGCTCATACATACGGTGATTGGGGCGCTCGCTATGCATCGTCAGACCGTAAAGCTGCCGCGAGAGGCCGACCGCAAAGTCTGCGATGTCTATCATCTCCTGCACTTCGCCCCAGCCTTCCTGCAGGCTCTTGCCCATTTCATAGCTTACGAGGCGGCCAAGAGGGTCTTTGTATTTGCGCAATGCTTCGCCGATCTGCCGAACAACCTCACCGCGCTTTGGCGCCGGCCATGTACGCCATTCGGCACCTGCGGATTCAGCCATTGAAACGACATTCCGGTATGCCGCAGCATCGGTAGCCTGCACGTGAGCAATTACCATACCGTCGACCGGAGAGTGGGAAACAAGCTGTTCGCCCGTGGATGTGATCCAGGCCGTGCCGGTGGATGCGCCGCCATTGTCTGTCTGTATGCCGAGGGTCGAGAGTATTTCGGAGAGTTGCATGTTTGATTACTGGTTTGCGGCGCAAATGTAGGATTTCAGCAGGCGGATATATTGGTACTTCGGAATTGCGGGCGACTATATGCCAATCTGTTTTTTAATGCCATAATTTCATTGCATCAAAAATCTTTGCGCTATGGCTTTAACAGAAGCAGTGGTTGGCACCTTTGTCGCGTATACGCAAGGAGGCGGCCAGGCCCAGAAGCCGACGCTCTATTTCACAAAAGGCCGTTACACGCAGGTACATGATCATGCAAACAATGTGGGCTTTCACCCGAATCATCCGGGGCAGTTTACGGCCAATATCAGCCTGGCCAACCTCGGCATTATTACCGAGCACAAACGCCAGCTAAGGCATAACTATAAAAAATACAATGATTACGTATTGGCTGCAGAACAGGCGACCAAGATGAATGCGAAGCCTGAGGTTTCTCAGATTCTCCTTAAAGCCGGCGAGCCCTTCCTCTCAATTTATGTTCAAAAGCTTGCTGAAATAAACGTCTTCTGCGAAAGCTACCGACAGGGCGCTTTTACCGCAGACCCAACCGATATATCTTCCAAATGTTTTGAAGTTTCGCCGCCCCGGGCCAGCAAAACAAACTGGATTACACACCAGTCGCGCGGCCGCCTGATTTACCCTAACGACCCCACATTCGACAAAACGTTCAACGCCGAATACATTAGGAATGTGCTGAGAAACGGGCACTATGCCGCCAATGTTCCGGCAGAGGATCTGCCTAAAGATATCAAGTAGAAAGGGCGGGCTTCAGAATGGTGATTGAAAATCTGCAAGCGAGCCGAATGATTGGTCTCGCAGCGATAAAACGGGCGCAGCGCATTCCCAATCAAAGCCGAAGCTATCCCATCGAATGCCCGCGTCGCTCTCTTTCGCGTGTTCGGAGGAAACGAGGTAGTAGGTCATAGCGCCTTCCGTAAGGGCTTTAAAGCCGTGCGCAAAGCCTTCGGGAATGAGGTAAGCGCAGTGATTGTCTTCGCTAAGCTCTTCCGCATGATAACGGCCATAAGTCGGCGAATCCTTTCTCAGGTCGATGATCACATCAAGGATCGCCCCTTTCGGACAGAAGACAATCTTGCTATGTTCATGCGGCGGCAGCTGGAAATGCATCCCGCGGATCACGCCCTTGCCGGAAATCGAGAAATAGGATTCCTTAAGCGCGAAATGGATTCCTGCCTGCCGCAAGGTGGTATCGTGGAATGTTTTTACAAACAGGCCGCGATCGTCCGCGAATGCAGGTAAAGTGATCAGCTTCGCATCCGCCAGAGGAATGTTTTTCAGCTCCATGATTGTAAAAATAGCGTTGGAACGTTGGAACGTTGGAGGGTTGGATGTCGCGCGTTGAATTATTCCAGCCCTCCACTTATTAATCCGCCAACATTTCAAAATTGCCTTTAATGCACGCCTGGCCGTATCAAATCAGGACGAAAAACAGAAATAACTACTGCCACGAGAAACAGGACTACGATCAGGAATAAGGTATTCAGCATGAACAACAGCATATAACGCCAGATCACTGCCCGCAGGCTATACGCAGCATGATATGCCTGCCAGTACCCAAACAAGTAAAACAAGAAACCAATACCTGCCCGGAATGCGTCGATCGTCTCAGCCGCGACGGGTAAGGCCAGCATAACCAGCTTAGTGATGACGAGAAAAACGAGTAGTCCGGCTAATATATAGGAGTTTACCAGGACGTGCTCGGTGTAGTTCAGGCGCGTTCGGCGAAAAGCGATCAGCGTGGATAAGGAGCCAACCGGAATCAATCCAAGCAGTATCCACTTCTTATTGTGGAGAATGAATGATAGAAACTGCCGTGCAAATTCAGCCCCTGAGCTATTGACGTCAATTTTGGTAACGATAGCCGCCTCGTTTGGAGCACCGATGGTCCGAAGCCAAAAGAACAGGCCCGCCAGCAGTAGCAACAAGGTCAGGATCGGAAATCTGCCCGCCCGCTTGCCCCGAATGTATTCCAGTGCCGCATAGCCCGGGCTGATCAGCACTTCCTTCAACGTAAAGAAAATGCCCCGATCGACATGCCAGATGCTGTGCACGAGGTCATGCAGCACGAAATGCTTGATCGACAGTCGATGCGTGGCTGTGCTCTGCCCGCAGACGCTGCAGAAATTGTTGCTTACTTCCTGGCCACAATTGAGGCATACATGTCCGTGTCCCGGAAAGGGAGCTACTGGATCCGGCTTCTTTCGCGGCAGCTTTACTTTAACGCGCACTGGTTTCATTGCAAAGCTTGTTGTACGCCTGAATTTGCTCCATACACTTCTCTGCTGCGCTTCGGCTATCAGCATACCATTCCGCGGTCCGGCGGATGGCCTCATCTGCAGTTAAGCCCGGCTGCCAGCCTAGTCCGGCTTTTATTTTAGAATTGTCAAGCATCAACAGACCGGCTTCATGCAGCGCGGTCTCCGGCTGAATTTCAAAAGCCGGCGGTAAGCCAAATGCTTCGTAAAACGCATTGGTCACCTGAGCAACTGTCCGCTCGTCGCTACGCTCGGGGCCAATATTATAAGCAGTGCTGTAACGAATTCCGTCTACACTCATCTTTTGCGCCAGCATGATATAAGCAAACACCGGCTCAAGCACATGCTGCCAGGGACGTACACTTTGGGGATTGCGCAGCACTACAGGTTCTCGTCTCTTAATTGCCCGAACTATGTCGGGAATAAGCCGATCCTCGCTCCAATCGCCGCCGCCGATCACATTGCCGGCCCGCACCGAGGCAATTGCTTTCCCATGCTGGCCGTAGGTCGCAGGGTTGAAGAAGGAGCGTCGGTATGATTCGATCACGATCTCCGCCGCAGCTTTCGAGGCGCTGTAGGGATCATGGCCACCCAGTTTATCTTCTTCGGTAAATGCATCACCCCGTTCCGGATTCTCATACACCTTATCCGTCGTGATCATGACGCCGATGCAGGGATCGGGCAATGCGCGGATTGCATCCAATATGTGAGCTGTGCCCATTACATTGGCGGCAAAGGTCTCTACCGGTTGGCGATAGCTGCGGCGCACAAGGGCCTGGGCAGCGAGATGAAAAACAAATGCTGGCTTAAATGCGGCGATCTCATCTGCCAGTCGCTTCTGATCGTTGATATCAGCAATGACGGAATGGCAAAGCGTATCACCTTTTATCTCGTTATACAGGTCGTAAGGATGTTCGGGCGCGAGCGAATAGCCCATTACTTCCGCGCCCATGTTGTGCAGGGCCTGAAGCATCCATGCGCCTTTAAAGCCTGTGTGACCTGTGAGAAAGACACGCGCGCCTTTTACCCCCAGGCCCTCTGAAGGGGATGGTGTTGGGTTATTCCGGTCAACAAGGTCGTGTCCGCTGTTCATAAATCCTGTATTGGCGTGTAAGCATTGATCCTCCATTATCAATCAACCCCGTTGGGGCGACGCAGGAGGGAGGGGTTACCACTTTTTCCATTGCGGATCTTCCTCCCACATACGTTCCAGCTCTTCCTTATCTCTCAAAGTATCCATTGCTTTCCAGAAGTCATGATGCCTATAAGCGGATATTTCGCCAGCGCGGGCCAGATCGTCCATGGGTTGGCGTTCCCACATAATCTCATCCGCATCATCGTGCAGATAATCCGCGATCTCCGGCTGCAGGACAAAGAATCCGCCATTGATCCAGGTACCGCTATCGGCGGGCTTTTCCTCGAACGAAGAAATGCGGCCATCGTCTTCCATTTTTATGACGCCAAACCGGCTCGTAGCCTGTATGGCGGTCATTGTGCAAATGCGCCCGCTCGCGTTATGATGTTCGATAAGCCTGTCGATCGGCACATTGCTCACACCATCGCCATAGGTAAGCATAAACGGCTCTCCCTTTGTATAAGGTAATACCCGTTTCAGGCGGCCGGCTGTCATGGTATCGAGACCGGTCTCCACGAGGGTTACTTTAAAAGGCTCCGCAAAAGTGTTGTGTATCTCTACGGAATTGTCCTTCAGGTCTACCGTAAGGTCGGCATTGTGGAAATAATAATTGATAAAGTACTCTTTAATCATCCACCCCTTGTAACCAAGGCAGATGATAAACTCGTTATGCCCGTAAGAGGCATAGATCTTCATGATATGCCAAAGGATGGGCCGGCCTCCAATGGCGATCATTGGCTTTGGTCGCAGGCTAGACTCTTCAGAGATGCGCGTACCGCGACCACCGGCAAAAATGACAACTTTCATAGAGGCTCAAAAGTAAGGGACGAGGGATGTTGGAATGTTGGAATGTTGGAATGTTGTGTATGCTAAGTGCATTGGCGGATTAGCGAATTTTACTTCCGTTCATACTTCTGCGGTATCGAAATATTCATATCGACCGGCTCATCGAATGAAACCTTATTAAATTCCAGCGTGATTCGGTGCCTTACACCTTTATCCTGCATCGTCAGCTCACGGGCTTTGGAGAATCTGCGGCCACTAACGGTTTCATAATCCCTGTACAGCGACACAAGCACAGAATTTTCCGCCAACAACGACTGGCTCACAAGAAGACTGTCCGCGTGGTTGAATGTCAGTTCCTGAACGAAACCAGGATCAACGGCGCGCAACACAATAGACTGGGTCGTATCGCCCAGCTCATTCGGGGTATAGTTGGTTTGCAGTACATCGCCTATTATCAGACGCTGAAGCGTCGCAAAATCAACGTGCACCGGCAAGAGTTTGTCCGCTTCTGAAAAAGGCAGTATGCGCACTTCCTTATGCATGCGATCGATAGCGATGATCGTGTCAGGGGTAATGAGCGCGCGGGCACCTTCTATGCCCAGCAGTCCCGTAACGCTTATCCAGATGCGCTTGTCCCGCTCCATCCGGATGCTGATACTGAGCTCCTGCGATTCACCTCCGCCTTCATAGTCCATTTTCGCCTTCCCGCTGAAGGTCGAATACGCCGTCTGAGCATCCCAGAGCGGAAGCCACTTTTGAAGCAATGCCTGCTTTAGAGAGTCGCCAGCCGGCGTGCCCGACACTAAAACCGTATCTGACCTAATATGAACCGTATCGCCGGCGGTGCTTGCGGGGTCAGTGCGTTGTGCAAGAGCAGAGTCCTTCGCCGGTTCGCCCCGCTTCTGCCTTCCCGTAGCCTTGCGCCAGATATTGCAGGATGATGCACCACATAGGATACCCAGCGCGACGAACACAAGAAACAGCTTATTCATACAGCTTGTGCTCCGCGATCATTTTATCGATGTAGATGTTAGTGCTGCCCTTTTCCTTGGCTTTCTTCCAGGCTGTGATGGCTGCATCTTTATTCCCTGCCTTGTACTCCGCAGCGCCAAGATGCTCCCAAAGGGACGGGTCCGTTTCATTCGGATTCGCGGCTACAGCTTTACGGATATAGTCGAGGGCATCCTTGAATTTGCCCTGCTGATAAAGAATCCAACCGTATGTATCTAAAAAGGTTCCTTCACCCGGACGAATGCGCATGGACTCCTTAGACATTTTTTCGGCGTCGTTGAGGCGAACATTGCGCAGCGAGAGATAATAAGCATAGTTGTTCAGGAGGGTCGCATTCCGGGGATTCAGGCGCAATGCGACATCATAGTTGCTGTCGCTGAGCGCATACTCCTTAGTCATGTGATATATATCGCCGAGCGTGGTATGCATATTGGAAAGCTCCTCACCTTTTTCCTCCGGTTGCAGATCGATGGCGCGGTTAATGGAACGTATCGCCGAACTATAGTCCTTTTTATTAAAATGCCCGAGGCCGTTGAAATAGTGCACCATAGCATGATTCGGAAACAGGCGCGCAGCCTTTTCACTCCACCGGATAAGCGAATCGGCATCGGCAGGCCCGGACAATGCATAAAACATTTGCTGCCAGGCGTTATAATTATTCGGATTTAGGGCGATCGCTTTCTGGTACTGAACCGCAGCTTCCCCTGACTTGTCGTTGAAGCTGAGGATACGTGCGTAGGCCATCAGAACATCCACATTTTCCGGATGTTGTAGCACGATCTGCTCAATCAGCTGCAGAGCTTCTGACTGCTGCATGCTATCGCTGCCGAGAGCTCCGAGGTAAGGGCCGAGCAACTGAAGCTGCGTTTCTGCATCCAGCTCTTTATTAGTGATCGTTTTACGCACATAGCTGTTGTACGTAACCGTGTCGCCCTCCTTAAGAGCCTGATTTGCCAGGGTCAGCAACAACGACGGGTCGGAAGGAAATTTCCGCTGCATCTCTGCCAGCACTTCCTTTGCTTTAGCCGGCTGCTTGTTATTCTCATACACGTCTATGAGCATGGAATAAAACCGCGAATCCTTCGGATTTCGTTCTATCAGCTCGCGGCCTACGCGGGCCGCACCTTCCAGATCATTCATCTTCAGATAGATCTGCTGCTCCTGCATAAGGACCTCGTCGTTGTCGCGATCCTTGGTCTTCAGGATTTCGAGCTGGGCCAGCGCCTCTTTATACTTGCCGGCGCGCTGGTAAAGCAGGGCGCTTTTCTCGAGGTAGTTATTATTGTACTTCTCCGTCTTCGCGATGGAAGCATATTCGTCGGCTGCGCCGGAATAGTCGCTGCGCAGGGCAAGGACATTAGCATAATGCTCGTGATACCATTTGTTTTTGCCGTCGAGCGCTATGGCCTTCTTGATATAATCGGCAGCCTTGTCCGGGTTATTTATTTTGAAAGCAAGTTTCGACAGATCGTAATACGGCGCGGGCTCATCGGGCTTCGCCGCGATGACCTGCCGGAGCAGTGTCTCACTTTGCTTGTCATCGCCCAGCATGCGGGCTTTGATCGCATCGTAATACAACTGATCCGGCGAGCTGGACTCCGCTGGCGCCTCCTGCGCTATGCCGATCCCGCATGCAAGGTGCAGGAAGCAGGCCAGCATGACCGAGGACCGTATCGAAAATCGCTTTAGACTCATGATTGGGTGGAAAAATCGCCCAGGGAAAGCTCGCGGGGCTTTTCACTGTAATTTACGTACTTGCCTATAAGTGAAGATGTAATGACAGTGTCTCTTATAACGCTATTCTCCCCTATTATAGTATCTGACACACGGGCGTTCTCCACCATAGCCCCCGCCTCGAGGGAAACATTGGGGCCAATAACGGAATTCCTGACAACGACGTTTTCACCGAGGTGGCAAGGCTGGATGATAACGGAGTTTTCCACCTTGGCGGAAGAGGCATGGAAGGAATCGCCAGCCGCCTGCTTTATTGCCATGATGCGGCCTGCCGTATATACCGTAGCGCCATAGTTGCCGCAGTCGAGCCATTCATCCACCTGGTCGGTGTAAAAACGGACGCCGCTTTTCAGCATATGATCCATCGCATCGGTGAGCTGATATTCACCCTTGTCTTTAATGTCCTCATCCAGAAGGCGTTGCAGCTCCTTACGAAGGCGCTCGCCATCCTTAAAGTAATACACGCCGATAATTGCGAGGTCGGATACAAATTCCTTAGGCTTTTCCACAAATGCCTCGATTACATTGCCTTCGCCCAGCTTGACGACGCCAAAACCGGACGGATCTTCCACATGCTGAGTCCAGATGATGGCTTCGCGGGATGTATCGATCTTGAAATCTGCCTTGAAAAGCGTATCCGCAAATGCAATGAACACAGGCCCTTGAAGGCTGTCGCCGGCCGCGATAATGGCGTGGGCGGTACCCAAAGGCTGCTCCTGGTAGGCGATCTTCCCTCTTGCGCCAAGTGATTCAGCTACCTTAACAAGGTGTTGCTCAACGTCTTTCCCAAACGCTGGATTGATCACGAAGACAACTTCTTCCACAGGCTCATTTGCCGTGGCGACAATATCTTCCACGATCCGCTGTACCATTGGTTTGCCGGCAATCGCGATGAGTGGCTTTGGTGTAGTCAGGGTATGCGGCCGCATGCGCTTACCCATGCCGGCCATTGGGATAATGATGTTCATTTATTTATAATGAGTAGTTATTGTGAATAGTGAATGGTGAATGGCCAGTGGTGAATGGTCAATAGTCAATAGTTGGCGGTTGGCAGTCTATTGTCGATTGAGGGATTCCTTAATTCTTAATTCTTAATTATTCCCCGTATGTCCAAAGCCTCCGGTCGAGCGCCCGGTGTCTTCAAGCACCGCAGTTTCTTCCCATCGGGCTACTTCGAAGCGGGCGATGACCATCTGGGCGATGCGTTCTCCGTCTTGTATTTCAACAGGTTCTGTTGACAGATTGATTACTGCCAGCTTGATTTCCCCCCGGTAATCGGGATCGATGGTGCCGGGCGTATTGACAAGGGTAATGCCCCGTTTTAACGCCGTTCCGCTACGTGGACGGATCTGAGCCTCAAACCCTTCCGGCAAAGCAATGTACAGTCCGGTAGGGATAAGTCTGCGCTCCAGGGGTTGCAGAGTAACGCTTTGAGGAAGCCAGGTGGTGAGGTCCATGCCTGCCGCCGCTGCGGTCTGATACTGAGGGAGCGGGTGCGGGCTTTTATTGATAATCGAAATGGTGACGGGCATATATTAGAAAGGCGCGCAAAGGTAAGCGGGCGATTGAAAGTTGGGATGCAATGCGCGGGGGATGTTTATCCCCCAAAAGCACCATTTTCAAAAGCCAACCTACAAATGGCACTGGTATAATAAGATAGAAACATAAGCATGCCAGCATTTCACTTTATACTTCCCGGCGTCGGCCAAGATGGAATAGTTATTTTTACGCCCCCTTTCTCCTAAAAGAAAGAGCACCTGTCAATGCCTGCACTGGTTGGAAATATTGTTGCCCGCTCGCTCTGGCTTTCCCGGAAGCTTTCTCATCGTAATGCGAGTGCCATCTCTTATCAGCGCCGCACTCTGCGCCAGTTGCTTGAACGTGGGCAGTATACATCTTTTGGAAAGCATTATGATTTTGCCGGCATCCTGAGCCACGAGGTCGATTTTATGCGCGCATTCCGCGAGCGCGTGCCGGTGCACACATACAATGAGATGTACGACCAATGGTGGCACCGCCTGCTGGAAGGCGAGGAAAATGTCACCTGGCCTGGTAAAGTGAAATTTTTTGCGCTTTCATCCGGCACGTCCGAAGCCTCTTCCAAGCATATCCCGGTAACGAGCGATATGATGAAATCCACGAAGCAGGTCGCCTGGAAGCAGATGTGCGCGCTTTCAGACTTTAAAGTGCCGAAGAAGGCGTACGAAAAAGGCATCCTGATGCTTGGCGGCACGACTTCCCTCTACGAAAAAAGCGGCTATTATGAGGGTGATATGAGTGGAATCTCTCTTTCCAGCACAGTGGGATCCGAAGCTTGGAATTCACGTGACTTGAAGTCGCGGC
>JADMIO011575586.1_pt1 | contig 59979 bp, 101 predicted proteins | sample 8958161 | NCBI WGS metagenome assembly JADMIO01 (sample SAMN16585339, study PRJNA669376) | soil metagenome | isolation source: Crop rotation soil | place: USA: Cullars Rotation, Alabama | collected 2011
GCCGCGACTTCAAGTCACGTGAATTCCAAGCTTCGGATCCCACTGTGCTGGAAAGGGTAAGGGGATGCGCCATCATCTCGGCAGCCTTCATCCGGAGCCTCTCGGCCAGGGCCCATTCCCGCTGCCGTATCTTCGACCGCCGCCGTTCCCACCGGGCGGCTTCGGCGGCGGCGACCTTCTCTTTAGCCCGGCGCTCAATGGCCTCGTTGTGGGTATCGAGGGCCGCGGCGCGGGCGACCCAATCCCAGGTAAAAGACCATCGAGACATCAATGTCAAACTCTTTCCCAACGCGATACTCACAGCTTCCTGCGTCCGGCCTGGTCCCATGTCGAAATAGATCTTGGCCGCCTCATAGGCCGGCGCCGTCTCGCCCGGCTGGCGGTCCCACGGCTTCAGAGATCCATGAAGGTTAACCATAGTTTCACACACACAAAAGGGTCAGGGGGTACTCTGGTGATGCCCGTTATGCTTGAATTCCTCGATGGCCTGCATGCCGGCGCCATAGAAGACGGCGCCGAAGATCGCCACGTTCATGCCGACCATGATCCAGAGGCCGATCGTGACGTTGGCGCCGATGGCATCCCGCCGGGCCGTGCGGAACTGCAAAAGCCGCAATTCCTCGGCGCCCATCTCATCCAATACCGAGCGGAACCGGATCAGGATGGCAAAGCCGCGGTCGAGGTCATAATGGGCTTGCGGGCCCTTGGCCCGCTCGACGATCAACTCATCGAGGAATTCAAACTTCTTATACATGAACTGGCGCAGCCGATCGACGTTGGCCTGCTGCCGGGGGTTGTCCGCAGTCGAGAGTTCCAGCCGATCTACGTCCCGGACCAGCTTTTCGCGCGCGGTCTCCATGGCCACCAGCATCACGCCATGGCCGGTAATCATGTAACCGCGATGCTGGCTCTCGACCTCGGCCATGTCAGCCATGGGCCGCTCGATCAGCCGGGAGACCGAGAGGGTATGGTCAACCCAGCGCATCCAGTGGCGCAGGTCGCCCACGGAGGAAAACATGAACCAGAAGTAATAGCCGATGATGGCCAGGTTGACCCCCACGGCCGAGGCCGTGATGAGCCGGGCCCTAATCGCATGATCGGCCACTAATTTTCTTATACTCGCAATAGACACGATGGATCATCCCGCCGATGAATGTGGCCAGCGAGGCCAGGCCGAAGAAGGTGATCCCGATCGGCTCAACCTCCGCCATTGCCAGGAGGCTTTGGATCATGGCTCCTCCCGTGTTTGGGGCCGCCTTCGATCGAGGTCAGGTCGATATCCTTGAGGAAATACCGGAGTGCCATGGCGCCCAAACCGCCGAAGCCATTGAATGCCTTGGTCGTGGCCAGGCCGACCGCAAAGCTCGCACAGTAGGCGCCGACATCCGGGAAATCCGGCTTCTGGTAGCGCAGGCCGAGGATGAGGAAATCTGTCATGCACCCGGCATGGAGCGCCGAGAAGAAGACCCCGACCCAGGAGATTTCATGCTTGGTCTGGACCGCCTTGTGACATTCCCGGACGACCGAGGTCAGGCAAGCAATCACAAAGCACCATATACAGAGAAGCAACTGTTTTGATGGCACCGATTCGCCTCCGCTCCGCTCGATTGGTTACGGAGGCTCATGCCGGGGCCGACGGCGGGTTGTTCGGATCGTCCGGGTCATCGATGGTGGCCCGGATCGCAAAGGCATCGAGGCCGCCGAAGAGTTCCATCCTGTATGTGAAATGCTCCTCGACCCGGTAGGCCATACCGCCATCGGCCCAGCCGACTCCCCATGACCCTTGCGTCCGGGCGGCCGGACGGCCCTTGAAGGGGCCGGCCTTGATGAAGGTAATGCCGTGGCACTCCTGCGCATGGCCGCCGCCGCCATGGCCATCCACCGGCGGCACCCCGCCGGCATCGAGGTCGCCTAAAACGTATTCATCGGTGACAAAAGTCCCATCGACGATGATGAAACCATACATAAGCGCCGACATGAGTTCATCGAAGCTTCCGACGTGGTAGGCATCGGCGACCCGGTAATGGGCGGCTTCGGAGTCGGCGGCCGGCGGGAAATCCTTCGAATAGATCATCCCCTCCGGGACGGTTTCCTCCCGGCAGATGCCGGACTTGATGAGGAGGTTCAAGGCATCGGAGACGATGGCCCCTTCATCGGTCCCGCCGTTGATCTTGCCATAGACGTAGCAGGGGGAGAAATCGACCGGATCATGGCCGGCCATCTGGTAGGCCCGGCCGAAGGCCGTGGCCGCGCCGTGGCCGACGCAGGAGCTTGTGTCGCCCTGGTCGAGGATCTTGGCGGCAAAGCCGGAATAATCCCGCTCCTCCCACTGGCTGCGCGGCACCATCGGCTTGTTGAGCCGCCACCGGGGTAGGGCCCCGAAGTTCGGCCGCGGCTTGAGTGCCGCCAGGATGCGCGGGACTCCGGATCGATCCGGCGCATAGGGGAGGATGGCCCCATCAACCGTCTGCCAATGGCGATCGGAGATCGGACGGCCGGCCATGGTCAATGACCTCCCTGGGCGGCCCGCAAGGCCGCGACGTGATCGAGGATGGCCCCTTCATCGGCCGGCGCCGGGGTACAGAGCAGAACCTTGCCGGAGGAGCCATCCTGGACGATGAGCGCCGGCGGGCCGCCGGCCTTGTCGATGTATTTGCGGTAGTTGTACCGATCGATCTCCGGCGAGGTCGATTCGTAGGTATGCCAGGCCGCCCCGAGGGCTGCCAGCCGCCCCCGGATCGTCGGGTCGGCCCGGATGGCCGCGATCGGGAGGCTCAGACGGGCCGGGTCGAGGATGAGAGCAACGTGGTAGAGCGGGACGGCCGCCGTCGGCTTCGGGGCCGGCCGGCTCGGCGGGGCCGGGCTCACGGCGCCGGCCGGGCCCGGCGTGATCGTGACCTCGACGGCCGCGATGTCGAGGTCCGGGAGGGAGTCGCCATCATTGTCCGTGCCGACGGCCACGGCGACGATCGTATAGCGGCCCGGCTCCGGGTCGAGGATGGCGCCGATGGACTTCTTCTTGCCGGCCCCATCGAACTGGACGAGCGTTGGCGCGTAGCCCGGCCGGGCCGATGCCTCCGGGGCATAGCCGGCTAAGTGCCAGGAGAGCGGCAGCGCCGCCGTCGATCGGGAGCCGTCGAGGACGATCGGCCGCCCGGCCGGCCGCGAGAGGTCGCCGGCTAATACGACGTGGGGGATGACCGGCGCGGTCGGTGGGGCCGCGGCCGAAATGAGGAGAGCCAGGCCGAAGAGGATGCGGCTCATGAGTTCACACACACACAAGGGGAAGATGAGTTTGTGTGTCGATCCGGGCCGGATCAGGGGCCGGAATCGGCCTCGATCTTGGCGATGATCCGCGCCACGAGATCCTTGATCTCCGGGCCGAACTCCATGGCCAGGTTGAGGAAGGTCAGGCCGGAAAGCCCGGCCTTCTGCGACGTGCCCGGCGCGACGGTCCCGGTCGCCCCCTCGATCGGCCGGCCGGAAGACTTGTCCTCGGCGGCGCGATGCTCGGCGATCACATCCTCGAATGCCTCATCGATCCGGGCGCGATCGACCTTCATGAGAAGCTCCTTACATCAATAGGATCATGGATTTCAACCATCCCGGGGATTTCAATCCATCAAACCCTAATTTAACGGCCGCCCCGGGATCGGTCAATGGGGCTCAGTGCATGCAATCAGGGGAGAGCCGGATTGACCCGATGATGCTTATGAGGTATCATCCGGGGAGAAAGGAGGGATGAGCATGGGCCAGATGGATTTCATGGACCGGCTGGCTTATGACCCGGCCGTCTCAGACAACCCGGTCACGACCCCGGAGCCGGTCGAGGTCGGTTGCCTCCGGGTCCACCCGAAGGAATTCCGGAAGCCGACCCCGGCCCTCATCGACCATGCCGTCAGGACCATCAAAGAATCCGGGTTCGTCCGGGCCCTAACCATCGCCCGGGATGGGAGCATCCTCTCCGGCATGGACCTCTACCTCGGGGCCATGCGGCTCGGCCTGGCCAAGGTCCCGGCCATCCGGCTCGACCTCGACCCGGAGGAAATCCCGGCGCTCAAAGTCCTCATCGGCTCGCCGGGGCATCATCTCCATGAGACGGATGACCGGGCATTGGTCGATCTCTTGAAATATGTCAAGGATGCGTCGCCGGATGGGTTGGCCGGGACCGGATATGATGAAATGATGCTCGCTAACCTCATTTTCATCACCCGGCCGGCAAGCGAAGTCCGGGACTTCAATGCGGCGGCCCACTGGGTCGGCATGCCCCACTATGAGCCCGGCACGGAACAGGCCAAGCTCATCATCGGCTTCAAGGATGAATCAGACCGGGAGGAATTCCTGAGGATCAACGGACTGACGGGCAAACGCCGCCAGTCCGGCAACACGCTGTCTACCCAGTGGCCGCCGCAGGCTGAGATGGACCGCCGCAACCTGCTCTTTGAGGGATGAGCATGGCCGGGAGAATCCTGCCCCGATACCCGGTCTACATCCCGTCCAAGGGCCGGCACCATACCTGCCAGACGGCCTCAGCCTTGCAGAAGGACGGCATTCCGTATCATCTCGTCATCGAGCCGCAAGAGGCCGATGCCTATGCCTCCCGGTTCGGCCGGGACCGGCTCCTCATCCTCCCTTTCCGGGATGCCGGCTCCGTCATCCCGGCCCGGAACTGGATCAAGGATCATGCCATGAAAGCAGGCCATGAGCGCCACTGGCAGTTGGATGACAACATCCAGAGGTTTTTCCGCCGCTGGAAGGCTGAGCGCATCCCCTGCCGGGCCGGCCTGGTCCTGAGGGCCGTTGAGGACTTTGCCGACCGTTATGAGAACGTGGCCATTGCCGGGCTCAACTATGATATGTTTATGCCGGAAGGACAATCCTTCCCGCCGTTCAACGTCAACGTCCATGTGTATTCCTGTTCGCTGATCCTCAACTCCCTCACCTATCAATGGAGGGGCCGATACAACGAGGACACGGATTACTGCCTCCAAGTCCTGAGCGGGGGATGGTGTACGGTCCTGTTCAATGCCTTCCTGGCCAAGAAAATCTGGACGATGACGGTTAAAGGCGGCAATACCGATGCTCTCTACCAGGGTGACGGCCGGCTCCGGATGGCCCGGTCCCTGGAGCAAGCCTGGCCGGGAGTCGTGACCATCACCCGGAAATACCAGCGGCCCCAGCATCACATCAAGGGACACTGGAGATTCTTCGATACCCCCCTGAAGCTCAAGCCGGGGATGGACCTCAATGCCTTGCCGAAGGTCGATGAGTACGGCATGAGGCTTACGGCCGTCCGGCCGGTCAAGAGTCCTTACCTCCGGCATCTCATCGAGGACCATGCTCAATTACGCGCTAGCCTTGGCAACGGAGATCATCATGCGAAGCTTTGAGCGCCGGGCCATCGGGGCCTATCCCTTCTTCCGGCTCGATGAATGGGACAACCGGATCGGGGCCTATCGACCCCGGCCAGGCCGGAAGGAGTACGGGACGGAGGATGAGGCAAAGAGAGCCGTAGCAAGCCGGCCGGGCCGTTACCGCATCGTCCGGATCGATGACGGAGGGTTGAGCATCCTCGATCCTTTTGACGTGGCCAGGGGCTAGCCGGCCATGGCCGAGTTCCTCCTGGCCGAGGTTATCCTGACCATCCCCGGCGGCAACCCGCCGCGGCGGGAGTCGATCCCGCCCGGGACGCTGGCCTATGTGACCCGGGACGAGGACGGCAACTGGCTGGCCTACTTCCGGGGCGGATCGGCCGTCCGGCTCTCGGCCGAAAAGACGGCTCTCCATCTCCGGTCGATCCGCGATTCGGGAGGCTGGGTCGTACCGGACATCACCGGGACCGGCACGACGCTTGCCCACATCTGGTGCCGGCGATCCGGCGGGCCGCCGGTCGAGGGGCCTTAAAGGAGAACGGACCATGAGCCATGCCAACGGCCGGCCGGAGCCGGCAAGCATTCCGGGCATCGTCGGCAAGGTCCGGCAGGGCCTCGAAGCGGCCGTCAAGGCCATTGCCGAAACTCATCGCGGCATCCTCGAATCGGGCGGCGACCCCGACCGGATCGCCGATGCCATCTCGGCCGGGCTCATCCCGGCCCTCTCCGGGATCATCGCGGCCGTAGCCTCGGCCAATGCCTTCGAGTTGGTCCGAATGGAGATCGAAGCAGGCCGGCCGGCCGCCGAGTTGCCAGGCTATATCGATGGCAAGATCAGACAGATGGCCGCCGCAACCGATGAATTGCGCAGGGCCACGACCGACCCCATGATGCGGGCCATTTTAGCCCGGGACTGCCACGCCGGGACCTTGACCCTGACGGAGATCCGCAAGGCCATTACCACGCCGACCATCCCCACGGAGCCCGGCCCATGATCCCGATTTCGCTCTATCGGAAGACCCATGACACGTTTTCGTTTCGCCCGGAGGCCGGCCCGCTCTCCTTCGTGATCGGCATCCCCGGCGCGGCGGCCGTTGACCCGGCCGTCGAAGCCTGCTACGTCGGCCCGGCCGATGAGCCCACACACACATTTTCGCCGGGCGGGTTGTACTTAGCCGCCAGGGGAGAGATGTGGGGGATTTGCATCATGGAGGCCATGGCCATCGGGGCCATGCCGCCGAAGAAGGTCGATCCCTCATCGACCCCGGCCGTCCCGGTCAAGCGGAAGCGCAAGCGCGATGAGGTCCATCAGGAAACCATGCTGGAGGAAGAGTAGGCCCCGATGCTTACGATCTGGAAATTCCCGCTGGAAACGACCGGCCCAACCCTGGCCGGCCGGCATGTAATCCGCATCCCGGAGCCGGGCCTTGTCCATGCCGCCGCCGCCGTGGCCGATCGCATCTGCCTCTGGGCGGTCGTCGATCCGACCCGGCCGAGGGCCCGGCATGTCATCGACGTCATCGGGACCGGGGAGATCCTGGTTGATGATGTCGGCCTCTTCCTCGATACGGTCATCATGCCGCCCTACGTCTGGCATGTCTTCTGCCGCCGCATGGAGGATGGCTGATGGTCCCGAACGCGGTCAAATACCGGCCGATCGTCAAAAGGCATGGCGGCAAAAGCTACCTGGCCCGGCGGATCATCGGCCTATTGCCGGATCATGATCTCTACGTCGAGCCCTACTATGGCGGAGGCTCAGTCCATCTCAACAAGCCGCGGAGCCGGCTGGAGGTCATCAATGACCTCGACGACGACCTCATGAACGTCTATCGACGGGTTGCCGAGGACCCGGAAGGATTTGCCGATTCCCTGCCGCTACCGGAACCGGAAGAGATAGCCTATCGATCCTTATTCCGCCGTTCGCTCTCATCACTGGCCGAACTCCGCTTCTGCGCGGATGTCTACGGCATGGCGCTTGCCCGGCCCGATGAAATGGCCGTGCTCTACCTCATCTGCCACCGGCTCTCCCGCGGCGGCATGGGCAAAGACCTGGCCTGGGCCGACCGCCGGCGGGGCAAGCGGCATGCCGAGGGCGCGACCTGGGATCTGGTTAGCTCCTGGCGATCCTTCCGAGAGATGCTCCCGGCCCTCGGCCAACGCTTGCAAGGGGTCGAGATGTACAATCAGCCGGCCTTGACCCTACTCAGTGCGCTCGACTTGAGCCGGCATGGCCGTTCGGCACTGGTCTACCTCGACCCGCCATACTACCCGGAGACGCGCACAGCAAAAAAGGTCTATGAGCACGAGATGAGCAAGGAAGACCACTGGGCCCTGCTCGACTGGTGCAATGGGGCACCGTGCCATGTCGCGATTAGCGGCTATGCCAATATCCCCTATGATACGGCACTATCCGAATGGCGACGGGTCGAGTTCGACATGCCGAATCACTCCGGGCAAGGCCGGACCAAACAACGAAGGGTCGAATGCTTATGGATGAACTACTGAAGGTCCCGGACTTCTCGGCCCGGCTCCGGAAGGCCCGGCTATCCGGCGGCTACCCGGAGAAGGCCGACATCATCCGAAAGCTCGGGATCAACCGGGTCCATTACTATCGGATCGAGAACGGGGAGCGGGCCAACCCGTCATGGGAGACCTTCTATCGGTTCTTGGTCGGCGCCGATCTCCCTTTAGAGTGCTTCTTCCCCCCGGCCATGATCGTGGCCGCATCCCGGCGGATCGCGGCCCGAAAGCAAAGGAAGGCCCGGCAATGAAAACCCCGCGCGTCTCGATCGACCCGCCCTCCTACCGGCCGGGGCTCCTGGCCCGGCTCGGCAACCGATTCCGGCCCGGTCGGCCCATGACCTATGGGCTGCCCAACCCGGACATCTATCTGACCGTCTGGGACCTCTGGATGCATCACAATGCGCTGCGGCGTGCCGGCAGGCTGCCTGAACTCAAGATCAGCCCGGCCCTCTACCACGTCGCCGATCGGTTCTGCAAGGAGTTAGCCGCCCGGGATACGCTCACACACACACGCCAGTCCGGGACTCCCTTCTATGCCGAGATCGATGCGGCATTGGGCCGGGCCGTCGGGTGTTGTGAGAATGCGGCCATGGGGCAGAGGACCGTCGAGGAGGCCATGGAATCCTGGAAGTCCTCGCCGGGGCATTACAAGAATATCATGGACGGGTCGATGCGGCTTTTCGGCGGGACGGCCGTCGATGCGGCCGACGGGACAACGCTATGGGTTGTCGATATGAGCGAATGAAGGTAGGTAGTGCCCCGACTGTCGGGGGGGGAGGGGAGGGCAACATGCTGACGCCTGATCGACTACGACCGGGGCCAGAAGCGGGGCGCCCGATGCTGCCAACGCCCTCGCGGGGGAAACTCCAGATGAACGAGATGGCCGGGTCGCCCCGCGTCGGCGGCTGGATTCAAACATTCCTCGGCGGCCGATTCTATCCGCTGGACCCGAGGCCGGACGAGGTATTTATCATGGACATCGCGCACGCCCTGTCCAACCTGTGCCGATACGGCGGCCACGTCCGGTCGTTCCTGAGCGTGGCCCAGCATAGCGTCTACGTCTCCCGAGAGTGCGACCCGCGCGATGCCCTCTGGGGGCTGCTCCACGACGCGGGGGAGGCATACCTGGTCGACGTGCCCAGCCCGCTGAAGCGGTCATTCCCCGAATACGGGGCGTGGGAGGCAAAAATCATGGTCGCGGTCTGCTCGCGGTTCGGATTGCCCCGCGAGATGCCACCGAGCGTCAAGCGGGCCGATGACGCCGTGCTCGCGGCCGAGGCCAACGCCCTGATGTCACCGCTAGACCCCTCGTGGAAGCATCGGATCGACACCATTGAGCCCTCGGCGCTACCCGTCGTCCCGTGCTGGTCCCCTCGCGTGGCCGAACTGGAGTTCATGGCCAGGTTCCATGAACTGTCCCGTCTTCCATCGGCGAAATGGGCCGCCCGCGGCCCCGGCGTCGCGGGCGGGGATCGGCCGGCGGCCAAGGCAGAGGGGAGCGAGTGACGATGGCTCGACCGCTGACGCTGACGGAACATCTCGACTCGATCGACTATTGGGCGAACAGGATTCTTGATGGCGAACGGCGGCATCAGGGGACGCGAGCCTGCCCCACCGATGACGAGACTTCGGCCAGCCAGATCCTCGCGCACACCGCCGCGATCTGCTCGAAGGCCCTCCGATTCGTCGGAATCTCTGCCGGGGCCGCGGGCGAGGCCGACACGGTTGGAAGGAGCGAGAAATGATCTACGAAATCAACCAGATCAGGCGGTGGCTGGCGGCCCATTTCGGCCTGCCCATCGAGGATTGCCGCATCCTCGGGCCCGTGCCCGAGGGGACCTACATCATCCCGATCGGCGTGTCCGAGACGCCGCACGAGGTCACGATCCGGGACGATCGGATCACCATCGGCGCCGCCGTATCGGCCGCGGGCGGGGCCGGGCCGGCGGGCGCGGCAGGAGGGGGCGAATGATAGGCAATGAAGATAACGGGAAATGATCCCATGATGATCCTCCGTTGCCTCGCCTGGACCGGCCTCGGCATCATGGCCTACATCATGATCGGCATTGCCGCGACGGCAACCCTGGCCCGGCTCTACCCGGCCACGGAGGAGGATGAGCCGGACCCGGCCGGGTTCATCGCCTTCGTCCTCTTCTGGCCCTTCCTGGTGCCGCTGTTCCTCTGGGATGAGTTGCGGCGCCGACCCCACGAAGAATAGTGTACGAATCAGTGAACGCTTTTTTCCGGGAAAATCCCCGGATCGGGGGGATACCCCCTTGCAAGGTGATACCGATGTGGTATCATTACCGATGTAGTGAGTCATGAAACCGACCTTCGCACGAAAGGAAACGACCGATGTTTGAGATTACCTTTGACCATGAGCGGCTCGGAACCCTGACCCTGGCCTACCTCGGCTCTCATGTCCGATGGACGATCAACTGCAATGAGCGGCCCCTGAGGTTCAAGACCCTCAACCGGGCCAAGAATGCCCGCCGCAACACGGTCGCCGCGCTCTCGATGGACCACGAAGGCTATCACTCCGAGGCCAAGGAGGAGCGAATCGATCCCCTGGTCAAGATCGTCCCGGTAGCCTAACCGACCTTCCCGGGGCCACGGATGGCCCTTCCTTCCCGACCTTCGCATGAAAGGAAAAGACGATGAGCCGCAACCCCTACCGCAAGCCGACCCCCAGGCCGATCGATGCAACGACCCTGAAAGTTAGCCGGGCCTACCGGGCCTACTTCGACCGGGAAATGCCGGAAGCGATCAATGTGACGACCCTGCAAATTAGCCGGGCCTACCAGGCCCACTTCGACCGGGAAATCCCGGAGACGATGCCGTTTACCGAGGCCGTTCGCCAGATCATCGCCGAGATCGGCCATGAGCCGGCCTGGAACCTCATCGCCAGCCAGTCCAATGACCTGGCCGACTAACCCTCTGGGGCCATGGATGGCCCTTCCTTCGCACGCAAGGGACTCCCCTCATGGACCTCTCCCCCGATGCCCGCGGCCTCTTAAACGGCCCCCAGATCACCCGGCTCATGCGCCGCCACGGTTGGACGATCCGGCGAATGGCCGCCTCGATGGGCCTGACCATGACCCGGGTCCGGCATGTCCGGGTCCACGGCACGACCCGTCACTACGATAGCCGCGACTGGCTACAGGCGATCACCGGCGAGGACCCGGGCGACCTCAACCCGGCCGCCGGCCGCTGGCTGGCCCGGATCGACTACGCGGCCGAGTGCGCCGCGGCGCCCTTCTGAATCCACACACACAAGGGCCAGGGATGGCCCATTTCCCAGGAGGGATGACCGATGAGCCGAGATCAGCAGAAACCGACGACGGCCGATGTGAGCAGCATATTCATCGCCGGCCTATTCACGAAGTACGGCATTTCGCCGCATCCGATGTCCTACCTCGACCCTCCCGGTTTCCGATCCTTACCGATGTCCTACCTCGACCCTCCCGGCTTGCAAAACCCGCCCGAGGATCGCTGGTGCGGCTGTGCCCAAGGTGTCCTCTTTTGCGAGCTTCTCGGATCACCCGAAGCCGCTCGCGCAAGGATGACTCAGATCGGCTCATCCGACTTTGCCGAGGCGCTTGCCGCCGGCTATGGAACGACTCGGGAATTCATGATCGGCATCGAATCAGGATTCAACGGAGAATCGCTCGACACAATGACCTGCGCGGATTTTCTCCGCGGCCATGCCATCGGTATTACGACACGCAACCTAATATGCAGGGATGATAATTTATGACCCGGCCCCGCCATGCCACGATCTCGGCCGCCTCAGCCCGGACCCTCTCCCGCCAGCTTGGCGCCCGCGCCCGCATGGCCTGGCGGCTCGACTACGGATGCCGGCCGGATCGAGCGGCCCTCGGCTCCCGGGCCGGCCGGGACCTCTGGCGCGATGCCTGGCGGGAGGTCCGCGCCGAGCATGGCCCGGTGGCCGACCCGCTCGACTGCTACATCTGTTTTGCCCTGACCTTCCTCGACCAATCGGAGCCACGGAGATGATCGACCATCGGATGAGGACTGCAATCCGCTCCCGCCGCAAGGCCCTCGGCCTAACCCAGCGCAACCTGGCCGCGCTCTGCCGAGTTTCCAGGATGACCATCAACCGGGCCGAGACGACCGGCCAGGCCAGCCGGGAGATGATCGAGGCCATCCTCAAGGCCCTCGACGGCGCCGAAAGCCGGCCGCCGGTCCACGGCAATGGCCGTCCGGTCATCGACCCGCGCATCCACGGCTTCGGCATCCGGGTCAAGGCCGCGCGAGAGGCAAAGGGATGGACGCAAGGCCGGCTAGCGCAGGCCGTCGGCCGGAGCCGGAACAACATTACGATGATCGAGGCCGGGACGCATACCACGACGCTCGGCAATCTCCTGAACCTGGCCGGCGCCCTCGACGTCGAGCCGGCCTATCTGCTCGGGGCCAACCGGCCGGGCCCGGCTGCCGACCCGGAGAAGCCGCCGGTGGCCGTCCCGCCGGACCTGGCTTCCCTGGCCGACTCGGAGCGGCTCGGCTGGCATATCGTCATGGCCCTGATCCGCATCCGGGCCGCACTCCCCGGGACCATCGAGCCCTTCGACTGGTATGGACTCTACCAGTCGCTTCGGAGCTTCCTTGGGTAGTGTACAGGCTACTGTAAACTTTTTTCCGGGATTTTCCCGGATCGGAGGGAGATGGGGGTTGAAACCTGATACCGATGTGGTATCATTACCGATGTGGTGAGGTTGAGCCGGTCGCCCGAACCGAGGAAAAGACGATGACTCGCACGAAGATGACCCCGGCCCAGAAGCAGGTCAAGAATGGCAAGCATCACCGGGCCGGCGGCAAGTGGATCACGAAGCGGGCCCGGCTGGCCATCTTCCTCCGGGATGGCGGCTCCTGCCTGTATTGCTTGAAGGATCTGCATCACTCCGATCCGCGTGATGTGACGGTCGATCACATCATCCCACGGTCCTCCGGCGGGACCGACGACCCGCGCAACCTCTGCTCATGCTGCCGGTCCTGCAACTCCCGCAAGCAGGATCTCCCGCTCGACCGCTTCGCCGGCCCGGAGACCCGGCGGCACATCGCCCGCAACGTCAAGCGAAGCATGGCCAAATACCTCAAGCTAGCCGATGCCTTCCTGGCCGGCACGACCGGCGCCGGGAGCGACTGAGTTCACACACACACAAGGGCCGGGGATGGCCCAACCTTCACACGAAAGGGCTCGAACCGTGGAAATGCGCATCGTCGACGCGATCGTCGCAGCGGCTGAAGGGGCCGGCCTCGACGTCACCGGCCGGGACGACTATTCCGGCCGCGGCATGTACGGGGCCAAGACCGGAGCCATCATCGGCCCCCTGAATGAGATCATGGCTGCGGCCATCCTGGCGACTATCAACCCGGAGCCGGTCGAGGCCGAGGACTTGGCCGAATCTATTCGGCGATCCTCCCGCGACTCCATGGGCCGCGATGACGTCGTGATCTACTAGGCCGAACCGACTAGCCAAGGGCCAGGGACGGCCCATGACCCGGAGACTGATCGATGAATGAGGTTATCACCAATTCCGTCCGGTTGCTCATCGAGTATGGAGCCCTCTCGGAGCTTCCCGTCCGGGACGGCCGGGTCCTCTGGGAATCCCATCCCCGGGGGAAGAACTGGCTGGCGACCATCGCCCCGGACCCGAAATCGCCGAATGGCCTGGCCCGGAAATTCCTCGACAAGGCCAAGGGCGATTACTTCTACCTCCTGCCGCCCGGCGCGCTGCGGGTCGGCGAGGCCATCGAGATCGGCGCCGACTACTACACCGGCGGCGGATCGCCGCAGCGGCGGCGCTGGTACGGGGTCGTCTCTGAGATCGGCCCGGATCATGTTGACCTCATCGAGTATCCGACCCCGGCCAAAGCCATGGCGGCCGGCCAGGCCATCCGGCCGCCGGAGCCGCCGAAGGAGGCCGATGAGTCGGCCCGGGTCGCCGCCGACCTGGCCCGGTATTCGAGCGCCCTGCTCATCGAGGAACTAGAGCGCCGCGGCCTGGCCGGCATCGACCGCCGGGATCGGCCCGAATCGGACAACCCGACCCCTTGACTCCTGATACCGATATGGTATCATTACCATGGCCGGGACGATGAGAGCCCGGCCCCTTCACCCGAAAGGAATGACCGATGAACGGCATGCTCCCGACCTTGACCGATGACCAGATCCGCCGCCTGGCCCCGAGCGTCTTCGCTGAGTCCCCCCATGAGAGCCGGAGCCGGCGCTATCGCCAGGTGCCGACGATCGAGGTCATTGACCTCCTGAGAAGCCGCGGCTTCCTCCCGGTCAGGGCTAGCCAGGCCCATGCGCGCACCGATGACCGTCGGATGGTCTGCCGCCACCTGCTCCGGTTCCGCCATGAAGACTACCTCGGCGGCCCGCTGGCCAGGGTCGGCGACGAGGTCCCGGAGGTCGTCCTGACCAACGCGCATGACGGCACGGCGGCTTACGATTTTTCGCTCGGCATCTTCCGGGTGGCCTGTACCAATGGCCTGGTCGTCCAGTCGGAGGATTTCGGCTCCGTCCGGGTCCGGCACGTCGGCGGGCCGGACTTCAAATCCGAAGTCATTGACGCGACCTTCGAGGTCATCGACCAGGCGCCGAAGGTCATGGGCCAGATCGAGGCGTGGAAGCAGATCGAACTCCCGGCCCCGGCGCGGGCCGCCTTTGCCGCGGCGGCGGCCGAACTCAAGCCGGTCGAGGGCCGCATCCCGACGGACCTCCTCATCCCCCGCCGGCCGGAGGATCGCGACCCCTCGCTCTGGACGACATCCAATGTTATCCAGGAGCATCTCCTCAAGGGCGGCGACCGGGGCCGGGCCTCCACCGGCCGCCGGACCATGACCCGGCCGGTCAAGAGCGTCAGTGAGGATGTCCGGCTCAACCGGGCCCTCTGGATCTTGACGGAGCGGCTAGCCGAGGCCATGGGCGGCTGATCCCTCCTCCGGCCATCGATCGTAGGGCCAGGGATGGCCCTATCTTCCCCTCATCCCTTCGCACGAAAGGACCATCATCATGGACCTCACGACCGAACGGGTCGGCGCCCGGCTCTACGTTGCCGGCAATACCTATCCGATCCGCGACCGGCTCCGGGCCGCCGGCTACCACTGGGACGGCGAGCGGCGACAATGGTGGATCGGCGCCGGCAAGGCCGAGGCCCTCCGGCCGATCCTCGACGGCCCGGCGACTGCGGCGCCGCCGGAAGATCTCAGCATGGCCCGTGTCATGGCCCGGGTTGAGTTCAAGGGCCGGCCCTACTACCAGATCGCGGCCGTCCGCGACGGCGCCCGGGTCCGGCTGGTCTCCCTCGACGGCCGGGCCGATTTCTGGGCCGCCGCCGCCGAGTGCCGGGTCATCCGGACCTACCCGCCGCGGGAGTACCGGGGCCGGACGGAATACACCACGATCGGCTCCATCCGGCGATTCATCGAGAAGCAGGCCAACCCGGCAACCCGTCGGGGCCAGTGCTACGAATGCGGAGCCTATGGCCCGGTCGGGCAGGACTGCCCGGAGTGTGGCGGCGAAGGGTCCTACATTTAACCCAGGGAGCCAGACCCGATGAGTCAGCGTATTTTCCGGCACGGAAACTATGAGATTCTCACCGGATGGGACCGGCCATTGCAACGCTTCCTCCTGGTCATTGAGGATACGTCGGCCGCGCAGGGCGACTACAACGATGACATCGTATTCAGCAACCTCAATCGGGACGATCCGGCGATGAGCCTCGATGAGATCCGCCGGGAGCTAACATCCCTCGACATCCGGCCGCCGGATGACCTCTTCGATGACCTGGCCGCCGACCGTCGAAATGACGTCGGCAACCTCCGGCACGAATACCCGCCGGTTGGCTGAAAACGAATTCTTGCGGTTGTTGATCGGTTCACACACAAACACAAGGGGAGATGATGATGAGCAAGCCAACCCTCCCGACCTGGCATGTGGAGACCGTCGGGGACGCCGATGGCGACCCGGCCCATGATGCCAAGCTCGGGTATGACCGCTTCATCATGGAGGCCGACCGGGAAATCGCCTGCGCCCCGGATGATGCCCGTCAGGCCCTCATCGCGGCAGCGCCACGGCTGGCCTATTACCTCAACCTCCACGTCAACGGGATGGACTACGATCGGCGGGTCATCGAGGGCCGGGAGGCCGTCCGGCTCCTCGATGACCTGGCCCGGCATTTCGACCTCGGCCGGAAGCCGGACCCGGGCCCACCGGCGCGAGGCTGAGAAGGGCTGAAAACGAATTCTTGCGGTTGTTGATGCGATCGACCAGGACACCATGAGGAGCCGAACCGATGCAGGGAGAGAAGGGCTATTGCCCGATCTGCGGCCGGGTCTACTACGGGCCATTTGAGGATCACCGCTGCCCGGAATCCGTGCTCCGGGCCATCGACGCGGCGCACAACCGCGACCCCGATGAGCGGCTGGAGCATCGCATCCCGGAGGGCCGGCGGCTCTCCGATGGGTTTGCCCTCATCGACCCGGACGGCGATGAGGATGAGGACCCGACCGAGTAGGATCGACTGAAAACGAATTATTGCGTATTCCGATGCGTTTACACACACACATGCCGGGAGGAGATCCGATGCAGTCGATGAACTTCAGGAACCTCGGCCATGACATCGAGGCTGCCGGGCCGACCTCGGAATCGGACGGTGAGCTAGCCGAGAAGATCATCGGTAGCCTCAGAGAAGCCGATGAGATGGCCTACCGCGAACGGGATCTCCGCAAGGCGGCCCGGAATGCCGCCGCTATCCTGGCCGACCGGCTCAACATAAAAGCCGGCCGGCCGGAGGTTGAGGATGAACTGCCAACGATCGTCGGGGCCGGACGGATCTGGTGGATCGATTGGGATGAGGACTCCGTGACCCTCTCCTGGCTTCGGCTCCCGGCTGGGGAAAATTCCGGGATGACCCCATTGACCCGATGATACCGATAGGGTATCATAACGGGTGTGGAGGTTGGGACGGCCGAGGGGAGGCAAGGCGATGAACCGATACCGGGCGATCCTTCTGGAAGACTTCGGCGGCCGTCCGGCCGGCTCCGAGGTCGCCTTCGAGTTCTACGGGGATGGGTCCGTGACCATCTTCGCCCGGCCGTCCCTCGGCTACCACGTCGAGCCGGGCCGGGCCGGGTCGATCCTCCGGACGATCCGCGATGAGGCCGGCCGGCCGGTCCCGGCCCCCATCCCGACGACGGAGGCCATCCGGGCCGACAACGCCCGGCGGCTTGAGGAAGAGCGCACGGCCCTGGCAACCTTCCAGGCCGACCTGGCGACCCGGCGCCGGACCCAGCCGAAGCCGGAGCCGATCGCTCCAAGCTATGACGTCTACGATGATTATGGATGCCTCAACGCCCGGCTTCGCGGCAAGTGATGTACAAGCTAGTGAACTGAATTTCTGAAAAAATGCTCATGCCTAAGGATTTTCTTTGACACACGGCCGATCGTGGCGCATACTATAGGTGTGGTGAGGATGAGACGGTCGCCCGAACCGGAGATGAAACGATGGATGCCGAGGCCAAGGGATACCGGATGGGATGGGATGACGCGAAGGTCTATGCGACCGGCTCCAAGGTCGAGCGGGCCGCGATCCGCCGGCGACTGGCCAAGGCCAACCGGACCTTCGGCAACCCCTTCTGGACCGAGTACCACCGGGCCCTGACCGGCCGGGCCGAGGCATACGGAGTGGCCATCCGGGAGGGCCGGCTGCCGAGGACCATCCGGCCGACCAAACTCTTCGCCCTCGGCCGGTAGGCCGGGGGATCGGGGCCATGGATGGCCCATCGACCCATCGGAACCCGGTTGAATTCGTTTTCACCTTCGCACGAAAGGACCCAGCCCGATGACCGGCCTCTGTCTCCCGCCCGCGATCTTCGATCACCTGGCCGCCTGCAACGGCCGGCGCCGGGAGCGGACCATCGGCTCCCATGACCTCGAATCGGCCATCGAGGAACTCATGGCCGACCCGGACAAGGTCTGGGTCTCCTGCGACGGCGGCACCGTGGCCGCCTCCTACGGCTACCCGGCCTATTCGACGGTCGGCCTGGCCGCCCGGATCGATGGCCGGATCTACCTCGGCATCGGCCTCTCCCGCTGCCCCTGCCCGTCCCCGGGCCGGGTTTGGCCGGAACTCCAGCCCTTCGGCATCGGCCGGCCGGAAACCGTCCTGGCCAAGCTGCGCCAGTGGGCCGCCCGGCCGGACGTCTACCCGATCGGCTGACCCATCAACGAATCGGAACCCGCAAGAATTCGTTTTCAACCCCTTCGCGCGAAAGGATGACCGATGACCCGCGATGAGCTAATCGGCAAGGTCCGCAAGATCCTCTCCCGGACGGAGGAGAACGGCTGCACCGAGGCCGAGGCCGAGACGGCCTTTGCACTGGCCGGCCGGCTCATGGCCGAGCATCAGTTGGAGATGGCCGACATGACGGCCGCCGGCGGCCCGGAACCGGAAGGGTTTACCACGGAGAAGGTCGCCGAGTACCTCGGCCGGCGCTGGAAGTCCGAACGGTCCTACGCGGCGGCGATCTGCCGGGACTTCTTCGGGGTCCATTGCTACTACTCCACTTTCGGTTCGGTGAGCCGGCAATACTTCTTCGGCACGCCGACCCAGATCGAGGCCGCGAAGTGGGTCTATGAAGGGCTCCTGGCCGCCTTCGATCGGCTCTGGGCTGCCCATCGGCAGAAGACCGGGGCACCCGGCCGGGACCGGCTGGCCTACGTCCTCGGCGTGAGCCACGGCTTCCGGGCCCGGCTCCGGGAGGAGCGCCGGGCCATGGAGGCCGAGCACGACCGGGGCCGGAGCGGCCCGGGGACGGCGCTCGTCCTGGCCAATGCCGACCTGGCGCGGCAGTCGGCCTTCGAGGCGGCCCATCCCTCGATGCGCACCTCCGTCGCCTATTCCCCGACCGGCTCCCGGGCCTCCTACGAGGCCGGCAAATCGGCCGGCCGGTCGCTCAACCTCTCCCGTCCGCTCGGCGGCTCCGGGCGCAAGGGCCTCCCCTGCTGATCCCGAGACTGGCCGGGCCAGGGATGGCCCGGCAACCTCCTTCCACACACACAAGCCCGGAGGGATGATCGATGCTCAAGACGGCCCGGACCTGCGATTTCCTGGCCCGCTGCAAGGCCCTCCTCTCCCCGCCGCTCTACCGGGAGGCCCTCCGGATCGTCAACGACCAGGGGGAGCCGGCTGCGCGGGCCTACCTGCAAGAGTACGTCCACGCGCCGCTCTCCATGCTCCTCAACAACATCACCCGGATCGCCCCGGATGCCGCGACCCGGCGGCGCATCGCGGCGGCCCATTCCATCAACAGATCAGAAGCCGATTGAATTCGTTTTCAACTCTCCCGGAGGGCACGATGCCGAAGTTGATCCCCTTCGACCCGGCGGCCGTCCTATCGGTCATCCGGCCGATCATCGATGACCGGCCGATTCGCTACACGATCGAGGAGCTTCGCAGTTACATCGCCGTCAAGCTCGGGGCCTACCAGGCATCGATGGGTCGCAAGCTCGGGCCGAACCGGGCTCATGAGGGCATCCGGCGCGATGTCGTCCTGCGCTGGGCCGGCGACTTCATGGCCGGCCAGATGGACCGGGAGGCCGGCCAGGCCGACCATCGCAACCATTACGGCGGCCGGGGGCCGATCTCCCACCGAAAGGTCTACCGATGATCGTCATGATCCCGATGGAAAGCGGCAACCTGCTGGCCCTGAACCTGGCCAACGTCTCGACGATCGAGTTCGAGCCGGCCGGCGCCACGGTCTGTTTCAATGCCGGGATCGGCGTCGAGGGCCAGCGCGAAGGGTCGATCATCTTCCAGCCGGACTCCCTGCGGCTGGCACTCAAGCCGGCACAGTACCTCTTCAAGACGCTCAACCAGGCCGAGGCCCGACCGGCCTACCCGCGTGAGTATCCCGGCCCGGCCCGGAAGGAGACCCCATGACCCCGCTCCTCCGGCTACCGATGGGCCAGCATGCGCTTTACGTCAACCCGAACCTCATCACCCACGTCGAGGCATTTAAGGGTTACATCAACGTCTATCTCATGTCCGGCAAGTGCCTCCGGCTCAACGGCCAGGCAGCGGCCCAATTCTCCCGGGCCATCGAGCGGCCGGCCGGGTCCGGGCCCACACACACACAAGGGGATGATGATGAGCGACCACGCCCGACTACCGGAAGACCCCATGGCCCGGCCGGAACTGCCGGCGACCGTGCTCCTGCAATGCAACGGCCGGCGGGTCGCGACCGACCGGGTTGAGTTCCTCGACATCCATGAGGACATCGGGGGCCGCGACGTGATGACCTTTACCTGCCCGGACTGCGGCCGGGTCCATGAATCGAACATCTACCTATTCGGCTGAGGGTTGCACGATGCCCGATGATACCTTGATCCCCGATGAATACCTCACCGAGCCGGCCCTCGATGAATACCTGATCCCGATCCGCACGGAGCCCAATGGCCTCGGCCTGGCCCTCGCCCGGTGCGGCCGGGCCGGGGCCGAAGGACATGACCTGATCGGCATCGTCTTCTCGACCGTCGGCCTCCATGCGATGCTGCCGAACATGAGCCCGGAGGAGGTCCGGATCATCGGCGCCCTTTTGCTTTCCTATGCCGATCGGGTGGCCAGGCGGGAGGCCATCCCCTGCCCGGACGGCCAACTCGGCCCGCCCCGGTTCATCCAGCAGATCGAGACCTCGACCGGGCCGAAGCTGGCCAACATGGAGCACTGTACCCGGTGCGGCTCGATCGACTGGACGATCTTTCGGATCATTGGCCAGGCCCACCAGCATCATCAATGCGTGCATTGCCATGCCTGCTACTGCATCGATGGGCGATGTGGCCCGCCCGACGATGCCGGACGTCCGGAGGCCATGAACTAGGAGATTCTCATGCGTTTCTTCAAGCGATCGAGGGTCCGAGTTCTGAGGCGCCGCCGGTTCCGGCCGGAGGCCCTCCGGCTCGAAGGCCGGCAACTAGCGGCCAACACGCTCCTTTCCGGCTCCGGGGCCGTCCACTACGTCACCGATCCGGTCCCCGGGTTCATCATCACCTGCCCCTGTACCTGCTAGGTCCGGCCCGGGGCGATGAGGAAACCACGGCCGACCAGGGAGGGCCGGCCGATCTCATGAGGAGGTCCCCATGAATGTCCCTACCCCGCCCGGCTACCATGCCCGGCTCCGGGTCCATCGGAAGGCTTATGATTCGCGCAACCGGCTGGCAAAGTTGGTCGCATTCCACGAATTTGCCCGGGATTACCCGACCCCGCGGGCCATGGCCGCGACGATCTTAGCCCATGCCGAGGGGATCGTCCGTCTGGCCGAGGATGAATGGGTCGCCTGGCACCCGGCCGGCGGCGGCTATGTCGATGTCTACTTGCTCGGCCCGGAGCATGTCTCCCGGATGCTCTCCTCTCCGAAACCTCTATCGAGGAACCATCCATGATGCCGGAGATGAGCCCGAATCCGAGCCCGACCCGGCCGGCCGCGCCGGCCGTAGGATTCAAGCTATTCCTGGCAATCGATGATTGCTACATCAACATCAGCGACATCTCACATGCTTCCTTCCGGATGATCTCCGGGACGGTAGAGGTCGATGGCATGAGCCGGCCGGCGCGGGTTGCCGAGCTTGCCATCCTGACCATGACAAGCGAGGATACAATCACATTCGCCGGGATCGAGGCCGAGCGGCTGCGGATCTTCCTCGGCCGGTTCGCCGCCGAGGTCCCGGAGCCCTCGCCGGAGTCGGTCGCCCTCTACCGCCAGGCCACCGGAGCCGACCGATGAATGCTCTTCGCACGGATGCGCCGGAGCCGAGCCGGGGCGGCCCCCATGCCATTGCCCTGGCCAGTCTCTCCCCGGAGGACTGCCGGGCCTATGCTGACTATCTCCGGGCCGGGGGGCCGAAGGCCCTCGGCATCACCGCGATCCGCTGGTCTGAGATGGGGAAACCTTCATGGCCGGACGAGAACTCAAGAGGATCGTCCTCGCAAGCCGGTTGAAGCAGGATCAGCACTGGCGCATGGCCGTCAGTCGCACGATCCTCTTCGCCGACGACGGGGATACCATCGACTGCCAGGACCCGGACATCTTCGATTATGCGATGGCGCAGGCCGGTCGGCTTGGCCGATCGGGTATCACGATCATCGGGCCGGAGGCCATCGAGGAAGAGGGGCCATGACGGCCAAAAGCCGGCCCGGCGATCCCCTGACGCAGACTCAACGGGCCATTCTCGAATATATCTACCGGGTGGCCTGTCGGGAAGGCCGGCGGGCCACGACGCGAGAGATGTGTGAGGAATTCGGCATGTCGCCGAACGGGATTTACAATCACCTGCGCGGCCTGGCCCGGAAGGATTACATCCGGTTCGGGGCCCGGAGTCAGAGGGCGCGGGGCGGGACCGGCCGCGGGATGAGTGCCAGTTATGACCTCATGAGGCTGCCGGACGGCTCGCCCTTCCTCGGGCTGAGGCCGATCCGGCTCACGGAGTCGATGCCATGCCGATGCAGCATGCAACCGGGATCGAAGGCCGATGTGCGAAAGACCGGCCGCCGAAATTGACCGTGCGACAACGGGAAATCTTGACGTTCATCTATGAAAGGATCTGCCAGGAGGGATGCCGGCCGACCTTCCGCGAGATCATGGCCGCTTCCGGCATCAACTCGACCAATGGCATTTCCTGCCATTTCGCCGCGTTTGCCAGGGCCGGCTATATCCGGTGGCGGCCCAATCATGCCGGCCGGCCCGGGACGAAGATAACGACCTATGACCTCCTGCGCTGGCCGGACGGCCGGCCCTTCCGCGGCCTGATTGCCGCACCGGATGAGCCATGAGCCGCCGGGAGCCGGAGTGCATGGAGGAAGCAGCCTGCCGGGAAGCCTTCCGCGCCGGCCGGTATCAGGACTGCCTCGATGCGGCCCGGAGGGCCATGGAAGGGCCTATGGCTCATTCTGAGGCATCCCGGGAGACCATCCGGCTAGTTGCCCTCTTCTCCCGGTTCATCCTCTGGCGGGATGCCTGCCGGGCTGCCGAGAAGGAAGGCCGGGAGGCCCCGCCGGAGCCGGGCTTTTCCCTCTGATTTCACACACACACAAGGGGATTGTGATGGGAGTCCCGATCCTCCGGCCAGGGATGCAATATGTGGTACGGCTCAGCAAGCCCGGCAATGGCCGGATGGCCTACCTCGGCCATGAGCCAGGATCGACCGTCGAGGTGCCGAAGGAGGCCCGCAAGTTTACGCTCCCGGCCGATGCCCATTGCCATGTCGAATCGCATGCGATGAGCTTTGAAGGCTGGTTTTTCGAGGTCTGTGCCTTCGACCCGATCGACGGCCGGGTAACGGTCATCGCCTAGGAGAAGTCCAATCCATGCACGTCTATGATCGAACCTGGCTCATGCATTCGGTGGCCGAGGACCGCAAGCGGATCGCCCGGTATGGCATGTGGGCCGGCGACTCCGATGATTATTACTTTCGGCGCTGCCGGGCCTACCATGAGCCGACCGGGACCGTGATGATCTTCTCCCGCGACGTCGGGCATCATAGCTCCGGCTGGTGGAAGAATCCGGACTATGAGCGCTGCTATCACCTTTCGCTCTCCTTCGTCGATCCGGCGACGAAGGAGCGGGCGCCGCGTGACGTCAAGCTCAGCCGGCAATGGGTCGATGCCTTCTACGGCAAGGATGCCCGGTTGCTCTGGTGTGAGCCGCCCTATTCGCGGGACGGCCGGTCGATCGAGGTCTGGCATTACCGGCTCTTCTGCGCCCCGGACTGGTCGCCGATCCTCCCGCGCGGCGAGGTCTATTCCCGCGAGTTGACGGAGGCCGGCTGGAAGTCCTATAGCGACGTCCAGGCCGAGATGGCCGCAGTTGAGGAGAGGGCCCGAGAACGCCAGGCCGATTGATCGGACCCGGAGCCGCCGGGAGGCTAGGGCGCCCGCGGCGGCTCCGGGATGGCCTCGGCCGATTCGTCAGGGATTGCCGCGGACACTCCGAGAGCGGGCCGCGGCATCGGTCGGGCCGGCCGTTGGGGCCGTGGTCCCGCCGGGGGCCGGGATGTCGGTTGCTGGGCCGGTGTCTGGGCCGGTTGGCGGAGGAATATCGCCCCCGCCGCCCCCGCCCCCGCCGCCGCCAGGACTGCTGACGTCATCCTCCACGTCGAGCGTGAAATCGGTGGCCGCGGCAAGCGTCTCCGGAGAGATGGATGGAAAGTGGCAGGTTGCCGTCAGGGGCGTCTTGCCGGGCCGCTGCATGGTAACGGTGAGCATGGCATCGGCTGCCACGTCGAGGACCGTGACCCGCGCCGCCATCTGGCCGGCCGAGACCGGGATGTCCGGCGGCGCGATTTCGAGGCCGAGGACGTTCGGGTCCGATACGGAGAAATCGAAGACCGTCGATGGGTCGGCAATCACCTTGCCCCGCGCATCGACGGCCGGGCCGGCGATGACCTTGACCTTGTCGCCGACGGACTTGCCGGAAATCGTCTGGTCCATGATCGAGCCTCCGAAAGCAAATGTGTATGTGAACCCATCCCCGGTATCGATCGATAGCGCCAGGCCCGGACCCGGGGACTCCGGCTCCCGGCGCAGGAGTAGCTCCATGACCGTGGCGATCAGGAGCAGGAATTGCAGGTGCGCCTTCGTGATGAGCATGGCCAGCCCATGCGCCAGGTTCGATCCGTTCATGATGGGAATTCCCCCGGCTTCCATCCTAGCACAAAAGGCCGCTCTCGATGAGCCGCATCGACCAGGATTCGACGACCCCTGGGGCAAACTGGTGCCAGCCCCGGAGGTCGGCGCGGGAGGCCCATTTCCAATCCTTGCCCTCCGGCCCGCCTTGCGGGAGTTGAAGGCCGGAGATTTTCACGTGATAGGCCACTCCGAGATGGACCCGGCCGACCGGATCGGAATCGTCATTCAAGAGGCCGAGGAGTTGCAGAGTACTGATCGGAAGATCCTGGCATAACTCTTCTTTCAACTCCCGGAGGAGGCCGCGGACGATCCCGGAAGACTCACACTGGGCACCATCGGCCGGGATGAGGTGGCCGCCGAGGCCGAGGGAGAGCCGGTCGGCCAGGCGGCCTTCGGCCCCATGCCGCGCATAGGTCAGGAACAGGCCCCGATCCGGGTCCTCGACGGCCGCATAGGGGATGACCTGCTTGAGATCTTCATCGGCCTCAAGCTCCGGAGTCCGGGGCCGGTAGGAGGCCCGGTCGAGCAGCATGGCCGCGATGGCCTCGGCCATCCCCGGCCCGGCCGGCGTGAAGGGATCGGGCGCGATCATGACGGCCGCGGATCGTCTCACGCACAGGACAAGCTCGGTTGACATGCTCCATCCCTCATGGGCCGATGACCCGCGGCGGCGGCTGGCCGCGCCGCCAGGTGGCGCCGGCCGCGATGACCCCGGCGCCAGCATTGGAAGATACCCGCGCGACGTCATAATAGCCGGTCCCGCCCGGCTTATTCGGGTAGGCCGCGGAAAGCACGATCGCCGGGTCATCCGGGCCGGCATAACCCTGGATGCAGTCGGTTACGGACAGATAGACGTTGATCTGATCGGGGGGGGTTAGGCAGACCAGGAGCGGCGCGGCCGGCGGCCCTTCCTGGTCGGTCGTGATCCCCGAAATGGTATAGCTCCAGCCATAGGCGCCATCGAGGATCGTCACGACCGCCGCGCCGGCCGAGGAAAAGCCGCCGACCTGGCAGCCGCGCAAGGCCAGGTCGGCGCCGCCGGAGATCAAGACCTGATGATAGGAGACCATGCCGCCATAGAGGTTTTCCAGCCGTGCAATCTGCTCATGGCCATGGTAGCCGAACCCGCGGCCGGAGACCCAGAGGTCCCGGCCCTTGACCGTATAGGTGGCGCCGGAGAGGAGGCAACCGATCCCGCCCCAGCCGCCGCCGACGGCGACGTTGCGGAATTGCGGGTCGAGCGAGGCCCCGAGCGTAATCCCGCACCCGAGGTTGTTCTGAAGGTCGATTTCGAGGTCGGAGGCCGCATTGTCCCGGGCATAGACGGTCGTCCCTTCGAGGTCGCCGCCTTCGGGCAGGAACAATCCGGAGACCGTACAGCCGAGGGTCCGCGGGCCAGTGACCATCCGGACCCGGCGGCCCGGCCAGTCGGCGGCCGGCGGGTCATCCGTCTTGAGCCTGGCGATCAGGCCGGTGCGGCCGGCGCCGTCGAACTGGTAGAGGTCGGCCATCGGCCCTCCATCGGCCCGGACCTGATTGCCGGCCGCATCGGTCCCGTAGTCGGCGCCGGAGCCGAGATAGAGCCCGAAGACCTGGATTGCCGCGCGGTCGGCCGGGGCCGTGTAGGCCCCCCAGGTCGTGTCGTTGGGATCGGTATTGCCGATATGAAATGGCAAATGTGTGTTGGCCCTCAGGTGGAGGCCATCGGCCGGGGTAAAGCTCGGCTCCTGGCCGGCGACCGCCGCGACGAGGCGCGTCCCCTGCCACCGGCCGACCTGAACGGCCTTACGATCGACCCAGGCCGCGCACACACACACGCCGGAGGAGTCGGCATGGGACATATCCAGGAGGACTGAGAGCCGGCGCAGCCCAGGGAGCCGGGTGGCATCGCCGAACCAGAAGGCCCGCGGCGCGTCATCGGGATTGCAGACCCCCTCGGCCGTGCGGAAGTTGAGCCGAAAGACACGACGATTCCAGGCCGGCTCGAAATAGCGGTAGAGGATGAAGGGCATCGGCCCATCGGTGCCACCCATGCCGATGAGGCCATCGCCGCCCAAATCGATGAAGGCCATATCAATAACTAATGTCTGGATCGATTCCCATCGCTCGCCGCATCCGGTGGCCGGCGGGGTGCTCCAGAAGGAGACGAAATGGTCGGCATAGGGACTCCCGGAGGAGGCGCTCTTGGTCGAGATCCCCCACCGCTTTCCGGCCTGGGAGGCAAATCCGGCATCCATGATCCCGAAGGCATCGACCCGATGATCGGCGGCGAAGATGGCCGGCGCGTTGGCCAGGAACTTCAGTCCGGATGAGTCCTGCTTGTTGCGGTCCCAGGCCGCGCGGCGTCGGACCCCCATCAGGATCGGATTTATGTAATCCGATACCTTGATAACAGAGATCCCCGGCCCGCTGCCGCGCAACTCGATGCCGTCCTCCAGCGCGAAGGGCGACCGAATCGGCCAGTCGCCCGGCGGGATCAGGATGATGCCCCGCGTGTCGTTGGGCCGGCCGAGATCGGTACGCGCCGTATTGATGAGGGTACGCTGCGCGGAATCGAGGTAGGTCGAGAGGTCATCGACCGTCGCCGGTGCAGGCAGGGTATCGCGCAGGTCGGCGCGGCGCGGCCCGGTCAGCGACCCGCCGCCGGTGCCGGCTCCGGCCGGGCCCGGCGGCCCGGGGATTCCCTGAGGGCCCGGCGGCCCGGGAACGGTCGAGGCCGGGCCGGCCGGCCCGCGGATCGATGCGACGATGCTATACGCGCCGCCGGCGCGGCGGTAGACCGCCCCGCTTGCAGCATTGAGGTAATAGTCGCCGTCGGCGCCGAGCGTCGCGGGCGGCGCCCCCTGCCCGTCGCGCCAGGTCGCCCCCGGAATGCCGGCCGGGCCGGCGACTGCCATGCCGCCGGCTGCAACCAGGGTCGAGATCGGCCGGAAGACCGGCGGGGCCGCGGAGCCGGAGAGCGGGCCGGCAAAAACCGTCATCGGCGGCACGGAGCCGAAGACCATGTTGGCCAGTTGGACCGGCGAGGGGTCGCCGGCCTTCGGATGGCCCTCATCATTGCGATTCGGATCGCTCATGCGACGTCTCCTCTTCCCGGGCGCCGATGGCCCGCCGCCAGCGATTGACGCAGACCCAGAAGGGATCAGCGACCTCGATGAAATGCGACCGATCATCGCCCCAGGCATACTCAATCCGGGTCAGGTTGCCCCGCATAAAGAAGGCGATGATCCGGTCGGCCCGGATGGCAACCCGCTCCGGGGCGGCGCCGAATTCGAGGATCAGATCATCATTGCCCATGAGACTTGCCCTCCGAAAGTTCGGCCGGCTCAATGGCCCGCGGCGCGTGGAAGCCGGCCGGCTTGATGTACCCGGCCTTGCGGAGCTTGTTGACGAGCATCCAGGCCCGTTGGTGGGTCACGCCGAGCGCCCGGCCGATCTCGGCATAGCTCGGCGAAATGCCGGCTTTGGTCCGGGCCCGGAGGAAGGCCATGAGCTTGGCCTGCATCGGGGTCATGGCGACGAACCTAGATTCTTGGCGACCGCGGCCAGGGTACAGAGCGCCGCATGCCGGAAGACATCGCGCTGCGCCTCTTCGAGCTTATCGGCAAAGAATTTGTAAATTTCTCGATCCCTGGCGGCAATCGGCGGGACCAGCAGGAGCATGAAATAGGCATGCGTGATGTCGTGCGGGTCATCGGAGCCGGCCAACTCTTCGATCAGGTCGAGCATCCGGCCCAGCGGACCCGTCATGCTGCCATCGGCCGTGATTGCGGCCCGGACTTCGGCGGCCCGGCTCCGGACCTGGGGGCCGCAGACCTCGGCCACCTTGCGATCGAGCCGGCATGACTCGGCCTCGGCCTTCTTCCGGTCGAGTTCCTCGATCGTCTTCCGCAATCGTCGGTTCATCGTGCTTCCCTTCCGGGAGGATCGGCCTCCGGCTCTCCGAAAACGTCCGATGTAAAAAGGTTCTGATCCCTAACTTGCAATAGAATCTGCTGAAGCTTCCGCAAGATGAACCGCTCGCGCTGATTGCGGGTCAGGGCATCGTTGACCTTCTCGATCGACGGCAGGAAATCCTTGGGAAGCTTCATGATGACTGCGCCGTCTCCGATCGAGGGTCGCAAGCCTCCGCGATGGCCCGGTCCAGCGCCGCGATGAGCGATCCTTCATTGGCCGCGGCGCCGGCGGATAGGACCCCGCCGGCCGGGCCGACGATCCCGGCCGGCCAGCCGTTATACCAGAAAGCCGCCTCGAAGGGCGGGACCTCAAAGGCCCCGCACTCGACCGGCTCCCGGTGGCCGTTGACGGCAAACCGCCAGCCGCCGGGAAGGCTCACTTCCCAGCAACCGGGCAGATCCTTGATCGACCGGACCTTGCGGGCCTCGGCCAGTTCGACGATCTTCGCGAAGATGACGGAGATTTCGACGTCCGGGCCCGGCATCGGCTCATCTCCCCCCGACGAAAAATTGTTGCCCGTCACGATCGACCTCGATTCGCGCGCCGACCATGACCCGCATGTAGATCCATGCCAGCATGTCCATTGAGTCGGCCCAGAAAGCAATGCCGGATGTGTGTGTGTTGATGAGCCGGAGCCAGGCGACTTGCTCCGGGCTCGGCCGGCCGCCGGGCCGCTTGACCTCAAGCTCGAAGTGCGATTTCGCGGCATTCGGGAGGAAACCCCAGAGGTCCGACTGCCCGGCCTCGCCGCACCGGATGACCCGCTTCCGGCCCCGGTAGGTCGAGGGGAACATGCCGACGTTGCGCCGCCAGACTAAGCAGCCCTGCGATTGCAGGTAGCCCTTGAAGGCCGATAGGTTCTCCCGCTCCCGCGGCCGATGGGTCCTTCCCATGCCGGTAGTCTACCGAGGGGCCGGAGGGGATTCAACCCTCTCCCGGGTCCACACACACAATCGGGAGGGGGGTTACTTGTGACTCAACAAGGCCGGATCATGCATGCGCTTGAGGATCTGAAAGAGGATGTTGAAATATTGCTCGGCTCTCTTGCCGATGCCGGGATGGGCCGATTCCCGGGCGCCGGCGATGAGGAGGGTCTGAATCGGCCCGGCGCCGGGCCGGCCGACGATCCAGTCGGCGGCCGCGTGCTCATCCCGGCCCGGCCGGTCATCGGCCAGGAAGACCGGCCGTTGCATCTCACGGCAAAGCTCCAGTGTTAGCTCCGTCCCCCGGCCGTCGAGCGGCCCATAGATGAGCGCCGCATCGCAATCGGCGACGTTGCGCCGGGTCCGGGCCGCGCAGGAGCGGGTTTCGAGCGGCCGGGCGCCATAGGCCCTGGCGAAGTCCGGCCTCGGGCCGGCTTCGGTCAGGTAGTCGCGCGGCATCCAGCCGGATGTCACGATCCGGACCCGGTGGGCCGCCCGCCAACCGGCCTGATCGACCCCGGTCTGCCCGCCGGTAATGATGACCTCGATCATGGTTTCGGACCTCCGAATGCCAAACTACCATTGCTAATTACATGAGGATGATTATTTTTCCATGCAACGTAGGCCGCGACGAACTCGGCCGCCGCCTTCGCCGGGGTCGGGTAGAACTGCGGCCGTTCCCAGAGATACCAATCCCAGAATTCTTTCCCCGGCCCCGGCGACTCATCCCAGCGCATGACCTGATATTCGGCATCCTTGCCGGTCGGGCCGCCGAGGCCAAACCAGTAGATCGAGACGGCAAAACCGACGGCATGCGACGTGATGAAGCAAAGCTCCGGGCAGATGATGCCCTAACGTTTCAACCAATCAACCGATATGGCTTTGACCTCTGTCATGGTTTATTCCTTACTAAAATGCTATGTATATTTGCCGATATAGTGACCATTCCGATTCGGATCGGTCGTCATCTCCCGCCGTTTGTCGAGGGTTTCGACCATCTCGGCCCTGGTCAGGTTGGCCGGCTCGAAATTCATCCGGAGCAGGAAACAGAGCATGGCCGAGGAAACCGGGCCGCCGATGCCGAACCGACCATGACGATGCATGAGGTAGGGCCAGGACCCGGAAAGAAGGCCGCTGCGCCGCCGGAAGGGATGGAACCAGGCCCAGGCCAGTTGCCAACCGTAGGAGGCCGGCGGGTCAAGCTCGCGGCCGGCTAAGAATTGACAGGCACCGATGACTTCGAGGACTTCCCGACCGCGGCAAAACTCGGGATATCCCCAGAGGTAGGCTCGATAACTATGCTGGTCGTGCGGATCGAAGGCCGGAAAATCATAGCGGAATTCCCGCCGGAAGTAACATCCCATCACGTAGGCAGCCCGCTTGACCTCGGGCCGGCTAGCCGGCCCGAAGACGACCGAAGGCAGTCCGCGAAATTCCTCCGTGGCATCATACAATTCATTGGCATAAGGATTATGACGAGCAATGATCGCCTTCTCGATCGAGATCCGCGGCGGCCGGATGTCAAGCTCACTCATCGAAATTCACCTTTCAGTAGGCCGGCGCCTCGGCGACCGGCTCCGGCTCGCCCGGGTCGAATTCCGGATGCCGCGACGCAATCATGCCGGCCACGAAGTCATCGATCAGGGGATGATTGGCCACCGATGGCATGCCGGCCGCGGCCTCGGCCCGCCACCGGGCCTTGAAATCCTCCGGCTGGCCGCGGAACCAGTTGGCAATCCGGCCGGCGCGGTCGAGCAGGGAAACATTGTCCTCGCCGATCCGCCGCGGCTCGACCGAATAGGCCGGGTCGGAAAGCCAGGGATGATCGGCGAGGTCATGATGCCGACGGAAGACATCCGGCGCATTAGCTCGGTGGTTGTCGCGGATCATGCGGCCATAGGGACAGGTACAATAGCAGGTAATCGTATTGACCGGCCTTGATAGATCATGCGATCTCTGCCGGTAGAAGACGACCAGGCCGTTGCCGGAACAGGTCCCGCAATCCTTCGAGGCCAGCCGGGCCGCGTCGAGCGAATCGAGCGGCGAGACGGCGCCCTCCGTCCGGCCCATCTCCCGGTAGAGCGCATGGCCGACGATGAATATTTGCTTGATATGATCCGGCAGGTTGAAGGTCCGCTCGCCCTCGATCATCCGGAGGCTTAACTGCCTCAAGACCTCCTCATCGGTGATGCCTTCCTTGACCAGACGCCGGAGGAGGTTCTCGATGATCCCGAGCCGGTCCTCTCCCGGCGCCGGCCAGGGGAGGTCGTTGAATGCCTTGCGATGCTCCGTAAGCCATTCGGTCAATCGGATTCGGGTCTGTTCATTCATCGTCGCATTCCTCCGCAAAGGGTTTGCCGCTCCACGGCGAGATGCCGGCCGCGATCATTTCCTTGGCCTGGCGATACTCGGCCTCGGCCTTCGCGGCCCGGCTCAATGGGAATCGGGAAGCCACCGGCGCCGCCGCGACGGGAGCCAGATCCGGCATCTTGCTTGCCTTGATTGGTTGCATGTCATCATCGTAGTAATCTTCGGCTCCGGGGTTTGGCCCCCCGGCGGCTTCCCACTGGAGGAGGATCTTACGAATATAGTGGAAGCTTGATATATTCATGGTTTTTGCACGTTTCATGGCCCGCCGTATCCAGCCCGGCGGGTAGTAGCCGAGGAGCTTGCCCCGGACCTCCCGGCCAATGACCTCATTCATTAGCTTGGCCAGGCAGAATTCATCCACCCATGCCACATCGGATTCTGCGTAGGGGAAAGGTAAATGCAAGCAATCTCCATTGTGTGTGTGTGTGTTATCCTGCAATTTCTCCTCCTGCGCAAGAGAGGAGGCTTTCTCAGAATCAGAATTCACACACACACAGGGAGAGTCTTCTCTGATTTCTGGTCCTGAATCCGAATTCGCGCGCGCGGGTTCTCTATAGGGCGCCGGGGCCGAATCATGGGAATTTCCCATGATCTCGGGGGGGGCCTCATGGGAAATTCCCATGACCGGCGGCTCGACCCTTGGGAATTTCCCATGACCGGACCCGGTAGCCTGGGGATTCTCGGCAGACTCCCGGAAGGGCCTCAGCGGCGGCTTGGGGGGCGGCTCGACGGAGCCGGCCATGCGGACGAAGCCGGCCCGGCAGGGCCAGAGCCGGCCGCCGCCGGCCTTGATGAGCCCCTTGGCGATGAGGCCGTCAATGGCCCGGGAGGCATCGCCGGGGTCGATCCCGAGCGACCGGCCCATGGCCGAGGGGCTATCATCCATCGGCATCACGCGGTCGCTTTCGCCGAGGAAGATCGGCAGCGCGTAGCACTCATGGACGACGTAGGTATAGACCCGGATCTCATTGGGCTTGAGCCCGGAGCTTTTCCGTACCGACCCGGAGAGGACGTCGAGGAGGTAGCCGAGCCGGGCCCGGTCGGCCTCCGGCCGCCGGCCGGGAAATCCACCATGGCAAGTGTCTTGACTTGAGGAGGGGGATTGCGTAGCATGGGAAGTGAGCATCGGCCGTTTCCCTAGGACGGTTGATGGGTCTTAGGCGGATTTAACGCATCCGGCCTAGGCGACTTCGGGGCCGACCATCTTTGGCGGGGTGGTCGGCCCCTTCTCTTTCCCTTCTACCGACTTGCCGGCACGATGGCAACCCCGCAGTCCCCATCATGCCTAAAATTTCAGATCCAGAAAGATCCCGGTTGTCATGCTCATGAGAAGTTGCTATCTTGCTCTCCGTTGATCTGATGGATTCGTTTTGATGGATCGGAGGAGTCATCATCATGACGACGGAGAATGGATCGAGCCCGACCCCGGCCGCGGCGCCGGAAAAGCCGACCCCGGTTCCCAGGCCGACACCGGCTCCGAAGCCGAAGCCCGGCGGCTCGAAGCCGAAGCCGGGCGCCAAGCCCATGAAGCCGGCCGGGGCACCCAAGCCGGCCGCGGCCCCGAGGAAGGCCGGCCGTCCCAAGCCGGGATCGGCGCCCGGCAAGCCGAAGGCATCGGCCGGAGCCGGCAAGGTCGATGCCGATCGGAAGCTCCGGCAAGCCTCCCTCTGGCTCCGGCACCTGGCCGACCCGACCCGCTGCGCGATTCTCCGAATCCTCGGCACCGGCCCGCAGGACGTCGGCTCGATCGTCGCCCAGCTTGGCGGAACGCAGCCGGCCATCTCGCATCACCTGGCGCTTTTGCGCCACGGTGAGATCGTCGAGCCGACCCGGGATGGGAAATTCAATCGGTATGCTTTGACCCCGCGCGGCATGCAGTTGCGCGAGGTCATCGAGAAGATGGCCGCCGTGGCCTCTTGACCGATTCCGGCCCGTCACATAGAAAGAGGGATGGCTGATCGGGTCTGTCTCCGTCTGCGGGGTTTGCCGGGCCGGGAGGAAGGGAAACCATCCTTCCCGGCCCGGTTTTTGCATTCTCCGAAAGGTGGCCGGTCCCTCGTCGGGGCTGCCTCCCTTCGCAAGGCCCTGGCATGGCCGGTTGCATGCCAGGGCCTTTCCCCTTGACCGGCCCTTGGCTTCGATCCATAATCGGATGGCTCGGCTCCTGGCCGATGTCCGGCAGGCATACCTCACCCCGGCGCTCATGGCGCCGGGGATTTTTTCATGTCCTACCATGACCATGTGCCGGCCTCATAGGCGATCGTGAAGGTCGTGTTGAAATAGATGAGCCGCCCGGAGGATGGCGGTAGCCCATCGCCTAAGCAGGGCGGCGAGTCGAAGAATAAGAGCGGCGATTGGGCCTGGTTGCCGACGTGGAACTCATGGCCGCATTCATGGTCGGCAAAATACCAGAGGATGCCGGCCGAGAGCGGATTCGGCGCGAAGGGCACCCCCGGATCGACGTTGTAGGGCCGGCTCGGGTCGGCCTGGCTCAACTGGGGGTCGAATCCGGCCATCCACTCGGAGGAGGCCGGCCGGAAGCTCGATGAAAGATGCATGTTCGCCGCGCAGTCGGAAAAGTAATGCTTGATATATCCGGACGGCGCCGCCCCGATGTGCAAGAGGAAGTCCTCGAAGTAATCGAGCGTAATGTCCATGCCGGCATAGTCGCCGAAGCCGGCATGGAACAGATCGACCGGCGCCGGGCCCGGCGTGATCGGCAGGGCCGTATGATAGATCGTCAACCGAAGCTGCATCGGCCCGCAAAGGTAGGTCCCATCAACGGGGCTCGTCCTCGACCAGTCCTCCGGGCCCTTGCAGAAGATCGCCTGCGTCGGGATCGTCGCACCGAAGGGCCCCGGCACGATCGTCTGGGTCGGCGGGTTGTACCCATCCTCGCCCGGATCGACGTCATAGGCAAAGAGGCCGGTCGAGACGGTCGCATGGCCCCAGATGCCGAAGAGTGGCACCGGCAGCCAGACCAACCCGACGTCCGGGTCCTCGACCGTCCGCTCGACCTCGGCCAAATTGGTAATGACCGTCCCGTCAACCCGGGTCAGGTTGAACAAGGGCCCTTGGACGATCCCGCAGTTGACGTGGGCCGTGACGACGGCGCCGACGATCCCGCCGAAGGAATGCGACCCGGCGGCCGTCGTCCGGGTCCAGGGCCAGGTGATGACCGGGAGCTTGCGATCCTCCTCATCGATCTCCGATCCGATGACCGGGAAGATCGGCCCGGTGAAGCGTGGACAGCGCCAGTCGGTTGAGCTTTGAATCCGAGTGCCGAAGTTGTTGATCGAATAGGTCGCCTCCCGGATGCCGTCCGGGTCAAAGCTACTCGGTAGCGTGAAGTTATCCCATAATATGTAAGGATAATCGCCCTTGGTATCCTCGATGGAAAGGATGATGAAGGCCGGCCTGACCGGCGGCGCCGGGATGTCGAACTCCCCCCAGACCCGGTAATAGGTATTCAAGCGGCCGATCGTCGGCAGAAAGCTATCATGCGGCAGCGGCGGGTAATCGGCCGTGACGTCGCGGCAGTTGCCCTCGGCAAAGACCCGCTCCTCATCGAGCCGGGCCGGATGCAAGATGGTCGGCTGCCAGTTGACCTCTCCCTCCGCATCGAGCGGTATGTAGACCTTGACCCGGAACCGCGACCCATCCCCGGCATCGACGTCAAACCCCGTCCCGGAGCCGACGACGAGATATTTATACGTCTTCGGCGATCCCTTGGCAAAGACATACCGATCCCCGGTCGGGAAGAGGATGTAGTTTTCATCGACTTCGGGATTCTTGGCCTCCTCGATGGTCGCGACGTTGGCCGCATAGATCGTCCCGGAGCCCGGCGGCGCCGGCGTGAAGGTGATGTCGGCCCCTTCCTTCTCCTCGAATTCGATGGCCAAGGGCGCGAAGGCATAGACCCTCCGGCCGGTGTCGGTATCGGCCGGCTTGTGGCCGAGGTCGATGACGCGGCCGAGCAAGGGCCCATGGCCTTCGGAGGCGCCGGGCCGGCCGAGCCGGTCGAGGTAGGATTCACGATCCCGAGGGTCCATCGTATTGCATGACCCAGCGATTGCCGAAGGGGTGTGCGATCCAGAGCGCTCCCTGCGGCGGGACGATGTTGGTGATGTTGGCCACGTAGATAAACCCGGCATCGACGTTGACCGGGTTGGGAACCTCGCCCTCCTTCTCCTGGAATTGCATGTCAACCCGCTGGCACTTGAAGACGGCCGGCGAGGAGGTCGGGTAATGCCCGTCGGTCTGGAAGCTGACCACCGTCCCTTCGGTTGCGCCCTCCGACTCGGCCAGAGGGTCGAGCCGGTCGAGGATCTCCTTTTCATTGGCCCGCTCGACCCGCTCATCCCGCATGGAAAGCTCCTTTCACACACACATATCGGTTTGTGTGTGTCAACTCATCTCAGCGCCGCCGGGAAAGTCCCCGGCCCATGGCCAGCGTGGCGCGATGGACGATGGCCGAGTCGGATAGGTGGAGTGTCGTCTGTTCGCCCCGCGCCAGGCTCCACGTAATGCCGATGACCTTCGGATAGGTTGCCGTCTCGGCGCCGGTGCCGCCGTTCATCGCAAAGGAACATTCCCGGCCGGAGACCTTGCGTATCCGGTCGCCGATCTCATACATGTCGGTCAGGGTTGGGAGTTCGGCCCGGAGCCGGAACTTGCCGTACTGCGTGACCTCCCGCTTGCCATCGCAATAGTTCTGCGCGGCCTTCTTGTCGAAATCGACGACCGTATCGCCTTCATCCTCATCGTTGGTCCCGTACCATGAGAAGGCATAGATCCGCTTCGGGGTCCGCTCCATGCGGTTATCGACGGCCCGGGAGACGATAAACTTGGTCGGCGACGTGCTCCGGCGCTTGCTCACGATGTTGGCGATCTGGTCGCTCTCGATGACGCAGGTCAGCATGAGCCAGAAATTGCCGCCGGCCGTGGCCGTGGCCGTCTGTTTCTTGGCCAGCCATTCGACGCAGCGGACCTGTCGGTTGGCCAGCGGCCAGGCATGGCCGCCATTCAAGTCCCCCTTGATCTCGCCGACCTTCCAGGCATTCGGGTCTTGCGATATGATGTAGATCCCGAGCCGATCCTTGAGGAGGTTCCATGACCGATCGGGAATTTCGAACCAGTGGCTTGCCGAATCATAGTCCTCATTCATCGACTTGGGCGAGTCGCCGACGTAATCGAAGGAGATCCGGAGCTTGGCCGAGAGCGGCTTGTTGTCCGGGCCCTTGGTCAAGAGTTGATTGAACCCCGGCCGCGGCCGGTAGGCAAAGGCCGGATAGCCGGACGTCGCCTCCGGGTTGGGCTTGATGAGCGGCAACATATCGGTGAATTCGAAGGGCTTCTTCGTCTTCCAGGCCCAGGCTTGCATGTCCCAGTAGCCGGCCCCGACCTCATCGACGCCCCACTTGCGATACTTCTGCGAGTCCTCCGATTCATCGTCCTCATTGCCCCCGGCGATGAAACGCGCCATGGCCTCGGCCGAGGCCGAATCGGCCTCATCGATCTTGAAGAGTGGCGCCAGGATGAAGCTCGCCTCGACCTTCTCCATCGAGGTATGGAGGTAGTACTGATTCATGATCGCCGAGACGTCATGCTGCATGTCGGCGGCGGCGAGATTGTTCATCGAGGGGTCGAGATCCTGCCCCCATTGGTCGAGGAAGAGATCCTTGTAATGGCTCGGGTCACGGTCATTCTTGGGATAGATGTCGAGGTAGGTCAAGGGGTCGCCGTCCTCATCCGATCCGATCCGGAAGCAGAGGCAGAATCCATTCGCATCGAGGATCTTGTGAAGCTCCTCCGGCCAGGGCCGGCCGGTGACGTCGATGTCGGCAATCGTGATCGGATTCTCATCATAGGTCGATGGGTCATTGATATCGACGAAGCTCTGGCCTTCCCGCGGCGTGTAGACGTCGAGCAACTGATCGAGCCGCGTGAAGTCCGGGTTCCTGACGTACTGCTCGCCGGGATTGCCGATGCCGATGATGTATTGCGCGGCCGAGGAGACTGACCAGAGGCGCTGGAACGGCTTGTCATCCTGGTAAGGGTCTTTGCCGGCAAAGTCCGGGTCGAGGAAGACCGGGAAATGCTGGCGCCGCGGCGCCCCGCCCGGCGCGGCATAGCCCGGCGGCGGGTCCGGCGTCTGCGTCCCGGAGGGGATGGCAAAGACGGCCGGGGTCATGTCGCAATCCTTCGGCGTGCAGTTGGCCTTGCCGTTGGGGTTGAACCGGATCGGAAGCCCCGTCTTGACGTTGTTCTTCTCTGCCGTCCGCGGCTTGAAGCAGTTGCGCTGCCAGTTGTCCTGCAAGGGCTCATCCCAGCAGCGACGCTCGACGCCGGCCGCGGAGAAGCCGACCATGTAGCCCCGGCCATCGAACCGCGTCCCCGGCGCCGTCACGAACCCATCGAACAAGAATCGGTAATCTTCCCCATCGGCCGTCAGGGCCACGACCAAAAGGCGATCATCGACCTTGACCGTATCGTCCGAACCTTCGGAGATGAGCGGCAGAACCGTCTCGAACCAGGCCGGCGTGAACTGGTCCGTGATGGCATTCTGGTTGACATACTCGAATTCGGCCGTCGAGAACTGCGGCCCCTCGACGTGGTGGATCGAGAGGCACTTGACCATGAGGAGCGGCTCATACCGCTGCCGTCCGGCATCGCCGCCGGAAGAGGTCGGCACATTGTATCGGAAGACGCCGATCTGCGTCGCCGGCCGCCAGAGCGGCGGCTCCTCCTGCTCAAAGTCGGTATTCATGATGATCCTCCATTGGTAATGTGCGCGTAGAAGTCCCGGGTCCTCTCCAGGGCCGCCCGGCCGGCCTCCGTCATGCTCAGGCGATTTTCGGTATACTGCTTCTGGCCGCTTCGGACCTTCTCCGGTTGCTTGGCGATGAGGCCGGCCCGGACCAGCGGGTTGACGTGCCGGTAGAAGTTGGCCCGCTGCATGCCGACGTTGACCCCGGCGAGCCGGTCGAGGATCTCCGGCCGGGTCGATTGGCCGTCCCGGATGGCCATGAGGATGAGATAGGGGATCGGGTCGAGCGGCTTTTCCATCTCATGAGCCCTGCTATTCAATTGAGGAAAAACTTTCCATGAATTCGGCAAATATCACCATTGCTATCAACAAGAATCAGTTGATGATATCCTTGCGATCAATGACGATTGACGATGATGATTTTAACCCGGCCCAATGGTCCCTATGGGACGCGGAAGTCATGGAGATGGCCGCCGCTCTCATTCGTCGGGAAATAGTGGAAGCGAATCGCGATAAGGATTTAGCCTCGACTTCATGAAGTCAAAATAAGGACCATGTTTCTCGATAGCAACAGCTTTGCGCTTGAGCCTCAGGGCAACCATCGGGACGGTTCCGCTTCCGGCAAAAGGATCGAGGACCATTCCGCCGAGAGGGCAGATAAATCGAATCCACCAATCGATGAGCGCAATCGGCGTCCTGGCCGAATGATTATTCTTGTCACGACCTAGATTCCCTCCCGCGCTACCGACGGGAATAACATTGAACGGAGTCACGCCGCCACGTTTGTTAACAGCATTTGATATTCGTTCAGTTTTTATATTTGATCTTGCTGCTGTTTTTTTATGCAAGAATCGCTTCATCTGACGTTCTGCAAAATTCCCTTCGCTCTCGGTCCATAGGATCTCATCCTGGTTGCGAAAACACTCCGGATCACCGAGCCAGACGCAGGCCCTCAGGCTAGTCCTCATTAATCGACCTTGAATAGCATGAGCATTCGGCGGAGTAGAAATATTCCACCACCATACATCTTGTAGCATATTCCAATCTCGGCATGTCCAGGCCATGAACTCCCAGAGCCAGGGCCGCATCCGTCCGACCCGCTCGCTGTTGGGCTGGAGGATGAAGACGGCCGAGCCGGTCGGCTTCAGGATGCGCCGGCATTCGGCTACTACTCCCCGCATCAACTCGTGCCACTCGGCCTCGGTCATCCGGCCATACGGGCGGTCGATCTCGGGATAGGGCGGGTCGGTAATGATGGCATCAACCGATGCCGTTGGGATCTTTGGTAGAATATCCAGGCAATCGCCCTGATATAACCGGTAATTCTGACCTTCTATTAGCCGGTCCATCTCATGAGCCCTGCAAGCGCAAGGGATGACGCGCATCGACGATCCCGGTAATGGTCGATGTCCCGGCCGTCACGACGGCCAGCGGGGAGAATAAGCCGGCACCGGCCGTCGGGAAGGCCGAGCCGACCCCGAGCGTCCCATCGGCCTTGAGATAAACATACTTGGTCGATGAGGCCGGCATGGTCTGGACCGCGAAATCGGCGACGGTATGCAAGAGCCCATCGGACCCGAGGTAGGTCCCGCCCCGGACGATGTAATTCAGAGAAGCCGACGGGACCTCGGCCGGCGTGACGGCAAAGGACCCGAGGAAGGTCCCGTCAATCTGGTTGAAATTGGCCTCCATCGGCGTATTCCAGCCCTCATCGTCGAGGTCCGGATACTGCAACTTGAGCCGGGCCGTATAGTTCATCGACTCATTTCCTCCTGCGCGACCGGGCCGGCGAGTTCTCGATCCCGATGAAACCGCCAGATCCGAACGAGCGTCTCGACCATCTCCGGGAGGCCCTCGTCCGGTATGCCCCAGATGATGGCCTCGCAATAGGCCCGCTGGGCCCGGCGAACGGTCGCCTCATCGAGCCTGATTTTTAGCCAATTGCTCATGGCAAGGTCCAACCCAAGGTATAGTGGCCGGTCGCCGGGTCGAAGGAAGTCACCCAAAGCCGCTTGCCATCCGATGCCCGCACCGGCGGCTGGCCCGGCGGCGCGGCAATCGTCTGGCTCAGGAGGATCGGCGAGGGATTCTCGGCGCCGGTGGTATCATAGGTCGCAATCGCAAAGTGCCAGGTCCCGGAGCCGAGCGCCCCGGAGGTCCAGGCATAGGTGATGGCCGCATGGCCCCAACCGCCCTGGCCCCAGCCGCCCCGTCCCCAGCCATCCTTCCAGAAGCCGCCCGGAGATGCCAGGATGGAGCCGACCCGGTTGGTCATATCCACGGCACTGCCGGGAGTCCGGCCGGCATAGATCCGATAGCCGGCCAATGCCGGGCCGAGATACCGGCCGCCCTGCCAGGAGAGCCGGGCCCGATCCGGCGGAAGGTCGAGCCGATCGGAGTAATCGACCCCGACATTCCGGCGGCCGACCGTGCCGACGGCGACCCGGACCCGTCGGCCGCCGGGGCCGCCGACCGGGAGCATGACGGCCTTTTGCGGCCCTTCCCAGGCCAGCCGGCCATCGAGGTAGACCTGATAGACCGTCCCCGGCGCCGCATCGGACTGCCATCGGAGATACATGCCGCCGCGCACCGGCGCCGTCCGGAGGTCCGTGGCGCCGTCGAGGTCGAGCGGCGCGAAGTCGGCCGCGGCGGCAAAGGGGCCGCCCCAGCCGCCCGGCGCAACCTCCGGGACCATCCATGCGGCACGGAGCATCGCCGGAGGGCCTCCCTAGAGCAGATGGATGAGCGTCGCCTCGAAGTCCTGGTAATAACTGGCCGTCGAGCCATCGGCATGGATCGGCGGGATCGGCCGGAATGATTGCAGCTTAACCAGCGGGAAGGTTTCGCCGGCCGTCGTGTAGAGCGGGAAGGCTTGCGGGTTGCGCTTGTAATTGCGGAGGATGCCGAACAATGCCCCGATCCCCTCCATCGAATCGGCCACATATCGGCTCCGGACGTGAGTGTGACGGACCCGGGAGCCGAGGTCGAGTACCTCGACCCCGTTGATCCCCGGGAAGGCATTCATCTGGATCTCATTGGGCGGCTCATCGGTCGTCATCATGACCGGGTGGCCGAAGATGGCATCCCCCCCATAGGTCGGCGTGATGTAGCTCATGAGATCAACCTCAATTCACACACACAAACGCTTGTGTGTGTAAACATATTGGCCACTCCGGGCTATCGCCCGGACAGGCGGGTCAGGATGTCGCGGGACTTCTGCCGGTAGAACTCGCGGATCAGGTCGAGGGCCGCGGCGCGGATGTCCGGGTCGAGTCCCCAGACGACCCGGGCGATCCCATACCGGTTGTCGCCCTCGAACCATCCTAGCTTGTCGGCCGGGCCGCCGTAAGTCAACTCAAAAAGGTTGTCAGCCGTAAGATCATATAAATCGGTGAAATTGCTCCGGTCGAGCATCTCCCCGCTATCGATGCCGACCTGATCGTGCCCCTTCCTGGCGATCGTCGAGGGCGCATTCTCCGTCCACGGACTGCCCTCCGGGTCTTCCATCCTCGTGCACCGATCGTGCATCATGCCGCCGATCAACTGGGCCAACTGCCTGGCAAGCTCATGGTCCGGGGCCATGCCGCTGACGGCCTCGGCTAGTTGGGCCGTCACGGTGCCGGCATTCGATTGCAGGATGCTCATCGCGGGACCTCCCCATGGCCGACGGCCGGCGGCGGAAGCTGGCCCTTGGTCTCCCGGTGCGTCCCCTCCGTGGCATCGGCGATCCGCGCGAGAAATCGGTTGACCGACTCGGGCAGGAAGGGCGCCACGGCAGCATTGAGCCCGCGGCCGGCCGCCATCGCGACCCCGCCTTGCGGCGGCTCCGGGAGCATGTTGGCGAAGTTGGTCACGACGCCGCCGGCCGTCGCCTCCTCGACGGCCGGATCGATCGGCTTGGGGATGCCGCCGAGACGGCGCCCGCCCCGATCGGCACGCCGCTGCTTGGCCCGGTTGAAAGCCTGGTTGAGTTCGCCGCTCATCCAGCCCTGCTCGATCTCCCGCTGCGTGATCGTGCCGGCGGCCCCGAACTGGAAATCGGCCCCGTATTCCTGCTGGGCCTGGCGTACCGTTTCGGTGGCAATCATGCGCTCCTTCGCCGTCATCCGGCCGGTGATCCCGGTGCCGGAGAGGAAGTCGAGCATATGCTGATCGGCCATCGTCTCCGGCGTCAACTTGCGCTGCCGTGTCAAGGATGCAATAGCCTGTTTCGTGAAGATGTTTCGTTCTGCATATTCCATCCCGAGTTGGATCTGTGCCGCCGCGGCCCCGCCCTCGGCTCGCAGGGAACGGGCCACGTCCGTCTCCTGGTATTTTCGCATCCCCTCGGCCACCGTGGCCGGAGTCACCCGGCCTTCCGTCGATTCATACATCTGCTGGATCATCGGCCAGTTGGCCACCATGGCCGCCAGGCCGCGCCGGGCCGGCGCCTGCTTGAGTCCCTTCGCCCCGAGGACATTCATGATCCGCTGGCCATGCTCGCCGCCCTCGCCGCCGGCCTCGATGTCCTTGACGGCCTCGAAGAGTTGCTCATCGGAGAGGCCGATCTCCTTCCGCAATCGCGGGATGACCCGCTTGAGCTTGGCATATGTGTCCATGTCCTGCGTGACGCCGGCTTCCTTCTGGGCCCACTCGGCAAACTTGGAGGAGCCGCGGGTCAGGCCGAGGAGCGCGTCGGAAATCTGGTTGGCCGCCGTGCCGACCCGACCCTGAGAGGTCCCCATGCCGACGCCCATGATGATCGAGGCCGCGGCCCTTGGATCATCGATCTGGGCCCCCTTGCCGCCGGTATTCTGGATCATGAACTGCATGAGTTGCGGCAGCATGGCCGTCGACTTGCCCGGCGCGAAGCCGATGATCCGCATCAACTCGCCGGCCTCCGTCGTGATCCCTTCCGGCGTGGCGCCGGCCCCGCGCATCCGGGTCAGGAAACCGGCCAGCTTGACGAACTCATCTTCCTTGCCGCCCATGGCCTGCGCATAGCCGGCCGTCTTGGCAAGGATCTGGTCGGCCGTCTCCTGGCTGATCCGCTTCTGATCGACGGCAATGGCCGCCTCGCCGCGGAAGGTCTCGGCCGCCTCATGCGCCTGCCTGGCCGTCAATCCCATCTGCATGAGCTGGATCTGCTGCTGGACGATGGCCGGGTCGATGGCCCCCGGCTTGCCGGTCGTCGCGGCCTGGATGTCCCGGAGGTTGGCCAGGAAGTCGAGCGACCCCTTGCCGAGCCGGTCGGCCTCCTTGGAGGCATCCTGAAAAGCCTTGCCGAGTTCCTTGACCGCGGCGATCCCGGTGCCGATGACGGCCCACTGGTTCGCCAGGCCCGTAAGGCTGCCGCCGAACTCATTGACGGCCATCTTGCCCTGGCCGAAATTGGAGGCGATCGACCGGCCGATGACGTTCATCTGGCCGCTGACGGAGGCCGTGAAATTCTGCATCACCTGGCCCATCTGGGTTATGCCCTGCTGGGCCGGCGCGATGTTGAAACCCAGATCGACCTTGAAACCAAACTCCGCTCCCGACATGCCGCCGAAGCTCATCGCCTTGCCCCCACGCCCCGCTCAAGGCGGATCTTCTCACGCTTCAAGTATTCTTCATACCAGGGTATGAATTCCTCCGGGTAGGGCGCCCGGCCCATGAAGGCCAGCATTTCGGCCCGCCGGTAGGCATCCTCAACGGTCATGCCGCCGGGGTCGATGCCGTTGATCCGGAGGCAGTCGGCGGCCCAGCGGAAGATGTCATTTCCGCGGGCATGGATGCTTTTGGGTCATCAACCCTCATGAAGACCAGCCCCAGCGCCACGCCGAGGATGTCAACCCACATCCGTACATTGTCCGGGTCATCCTTGCGGAACTGGAGCAGGTGGTAGAAGTCCCGGTCCTCAAGCTCATAGTTGACCCGGAGGAGATACCGCGCGAACCAGTCAACCTCGGCATTGGAGAGCCGATTGTTCAAGTTGTTGATGATGGCTTCCTCGGCCCGGAAGTCATATTCCGGGCCGAACTCCGTGATCCCGACCGTCACCGGCGCCTCATCCTCGCCCCGCGCGATGTAGGCCCCGGCCATCCGCGGCTTCGGGAAATACCAGATTTCTCCGTCGCAGAGCCGGATGCCGGCCTCGGCCCGGAATCCCTCCCGACGCCGCTCCGCTTCCAAGGGCCGATCTCTCATGGGACGGGCGACTCCTTCCGCGGCGTGGCCTCCGGCCTCATGGCGGCCGTCGGCGCCGGGGTCGGCGGGGGACTGGCCGCGGCCTCCTCGGCCTCGATCTCGGCCCTGGCCTCATCGGTCAGGATGCCGAACTCCACGCCCTCCGGGCCGACCGTCCATCTGTACCGCTTCCGGCCGCGATACTTGGGATGCTGCTTGTCGAAGGAGAGGAATTGATGCTTGCGGGCCGTCACGAAGACCCGGCCGGTGCCCATGAGTTCCTTGCGGCAGTAGAGCCGCCGATCCGGGTCGTCCATGTCGAGGCCGAATCCCGGGCCGAACTCCCGGAGGATCTCGGCATACTGCGCGGCCTCATCCTGGTAGCCGCGCCATCCCTGGGGGATGATGAGCGCATCGAACCGATCCATTGACATACACTCCTTTGTTGTTTCTCTTACCTTTGTGTGTGTGAAACCGACCTCCCGGGTCAGGCCGCATAGCTATAGGCGATCGGCGAGGTCGTGCCGTCCGATGAGTACGTCTCGCAGATGAGCGTGGCCCGGCCGGTCTGCCGGTGGGCGCCGGAGCGCTGGCCGCCGGCCACGATGCAGTTAGAAACCGTGTAGGTCATGGCGCCGGAGCCGGACCCGTTGTAGAAGTCATTGTGCGTGGCCTCGAAGCTCCCCCGCGTGCCGAAGCCGAGGGCATTGACCGTCTTGATGTCCTCCGTCTCGACCGTGATGTGCGGGTCGATGTATTCGAGCGTCTTGGCCGTCGGGGCCAGGTCGCCGTCCCCGGAGGCCCCCTTGAGGACGACCCGGGGGTCAATCGTCACGTTCTGGACCTCGGTAATCGTCACCGGCGACCCGCTCGTCGGGGTGAAGGTCACGCTCGACCAGTTCATGAATCTGCCGGAAGCGGCCATGGCAAGCCTCCTCTCAGATCAAAGGTTCAACTCATCAATCGTCCGTTCGGTGTAGTCATCGGAGAGCGTGCCGACGGCAATCGGCGTGTCGGTCAATGCCGCGCCGGCCTCGAAGACGTTGAATTGATTGCTGGTCCCGACCCGCTGCACATGCCCCATGGCATTGCCGAGCATGTAGCGGCATGCCGTGTAGAAGGTGATGCCGCCGGAGATCGTCACGGCCATGAGAGAGGCCGGGATGCCGGAGATCGGCGCATCGACCCGGCCGGCCATCTGGTTGAACACATAGCCGGCCTGGCCGGCCGAGTAGCCCCCGAGGGAGGCCGTCCAGGGGTCGCCGCCGAGGCTATTGACCCGGGCGCCGAAAGAGCCGGTCGCGTTGTAGGAGGCTAGGAGGGCATTCCAGACCAGGGGCGCCGGACCCTGGCCGGAGGCATAGCCGGCCACGATGGGATTGACGACGGAATAGCCCATCGTCCCGGAGGTCGGCGAGCCGTTGGAGGCCCCCCAGACCCGGCCCTCCGGCGTCATCCCGGAGCCATAGGCCATCGGGATGGAGTAGACGTTGTTCGATGCATCAAACTGGAGCTTGGCCGCCGCATTGCCGATGGAGTTGAGGATATACCCGGCCTGGCCGCTCGGGTAACTCCCGGGGAGGGCCGTGGCCCAGGGATCGGCCGCCCCGCCGCCGCCGGGCGAGGCGGCATTCAAGAGCCCGCCCATGGTCCCGGATGCGTTGTAGGTCGAGGCCGAGGCCGGCCAGACCAGTTCCTCCGGCGACATGCCGGATTCATATACATAAACATGAGAACGAACGGCATTGGACCCGTCGAAGGTCAGCTTCCCGGCCGCCGTGTTGATCGCATTGAGGAAGTAGCCGGCCTGGGTCGAGGTATAGGCCGTGCGGACGTCGATCCCCCACGGGTCGGCCGCCGCGGCCAGGCCGCCGAGCTTGGCGCCGGCCGAGCCGGTGGCCGTATAGGAGGCTAGCGCGGCATTCCAGACCATATAGTCCGGGGCCTGGCCGGAGGCATAGCCGGCCACGGTCGGGAACCGGAGCACATAGCCCATCGTCGCCGGCGTGTTGTAGGTTGCCGCCGCGCCCCAGACGGAGGAGGCCGGGTCCTGGCCGGAATCGTAGACCTTGAGATGCGAAAGGATGTAGTTCGACCCGTCGAAGGTCAATTTCCCGGCCGCCGTGTTGATGTTGCCCTGGTAGAGCCCCATGCTCCCGGAGCCGGTGTAGGAGGAGGCCGCGGCATTCCAGACGAGGTAATCCGGCCCCTGGTTAGAGGCATAGCCGCCGACCGTGACGGCCGCCGTGACGCTGGCCACGGCGCCGCCGGCATAGGTCGAGCGGCTGCCGACGTTGGTATCCAGGTTGGTCAATCCGAGGTTGGCATCGAAGACATCCCATGGGACGATGAGGATCTTGATATCCGTATCGTCGCAGCCGGAGGCCGTGGCCCGGATGACCAGCTCGCCGAGCGTGCCGCGGTCGGTGGCATGGCCGGCTAATGAGTAGTGGCCATTGCCGACCTCCGTCACGGCGCCGGAGGCCGCGGCGAAGGCCCCGCCATCCTTGGAGAGCGTCACGGAGACCGTCTTGCCGGTCGCCCCGGTCAGGTGGTCGCTCGAAAGGACCATGAGGATGTCGATCGGGTGGGCCGTCGAGCTTTGCTTGCGGGTCTCGATCATGCCGCACCCATCTGCCGGCGGCCGGCCTTCGTCCCCCACTCCGATCGGGTCCGGCGGTAGGCAATCCCGGCCCCGCCGGCGGCTAGGGCCGGGACCAGGCCGAGGCCGATCGGGAAGGAAGCCTCCTCCGGCTCGCGAAACATCCAGAAGAAATCTTGTGTCAACCGCTTGATATCCGGCAGGTGGTTGATCCCCTCGATGACGCCGATGACGGCGCCCGGGAAGGGATTGGAGACGCTCGACCCGCTCCGGGAGGCCCCGAGGGTCGTCTGATGGCAGCCGACGTTGAAGCTATCGGTCGTGTTGGTCGCGTAGAGCACGTTGTCGACGTAGAGCCGATTGGCGATGGCCGTGGCCGATTCGAGGGTCGCGACGGCGACGTGCGGCAGCCCGTCATTGACGGTCGGCCCGAGGAGGTCGATGGTCGTCCCGGATGGATTGGCATAGGTAAATCGAATCTTGCCGTCGAGGGTCGTCCGACTCGTGACGAATCCCATGAACGATCCCCCGGCCGTCGAATCATGCTCGAAGGCATAGCCCTTGGCCGTCGAGCCGCTCGGGAAGGTGAAACAAATGGCAATCCACATCGGGAAGACGTTCATGTATCCCTGCCCGGCCGCCTGATCGACCCAGGCATAATTGGAGGTCGAGAACCCGCTCATCTGCGGCCCATAGAGCCCGCGTCCCCAGAGCGAACCGGCCGATCCGGCCACGGCCATGTCATTGCGCAGTCCGGAGGCATCATGGGGCGGCCCGGACCCTTCGTGGAGAATCCAGGCTTGCCGGATGCCGGGCATCCGGCCGCCCGGACTGCGATAGCTCGGCGGTTTGGCAAGGTAGGATGTCATCAGTAGGTGATGAGGTCCGAGGAAAATTCGTGGAGGTAACTCTCGGCCGTGATCGCCTGGCCGGTATGACCGGAGAAGGTCACCTGGGCGTACATGACATCTTTGGAGAGGATGAAGATAAAATCATATGGCGTCGAGGCCGCGACCCCGGCCACGACGGCCTGCATCTGCCGCCAGGTCGTGCCGTCGGTCGAGATGTTGACCGAAACCGTGCAGCCGACCGTCGGCCCGGTGCCGCCGTTGGTGACCCGGGCCGTGATCGTCCCGCCCCGGCAGGTCCGGCCATCCCAGGTTGAGGAGGTCTGGCTCCCGCCGGCCGAGACGGACGTTGAAGCCTGGAGGGTCCGGGCCGTCTTGGTACTGGTCGCCGTCGCGGTGGCCAATTAATCCCCCCCTTCCGGCATGACGTCGAGGGGGAAATCGGCCGCGTCGGCGGCCGTCTCGACCGTCCGGGCCTCGGCGACCATCTCCGGCATCACCTGGCCGGCGGCATAGGAGAGCGACGTCAAGCCATCCTCATAGACATAGTGCGGATTGGGGATGGCAAAGGCCCGGTCGCCGTAGGTTGCCTGCGCCCAGGACCGGCCGGGGACCTTCGGCGGCCAGGCCGGGTCGGGGATGGTCGCCTCGACCACGGCCCGGAGCGCCGTCACGTCGTTGTCATCGATGAGGCCGAAGACCCGGAGATAGGCCATGGCCTCCTCGACGGCCGCGACGGAGCCGGAGCGGATGTCGGCCATGATCTGCGGGAAGTAGTTGTCGGCCTTGATCGCCGGGATCTTCTCCGGCGGCAGGGCCCGGATGAGGTCGAGCCCGGTCCACGGCTTCGGCACCGGCCGCGGCGGCTCCGGGTTGTCGATCATCGGCTGTGCGGAGAGGTAGGCCGCGGCAGCCGCATCATCCATGCCGGCGCAGTCATCGAGCGCCAGGCGATCCCGGAGGGTCGCCCGCTCCGGATCGGTCATGATCCGATGATCGGCAACATCGGCCACGCCGGCGCGGAGGGTCATGGGCCGACTCCTTCCTTGAAGGTCGCCGCCGACATCGCGCCCTCGACGGCCCGCGGCAATGACCCGGCGGCCGTGAAGGAGGCCAGGAGCATATTGCCATCATCGGCCGCGCCGAGCCGGCCCCGGATGAGGACCATATAGCCGACCCCGGCCGAAAGTCCGCCGATCGAGGCCCGATAGCGCGACCCATCCGGCGTGGCCGCGATGTCGAGGGCATTGACGATCAAATCCGGGTCGATCGTCGGGTCAACGGTCGATCCGACCTGGCACCAGAGGGCAAACTCCGTCGGGTCCGGCCGGCCCGGGACGGGGAGGTAGAGCCAGGAGACGGAGACGGCCGGGCCGCCCTTGGGGACCACGGAGAGGGCCCTCGGCCCGCCCGGCATGGTCGAGACGTCGGCGCCGGCGGCATCCCGGGCCAGGAGGATCTGGGCCGCCGAGCCGGCTTCTTCGAGCCCGGAGGCCATATCGAAGAGGCGGATTCCGACCCGGCGCCTTGACCCGGCCGGGAGGTCCGAAACGGTGTAGGCCGTCCCGGCGACGGTGGCCACCGGGCTCGACCAGTCGATCGGCCCGCCGGAGTCATCGCCCTGATAGACGTGGGTTTGGATCGACATCAGAACCAGTCCCTTGCATCGGCGATTGCGATGATGGTCGCCTTCTCCGTCGAATTGTCCCCGGTATAGCCGGTCGGCCCGTTGTCAAGGGTCAGGATCGCCAGGGGGGCATAGGGAATCCCGGGGTTGAAGAGCACGCCGGGCCCGTCCGGCCAGTCGGCATCGGGCTGGACGGACCCGGTAAACCCGCCGCCGAGGGCGATGTATAAATAAATATGTTGAGTTCCCGGCGCCGGCGGGTTGAGGTCGGCTTCTTCGAGGTAGAGCGTCCAATTGTTGAGCCCGGACCCATCGTAGTAGCCGAGGCCGCCGCCGGGCGTCTTGTAGTACCCCGGCACGAACCGGACCCCATGGGTCGGGTCGCTCGGCAGCGTGAGCACCTCGGCCCGGACGGCCTCGGCCCGCCGGTCCTCGACCGCGATGATCCGGGTGCTATCGGCCTGGACGATGGCCGCCGGCGCATGGTTGGTCCCCGGGAATCCCACGGCTAGGCCCCCGTCCCGACCGTGCCGTCGGGGTTGATCCAAACATAGGTCGTCGAAGAGGGATCGATGGCGATCGTCTGGTCTTCGGCCAGGTCAACCGTCGAGCCGTCGGTCATCCGGTAGGTCCCGGCCGAGAGCGCCAGCGAGATCGGCGGCGCGGCATCCAATGCTTCCATGTCGCCATAGGCTTCCATGACGACAAACACATAGCGATGGTCGATCATCGAAAGGGTCTGCTGGCCGCCGGTCAGCTTCCGCGGCATGGACCGGCCGAATTCGGAGAGGGCCGGCGCCGTCAGGCCGGCAATCGACCGGCCATCGAGCAATGATCGGAGCCGGGCCGCGATGGAGAGCGAAAGCCGGCCGCGGGTCAGGTCATCATTGGCATCGACGTAGATGCGCAGGAGGGTCGTGACCTCGATGAGCCGGCTTGTCGAGGTCTGGTCATACTCCCGGTCGGAAGCATAGATGACGGCAACATAGGGTGTCGTCGGCGGCTGGTAGACGATCAAGCCTTCCTGGATGAGCCAGGAGGCGCCGACGTCCGGGATGGTCCGGGCCAATCGGACGATCTCATCGAGGACATCGGCCACGGCATCGGAAGGGACCAGGCCGCCGGGGGTCGGCGCCGCCGGGTCGATCGTCGGCGCGACCGGATGCGGCGAGCCGACCTTGCGGCCGGCCGGCGGCTTCGGCGGCGGCGGGGCCGACATCGAGGTCGGTAGCTCTCGGTAGCTCATAGCCGGTAGAGCCTCCCGACCCGGTGTTTCGTGACGTTCATGAGGGCCCCGGCATACTTGACGTTGACGGCGCCGGCCAGGCGATCGGCCCGGTCGGCATACTCCCGGCTCTTGGCCGCGAAGGTCGATTTCCCGGACCCGACCTCATTCATGGAGGTCGCCATGTTGAGGTACTGGTCGCGAAGCACGATCATGCAGCAGAGCATCCGGAGTTGGTCGAGCGTCGCTTGTGTCAGGTTCGACCGGGCCCGATCCGTTCCATAGCCGATGTCGAAGAGGGCATCGACGACGGAACTGGCCATGAGGATCTGGGGCAGGAGGGTCGGGATTCGGAAGCCGACCCCGGAGAGGCCGGTCGCCGTCCCCGGCGCCTCGCCGGCCGTGCCGATGGCCCCGACCCGCCGGACCCGGAGCGAATGGGGGTCGCCGTCGATGAGGCTATCGATGGCATAATACTCCCCGGTCGATGAGTAGAGGGCCTCCGGCGCGAGGAATTGGATGAGCATCGGCGGCGCGATCCCGGAGCCGGGGAAATCATTGGAAGCCGAGGTCAGCTTCCAGGGATCGGAGGCCGGGATGACCCCATCGTGGCCCTCGGCCCAGATGTTGGCCTTCGGGACGAGGGCCGCGAAGTCCAAAGAGGCCAGGGTATAGATATCTTCATCGGTGGCATAGGGCACCGGCGCCGGCATGGCAAGGCCCTCCGGGACCGGCCTCAGTAGTTCTGGCCGACGATCTCGGCATAGAAGGTCGATGAGGTAATCGGGTGGAACCGGATGAGGTCGGCCTTGGCGGCCGTGGTCGTCAGGGTCGGTGCCGAGCCGCCGGCCCACTTGATCCCGCTAAACCACGTCACCGTCCGGCTGCCGGTCCCGTCCTGGATCAAGGCCAAGAGGAAGGGTTGCCCGGCCACGGCATTCGAAACCGCGAGCGTCCGGTTGCCGCCCAATGTGACCTTCTGGCTCCGGCCGGCACTGAGATCGAAGGTCACGGTGGCGCCATCCGTGGCCGTAACCCAGGTCTCCCCGAGGGCCGTCCTGGCGCCGGAGAGGTCCGTGGCCCCGGTCCCGCCCTGGTTGAGCGGGAGCGTGCCGGGGAGGTCGGTCAACTTCTGGGGGACGAATCGCGACATGGATCGCTCCTCCCGGAGTGAGGGAACCGTTCACACACACAATGGTTTGTGTGTGTCGATTGGTTACTTGCCCTTCGGCTTGCCGCCGCCGGAGGCCGGCTTGCCCGGGTCGGCCCCGGTTCCGCCGCCGAACTCCGGATGCTTGGCCTCCGGCGGGACATGGCCGCGGACGTCAACCGGCTGGTCTCCCGGGACCATCTCCCCGGCCTGCTCATGCGGCACTCGGGCCTGCGCGGCGATGGCCGCCGGGTGGAGGCCGGAGCCGGTCATCGGCCCTTGCGGACGCTTGACCCCCTGCGTCCCATAGCCGGTCTCATTCGGCTCCGTGTAGGGCGGGTTCTTCTGCTGGAAGGGGTCAATGCTCTGGTCCGGCTTGTCGAACTGCGTCGGCGCATCCCGCTGGTTGAAATCCTGATTGACCCCGGTATCCGGCCGCGGCGGGCCGCCGGAAAGGCCGACGTCGGCGCCGACGGCCCGGTAATAGGCTTCGCGCGAGGCCGCCGCGCCGGCCGAGGCCAGCCGGGCCCGGCCCTCCGGCGAGCGGACCCAGGCATCGTATTCGGCATCGACGGAGTCCGCGCTGATCTCAAGGCTCGATGAGGCCCCCGGCGGCCGGGTCGGGCCGAGGATCTCCGACTCGAAGGCCGCCGCGCCCGGATGGAGGCCGATCCCCACGGCCGCCCGGCGCCGCTTGTTGGCCGCCGACTGCATCCGGGCCAAATGGCCGGGATCGACCGATCCATACTTGGGGATCTTGTCGAGGTATTGCTGATGCTCCGGATTCTTCGGGTCGATCGTCAGCGGCCGGCCGTCCGGCCCGGCAATCGGCTCCGAGGCCAGCGCATCCGGGTCATCGCCGATGGCCGAGGGGGCCGGGTTGCTCACGGCCCGGCGGCCGAAGGCGGCGCGAACCGGCTTGAGGCCGGCATGGGGGAAGGCTTCGGAAGCCATGGCCTCGATGGCCGCGATGCAGTGCTCGTGGTAGCCGATGGCCTCCTCGATGCCCCTGGCGACCTCCTCCCGCGACCCCTCTTCGCCGGGCGCCAAATGGCCGAGGCCGGCGATCAGGTCCCCGGCCCTCCGGACGTGCTCATCGCCGGCGACCCGGCCGGCATCGATGCCGGGCCCGGCCTCCGCGGCGACCCGATCGACAAATGGCCTGACACCGGGGAAGGAATAGCCCATCTCCGGACCCTCCGAAAAAGGTAATGATCTCTCAATGTGTGTGCGTGTGTGAACTTAGCCCGGCCGGTTGGCCGTGGCCGGCGGCTGCGTGCCGCGGTTGGCCCGGTACATGGACCGGAGGGTTTCGGCTTCCTCCGGCGTCAGGAGCGCGACGACGGCCTTTTTGCGCGGGCCGAGGCCCTCCTGCATGACGACCCCGCCGAAGTTGGCGCCGCCATTGGGGATGCCGCCGCCGAAGTGCTCCCGGTTCTCCGGCGTGTCGATGACCTGGAACTGGTAGTGACTGGCATCGCCGCCCTTGGGAAGCGCGGCAATGCCTTCATTGACGCAGATGCAATCGAGGAGGATCATGATCGGCCCTCTGGGTTGGTAGGTCGGGAGGCCGATCGGCCCTTAGCTCTTGGCAAACCCGGTGATCCCGGTTACGGCTACCTGGAGTTCAGGATTGTTCACCTGAATCCCCAGCCTGGCCACGATGTCGCCTTCCCACGTATCGCCGCCCTTGCCCCGGACCCACCACGTCGGGAGGCGCATGTAGCGCTGGATGAGATCCTGCTCACGCAGGGCAGCGACCGTCCCCTTGCGGAGCATCGGGTCGAAGATGACGGCCTGAGGGCCGAAGGTCGGGATGGTGAAGGTCTCGATGGCCATGTTGAAGTCCGTCATCCCCATCGGTAGGAGGGAGATGCCGAGCTTCCAGATGGCAATGCCCTGGCGGAAGTCCGGCGACATGACGAGGAGGTTCGGGTTCCCGTTGATGTTACTGAACAGGTCCCGCATCATGTCTTCCGGCTTGTAGGCCGCGTAGTTGGTCGGCTGGTTGATGACGTTGCCGACCTCCGAAAGCCGCTTCAAGATCCCCTTGGTCTTGGCCCTCTTGGTTGCCGTGTCGGTCGGCGCCTCGCCGATGCCGTACCAGTAGGCCCGCTCATAACCCTGCATCATGTTCTCAAGCTGCCGCTGCCGGCCGAAGTCGAGCGGGTCCGGCGACATCTCGGCATTGAGCCAGGCAGAGGTATCCTGGAAGAGTCCGGAGATCTCCACCGGATGCTGGGCCGTCTGGATGTAATTCACATCGGCCCAGGTCTTCGGGAAGAGGCCCCGCTGCCACTTCTCACCGCCGGTTCGCGAGTTGGCGATGAGGTAGGCCGTCGGCTCCGAGCCGCCGGTGACGGTGATCGCCGTCGGGGTCGTGGCCTCGACCCCCCGCGCCACCGTGAGATTGTTGCCGACGACATCCGGGTCGGCCGTGACCTCGACGTGCTCGCCGGTCGGAAGCTCAATCACGTCGCCATTCATGAAGATGGAGGCATCATCGACGTTGAGCGTGGTCACGGACGTATTGATGGACGTCATGACCTTGACCTGATTCGGCCGCACGCCGTGGCCGAAGGTATTGTAGGCGACCTGGCGCGCCGGCAGGAGCCGGAGCCGCGAAACCAGCGGCGTCATGTTGACGAAGTAGGAGAAGGCGACCGGCGTGAGGTCGATGAGCGTAGCGCCGGTCTGCTCCCAGGGGAACTCAGCGCCCTGGTCCTCATTGGGGGAGACCTGGGGGCCGAACTGGAGCAAGGAAGGGTCGGTTGGCATGATGAGATCCTCATGGTTGAGGGTTCATCACGCCAGGGCCGCGCCCCGCGTGGCGACGGGATGTTATGGAGGGGAGAAGCTCAGTCTTCCGAAGCGGTGCCGAAGGTCGGGTTGTAGCTCAAGCCGATGGAGGGCCGGGCGCCGGACTGCTCGAAGAGCTGCTGGCGGCGGAAGTAGTCGGCCATGATCGGATTGGTCGCCTTCTTCGTCGGCTTGCCTTCCTTCTCCGGGCCGCCGCCGGTGCCGGCGCCCGGCCGCTGCGTGCCGCCCCGCCCGCCGGCGCCGCCGGGGGTCGTCGCTTCGAGAAAGCCGGCATAATCCTCCCGGGCCAGGAGTTTGTGGATGACGTCGCCGGCCGGTAGGTTCGTCTTGGGCTGGACGAGGACGAATTGCCCATCTTCCTCATCCCATTCGGCGGTAAACTCCGTCGAGAGCGATTTCTGCAAAAACTCCCGCATGTTGTCCCGGACCTTCTTGGCCGGGTTGGCCTTGTTCCAGCCATCGATGGCCTCGCCGATGGCCCGGCGATGGACGTCCGACCTCAGGGCCTCCCGGTAGCGGTCCCGCTCCTTCTCGACCGAGGCGAGTTGAGCCTTGTGCTCGGCATCGCGGCGGGCCAAAACCCGCTGCCAGTCCTTCGGCGGCTCCGGGGCCTTGCCGGCCTCAGCGGCCTGGGCCGGCTTCTCGCCGGCCGGCGGCTTGCTCCCGGGGCCGGATCGCGACTCCTGCTCAAGCCGGTCGAGCCGGTCGAGGACCCGGGCATAATGCCGCGCATCGACCTCGATCACTTCGCCCCGCGCCGGGCCGGCCTTGACCCGGCCGGTCCCCGGCTTGCGGCCCGGCTTCGCGGCCGGGGTCGGCTCCGGCTCCTCCGCGGTCGAATCCTCCGGCTCCTCGATCTCCGGGTCATCATGCTCATCGGCCATCGGCTCTGGCTCCGGATGGGTTGTCGGGTCGGTTCACACACACAAAGGCATGGCGCACAAGGATAAAACCATGTCAATCAATTCGGATTCTGGTCGGCCGGAACCGTCGGCACCAGCGGCGGGGCGATGGCCCCATTGCCGTTGCCGATGGCCCTCGGCTGGGTCGGGATGGCGCTAGCTTCCTTGCGATCCCTGACCTTCTCATCGACATAGGCATCAATTTCCTTGTTCATGACGGCCCGCTCGGCCGGGTCGGCATCCCGGATCATGTACCCCGTCATCCACTTCAGTATGTGCTTTTCGACCGTCGGGATCAAGCCGCAGGCATCGCGAAAGTTGACGAACTCGGCCGACATGACCGACATTTCATCGTATCGGAGTAGGTTGAACTGTTTGGTATAGACGACCTGGACGGCTGAGAGGACGTCCGGCGCCGGCACACCGTCCATGAGGACCGTCGCGGCAAACTCCGCGGCCAGGTATTCGCAGGCTTCTAAAGCCATGGCAATCCCGGCCAGGATCGTATTGCCTTCCTCCTGGTCAAACGCTTTGGAAATCCCGGAAGCCGGGTAGGTCCGGCCGCCCTTCTGGGCCGCCGAGGAGGGCCGGTTGAGCCCGGCTTCCATGTCGATGTCGGCGGCGATGTTGTCCAGCCGGTCCATGACGGCCCGCAAGGGCTCGACCGGCGGCGCGATGTAGGAGTAGCCGACCGGCGCCCCGTTGTTGGGATCGGCGACCATGTACAAGACCATGCCGACCCCGACCGGGATGGCATCCCCGGCCTCGTTGAACTCGACCGGCGGCGCCTGGAGCATGGCAAAACATTGCATGTCCATCGCATAAATCATTTCCGATTCGACGTTGAAATACTCCCGGCACTTCTCCACGATGCCGAGGAAGCGCGGGTCGCCGGCATGGGGGATGCGGACGTGCCTCCGGTCGAAGGCCCGGACGATCGGCACCCGGCCGTAGCGATGGACTCCCTCGCCGATGATGTTGCCGTCGAGGCCATACAAGGTCCAACCGCTCCCGGTCCAGTGCCGGAAGGTCTCGACGTAGCGATCGTAGCCCTTGTCCTGGGGGACGGTATCGTATTCGCGTACCAAGATTTGTGTGTAATACTTGCCTGTATAATCAAGCTCATACCAGAGGACATTCGAGGGAAGGATGACCTGGACCGTGCAACCCTTGAGGTTGGCCGCGATGACGTCGGCCTCGCTCTGGATGGCCGCATCGGAGCCGACGAAGGCCGGTGCTTGCGGCTCCTGCGCCGAAGCCGTCATGCCGAGGCTCGGGTGATCGAAATAGAGATCGACCATCCCGAGAGCGATCAGGAGCGGTGCGACGGTTTCGCGCATCCACTCATTGATATCGGTCCCGCGCCCATCCACGTCATTCCACCAGGACTTGACGCCGATGAGCCGGGCCACCGGCGCCGGCGTGCGGGCGATGGCCTCATCGGCCGTCTGGGCATCGACGATCCCCCGGATCTCCCGCCGCGGCGTCTGGGAATAAATCTTGGAGAGATGCTTGTCGAGGACCCGCCGGAGATGGGTCGGCGTCGGCGTTCGCATGAGCCGAAATTCGTAGTTCATCCGGGCCGCGCGGTTGTACGCGGCCATCTGACGGACGTCCGGCGAGTCGGCATTGCCGACCCCGAGAAAAATCTGCGCCCACTGCTGGGCCGAGGTCTGGACGTCGGCCGTTTCGAGCGGGTATTCCCGCATGTGCCGCATGAGGTTCTGGACGTCGCCATACGGCCAGTTGGCATTATAGGTTGATGTTTTGTACTGCTCGCCGCATTCGAGCGTATCGAGTATCCACCGGCAGAGGGCATCGACGGCCCGATACTCGGCATGCCGCCGGGTGATGAAGTTCCGGGCCTCATTAACATCCCGGATTGAGGCATCGTGAAGATCGGCCATGAGCTTAGTCCCCAAGATCCCGGAAGGCCCGACATGCCATGCCGATGACGACCCCGCCGGAGAGGCCGATCAGGACCGAAAGGCAGTAGAGCATGAGTGACGTTGCCATCAGCCGATCCGGTTGGCTGCAACTTTCAGGGCGCCGGCCTGGCCAGGCACGACCCGACCGAGCGGGTAGAGCCGGTCAAGCTGGCCGGCTAGCGCATCGACGTAGTTTTCATGGGGATGTTGGGGGTCGGCCGGCTCATCGCCCCAGACATTGCCATGCTTGGCCCGCCGGTAGGAAGATAGCGCCGCCCGCATGCCGGTACAGCGGGGATGGATGAAGAGATGCCGGGCGCCGTCGGCCGTCCTGAGGAACGTATTGACCAGATCCAACGAGTTGAGCTTGCGCCGCCGGTCCATCTTCCGCCATGGCTTGATATGGGTCAGGCCGGCGCGGGCATATTCCTTCAGTCCCGTCGTGCCGGCCCCTTCGCGGGCATCGGCGGCCGAATCCATCGAGAGGTTTTCGAGCCGGCCCTGGCACCGCGCGGCGGCAACCTCCCGGATGCCAAGGGCATTGTCCTCGGCCGTCTTCCCCTCGGCATAATACTCGGCAAAGATGTGGACTTCCTCATCCATCCGGCCGTCCCGGATGCGGCTGGCGACCTGGAAGAAGACGGCGGCCGTCCGGACCCCGTAGTCGATGGAGATATAAACCTTGCGGGCCGGGTCATACTCGGCCCTTTCCTCCGAAACGTTGAGCTTGTCGTGGTAGTTGCCAAACCAGATCCCCTCGGCCTTCGGCCCGAGGCAGAGGTAATCGGACTCGAAGGTCCGGGTCGAAAGCGTGGCCACCTTGGACAGTACGGTTTCGAGCGTGTAATGGCCGGAGGCCAGCTTGGCCCGCGGCGCCAGCCGCCGGTCGTTGAACCGATCGGCCCAGCAGTATTCATAGATCGGACAGACCGGGCATTTCTCCAGATGCCGGCCGGAGAGGGATTCGGGGCATTGCTCCATGACCTCGAACATGCAGAACGTAAAGACGGGTTGGCCGGCCTCCCGGGCCCGGTCGAGCCGCGAGCCCATCGGCCCTCCAAGGTTGTGCCAGGTCGATAATTCCTCGACCATGGGCCGGTAGCCCTGGCGGGCATACCCCTGGACCATGCCGATCGCCGCTTCCAGAAGCTCCGGGTCCTGCTCATCGACTTCATCGAGGATGAGATGGGGCCCATGCGGCCCGCGGACGGAGCGCATGGAGGCAGCTAAAATGCGCATCTCCGACCCGTTGTGATAGGCAATCGCCTCCCGGCCCGGCCAGCGGATCGGCCCGGCATCGCCCAAGGCCACCCCGCCTTGCGGCTCCTGAAGGACGTAATCGACCATGGCATCGGCGACCTGCGCCGATTGCATCTTGGAGCCCCCGAGGATCTTGACCCGGTATCCGGGATCGCGACGGCACCGGATATGCGCCCCGAGTCCTGCCATCATGCTCTTGCCGCCGCCGCGGGGGCCATGGACGATGGAGTTGGCCGGGGAGTCCTGATATTTATGATGGAAAATCTGATAGGGCGACTGGTGGCCGAGGCAGGTCGGATGGATGGCCAGCTTGATCCCGAAGTGCGCATAGCACCAGTACCAGAGGGCCTCCGGGTGGTTGGGGTCCGGGGCCGGTAGGAGCCGCGGCGGGGGGTTTCGTCTGGCCAGACGGACCATCAGGGTTCCGATGATTCGGGGAAGGTGATCTCGGCACCGCGGCGGATCATGTCATTGAGCTTGGAGGCCAGCCGGGCCAGCCGAACCCGCATGGCTTCGATGGCCTCCGGCTTCTGGCTCCGGCGGCTCTCGATCAGGGCCAGGTCGATCCGGTTGGCGACCTGGGTCAAGGTGAGGTTTTCCGGGGTCGGCTTGGACCTAGACCCGAAAATCATCGATCCCCCTGGCATTGATGCGCTGGATGCCGGATCGGGTAGCCACGGCGATCGTATGCCGGCCCGGCGGGATGGTGGCGCCGCAGTAGGTCACGGGCCGGCCGTCGAGCGTCACCCGGCCAAGGGTAATCTGGGCCCGCGCATGGAACGGCTTGCGCTTTCCAGCACATTGGGATCCTAAGCTTAGAATTCCACGTGGACAAGTTGTCGCG
>JADMIO011089324.1_pt1 | contig 59976 bp, 56 predicted proteins | sample 8958161 | NCBI WGS metagenome assembly JADMIO01 (sample SAMN16585339, study PRJNA669376) | soil metagenome | isolation source: Crop rotation soil | place: USA: Cullars Rotation, Alabama | collected 2011
CCGCGACTTCAAGTCACGTGAATTCCAAGCTTCGGATCCCACTGTGCTGGAAAGATGCGGCCCCAGCGGATCACCCGCGGCAACGGATGAATGAAGACGTAGAGGTCGAGATCGGCGCAGGCTTTCCAGAACGGCCGCAGGGCTTCGCTGTCGAGCGGCTGGTCCTGCAGCTCGGAGGCGATTACCACGCCCGGAAAGCCGAGCTCGACGGCGCAGCGCTTCAATTCGGCCGCCGCCTCGGCCGGCTTGAGCGCCGGCACATGGGCGAGCGCGATGAAGCGGCCGGGATGCGCCTCTTCGGCCTCGCGCATGCGGTCGTTGATGGTGCGGCAGACCGCGAGGTCGGGCTGATCGAAGCCGGAGCCGCAGGACAGCACGCCGGCATCGATGCCGGCGGCGTCCATCACGCGGACGTGGGCGGCGAGATCGGCCAGGAGCGGATTGAGCAGATAATGCGGATTGCCGTCGCGGTCGACGTCGACCGTGACCTTGCTGGCGTCGCCCTTGAGCAATTCCGGCGGAGTGTAGTGCTGCTGAAAGTCGATAAGCATCGGTGCCCCTTCGCGGCGGACGCCGCGCGCGATCACGGATTAGCGAATGGCGAGTGCTTGCGCAAATCGCTATTCCCTATCGCCATTCGCCACTACCCGACACCGCCTCATGGTTTATTGGCTACCAGCGATTTTGCGACCTCGCGCGCCTGCTCGATAAACAGTCTTGCGGCGGGACTGAGCGTACGGCTCTTCAAGGTGACGATTCCGGTCGGGATATGGGGCAACGTCATCTTGACCGGCAAGACCTTGATAATCGAGCGCAGCTTGGAATTGGCCAACACTGAGTTCGGAAGTATCGTGAGAAAACGGGCGGTCGCGAGAAGCCGAATACGCACCTCGGGGAGGATGGCAAATACGGTTGCGCGCGGATAATCGAGTCCGCTGATGCGGAACGTTTCGACTGCCGCCGCTCCGGCCTGGCTTTTCGGCGACGGCAGCACCCACGATTCGTTGCTCAGTTCCGCAGCATCGATCCGTCGCCTGCGAGCCAGCGGATGTTGGGTGCCAGCCACGACGAAATTCGGGTCGTCGAACAGATGCTCAAAGCCCAGTCGGTCGTCTGAAATCGAGCCCCACTTGCGGGCAATCAACAGATCGAGGTTGCGAGCGTAGAGCTCGCTTTCCAGCAGCTCCGTCGTATTCTCGCTTGTAAGATGAAACACCATGCGTGGATGGCGCCGGGCGAGCCGCTCGACGACGACATACACGAAGCTCGCGGCGTGGTGATGGCCGCTCCCAATCCGCACCTCGCCGGCCTCGGGATCAGCAAGAAACTCGATCTTCTTCACCGCTTGGCGCAGGTCGTCGAACATCGCCGTACCGCCGTCGAGCAGGGCGCGGCCGTATTCGGTCAACCCAACGCCCTCCGGGTTGCGATCGAGCAGGCGCACGCCGACGGCAGCTTCCAGCTCCGCGATTGATCGTGAAACGGAGGGTTGGGTCGTATTGAGCAATGCGGCCGCCTTCCGCATACTGCCGGCTTGTACAACCGCCATCAGGACATGAAGGTCCTGCAGCTTCATACGTCGTCCGATACGGTCGCTCAGCAACATGTCCCACCCGATACAGTTGACGTATAAGGTGATCGGAAAATAGCATTATTCGCGTATTGGGTAATCCGCTATTTTGGCTTTAGCAGCGGTTTGAAACGGCGTTTGCCTCGCGATTGTGTGGAAGTACGGGCAAGAGGAGGACACCATGATGATGGCGCGCCGCCGATTCCTGAGCTTGGCGGTCAGTGTTGCGGTGCTGCCCGTCGCCTCGGGGCCCATCAGGGCGCAAGGCTATCCGGCACGGCCGGTTCGGATCATTGCGCCAGTTCCCCCCGGCGGGTCGAGCGATATATCCGTGCGCCTCATCGGCCAGTGGCTTTCGGACCGGTTGGGCCAGCCGTTCGTCATCGAGAATCGTCCTGGCGCTGCCACCAATATCGGAACGGAGGCGGCGGTGCGCTCCGCGCCCGATGGTTACACGCTGCTGTCGATGACGGCGAACAACGCCACGAACGCCACCATCTACGAAAACCTCCGTTTCGACATCACCCGCGACATCGCACCCGTGGCGCGCACGGTCCGGGTGCCTCTCGTGCTCGCGGTGCATCCATCACTCCCTGCCCGCACGCTGCCCGAGTTCATCGCCTACGCGCGAGCGAATCCCGGCCGGCTCAACATGGCCTCGTCCGGCAACGGCTCACCATCCCACGTCGCCGGCGAGCTGTTCGCCATGATGACAGGGGCGAAATTCTCTCACGTTCCCTATCGCGGGGATGCGCTGGCCATCACCGACCTTTTGGGCGGCCAGGTACAGCTGTACTTCGGGTTCCTGCCTGCATCGCTCGAACATATCAGGGCAGGGACGTTGCGCGGATTGGGGATGACCACCGCATCGAGGCTGGACACGCTTCCCGATGTTCCTGCGATCGCCGAATCCGTGGCCGGCTACGAAGCCACGTCATGGCACGGCATCGGCGCACCCGCCGGCTCGCCGCCAGCCGTGATCGACATACTCGACCGCGAAATCAATGCGGCCCTTAGGGACCCGACGTTGAAGGCACGCTTCGCAGCTATGGGAGCCGTAGTCGACGGTTGCTCCGCGGCGGAATTCAAGCGCTTCCTTGGCGAGGAAATCGAAAAATGGGCGAAGGTCATCCGCTTCGCCGGCATCAAGGCGCAGGGGTGACGGTATCACCCTCGCCGCACTGAGCTTTGCGCGGTGATCTAAAGGCCATTGGCGTGAGCGCTCAATCACGAAATGATCGCCGCTGGGTCATGCGCCGGTCAGGACCGCCATCCACGTCTTTGTGCGCGCGCAGCCGTTAAGACGTGGATGCCCGGCACAAGGCCGGGCATGACGACTGAGAAATCGCCATCGACTGATGTCACATGATGGCGAATTCGTTGTTGCGGCGGTCGGTCACCAGCATGGCGCCGGGATAGTGGGTGATGCAGAAGTCGGGCTTCACCGCCATGATGACCGATTGCGGGGTGACGCCGCAGGCCCAGAACACCGGAATTTCGTCAGCGCCGATCGGCACCGGGTCGCCCCAATCCGGCTTGGCGATGTCTTTGATGCCGATCGCTTCCGGCTTGGCGAGATGCACCGGCGCGCCGTGCACGGACGGAAATCGTGTCGTGATCTGCACCGCGCGGATGGCGTCGGCGGCTTTCATCGGCCGCATCGAAACCACGAGCGGGCCGTGAAACGGCCCGGCCGGCACGGTCTCGATGGTGGTACGGTACATCGGCACCGTGCAGTTGCAGGTGAAGTGGCGGAGCTCAATGCCGTCCTCGATCAGCGCCTGCTCGAACGAAAACGAGCAGCCGATGGCGAACACCACGAGATCGTCGCGCCACCAGCGCAACAGGTCGGTCGGCTCGTCCACGACGGCGCCGTCGCGCCAGACGCGGTAGCGCGGCAGGTCGGTGCGGATATCGAGGTCTTCGCCGAGGGCAGGCAGCCGCCAATCGCCCGGCGCCGAGACGCCGATCAGCGGGCACGGTTTTGGATTGAGTTGGCAGAAGCGTAGAAAGTCCTCGGCCAGCCGATGCGGCAAGATGGCGAGGTTGCCCTGCACAAAGCCGGGCGCCAGGCCGTTGGTTGGCCCCGTATGGGCGCCGCCCCGAATGCGTTGCCGCGCCGCGACACCGGTTTCGGGCAGACTCGGCCGATCGTCGGATTGCGGTCGTCGCATGGTGGCTGTGGTCATGGCGCGCTCCGGTTCGATCTGCCGCAAGGCATTTTGCCCATTTTAGCATCAGGCGCGCGCCGGGAAATACGGGCGGCGCGACGATCTTACGCGTAACCAAACGCTGCGACGGCCCGACCGGAGCTGCGAATCCGGTTGAAACGGCCTGCAAGATCGCGTTTGCTAACCCATCCGCTGCCAAGCCAAGAGCCCGCCAAGGGCCCGCAAGCCTCGCCCGCCACACGGGCGTGAGTTTTGCATGCAAGAATCCAGAGGGAGTGACTTAGCCATGACGGAAAAGTGGAAAGAAGAAAAGTGGGCGGAAGACATTTGGTATCGCGGCAAGACCACGCGCCGGCGCTTGATCGGCTGGGGCGGCGGCGCGCTCGGCGCGATGATGCTGGTGCCGGCGCCGTGGCGCGCCGCATTCGGCGCCGAGAAGCCGTTTAAGATCGGCTCCCAGCAACCGCTCTCCGGCGTCGCCGCCGACGGCGGCAAAACCGCGGTGGTCGGCCTGCAGATGGCGGTCGACCGCATCAACAAAAAGGGCGGCGTCAACGGCCGTCCGGTCGAGCTCGTTCTCGTCGACGACGCCAGCTCGCCGGCGGTAGCGCGGCAGAAGACCGAGAAGATGGTGCAGCAGGACCAGATCGACGCCCATGTCGGCGGCTTTTTGTCCAACATCTGCCTCGCCTGCATGCCGGTGTGGAATCAGGCCAAGGTCGTCAACATGATCAGCGTCTGCCTCGACACCACGCTGACCACGTCGGCCTGCAACCGCTACAGCTTCCGCGTCCACGATTACGCGCCGGCGCAGGCAGTCGCGTTCGGCCCGATGCTCACCAAGATGGGCAAGAAGTGGCACATCGTCTACGCCGACTATTCGTGGGGCCAGTCGACCCGCGACGCCTACGCGGCCGAGATCAAGAAGAACGGCGGCGAGGTGGTCGGCACCACCGGCATTCCGCTCGGCACCGCCGACATGACGCCGTTTCTGTCGAAGATCACCGGCAATTTCGACGGCGTGTTCGCCATCCTGTTCGGCAAGGACGGCGTGACCTACGGCAACCAAGCCTACGATCTCGGCCTCACCAAAAAGTACAAGTCGGCCGGCGACGGCGCGATTTGCGAATCCGTCAATCTGCCGGCGCTCGGCAACAAGATCGACGGCTTTGTCGCCATCAACCGCTACATCCCGGTGTTCCAGGGTCCGCTCGACACGCCGGCTCTGCACGCCTTCTTCGACGACGCCAAGGCGCGGCTCGCCAAGATCGATCCGTCCGGTCCGCTGCCCGACCGCTACGTGCAGTCGAACTACGAAGCCATGAACGCGCTCAAGGTCGCCATGGAAGCGTCGAAGTTCAGCGGCCGCGCCGACACCATGAAGCTGGTCGAAGCGCTGGAAGGCCTGGAAATGAAGGAGGGTGACGACTTCCCGCAGGGCGACAAGACGCTGCGCAAGGCCGACCATCAGGCGTTCCTGCGCGAATTCCTTTACACCGTGAAAGGCGGCAAGTTCGAGCTGCTCGATACGGTCGGGAAGGACAAGACCATCTTCCCGCCGGCCTGCACGTTCCCCGCCTAGCGCACTGACCGGCAATGGCGGCTCGTCATTGCGAACAAAGCGAAGCAATCCGGAGCGGCTCGCGCCGCGTCCTGGATTGCTTTGCCGCCCCCGCGGGGCTGCTCGCGATCACGCCGCTGATGCAGTTCACCGGGAGACGCTCTCAGTGAGCGCCGAACCAGCACATGATGCTTCCTCCCCGGCTGTCGCCAGCCAGGGAGCGGTGTCGCCTATCCTCAAGACCGAGCTGTTGTCGATCCGCTTCGGCGGATTGGCGGCGCTCTCCAACGTCAATTTCGAACTGCCGCGCGACCAGGTCCGCGCCATCATCGGGCCGAACGGCGCCGGCAAGAGCACGTTCTTCAATTGCCTGACCGGCGTGCTGCGGCCGACCGGCGGCCGCATCGTCTTCAACGGCGAGGACATCACCGGCCTGCCGTCGAACGCCATCTCACAAAAAGGCATCGCCCGCTCCTACCAGATCACCAACATCCTGCCGAACGTCAGCGTTCTGGAAAACGCCCGCATCGCCGCGCAGTCGCGCCGCCATTCCTGGAACATGGTCTCGCACCACACCACGTTCCCCGACATCAACGCCAAGGCGGAGGCGGCGCTGCAATCGGTCGGCCTGCTCGACAAGGCCAATGAGCTTGCCTCCAATCTGTCGCACGGCGAGCAGCGCAATCTCGAGATCGGCATCGCGCTCGCCACCGATCCGCAGCTCCTTTGCCTCGACGAGCCGACCGCCGGCATGAGCGCGGCGGAAACGCACCACACCGTCGAGCTGGTGCGCCGCATCGCCGAGCACCTGACCATTCTGATCGTCGAGCACGACATGGAAGTGGTCATGGGGCTGGCCGACCGCATCACCGTGCTGCATTACGGCGCCATTCTCGCCGAAGGCACGCCGGAAGAAATTCAGGAAAACCCCAAGGTGCTGGAGGTTTATCTGAAGACATGAGCGCGCTAGCCGCAGACATCAGCGCTGCAGCCGCCAGCCCCGAGCCGCTCGTCCGCGTCGAGGACGTGCACACCTATTACGGCAAGAGCCATATCCTGCACGGCGTGTCGCTGACCGTCGCGCCCGGCGAGGTGGTCGGGCTTCTCGGCCGTAACGGCGTCGGCAAATCGACCACCCTGAAGACCATCATGGGCCTGGTGCAACCGAGCCGCGGCACGGTTGCACTTGGCGGCCGCCCGATCACCGGCCTTCCGCCGCACAAGCTGGCGCGGCTCGGCATCGGCTACGTGCCGGAAGACCGCCGCATCTTCCGCCTGCTCACCGTGATGGAAAATCTGCGCACCGGGCTCGACCGCACCGGCATCAATGAGGACCGGCGCCGCGCCCTGCTCGACAAGGTTTTCACTTACTTTCCCGTGCTGGCCGAGCGGCGCAACCAGCCCGGCGGCACGCTGTCCGGCGGTGAGCAGCAGATGCTGGCGATCGCCCGCGCCATGATGCTGGAGCCGAAGATCATCCTGCTCGACGAGCCGACCGAAGGGTTGATGCCGCGCATGGTGTCGCAGATCAGCAAGATCGTCGAAGTGCTGCACAACGAGGGCGTCGCCATCCTGCTGGTCGAGCAAAACGTGCCGCTGACCTTGGCGGCGAGTCAGCGCGTCTACATCATGGAGAAGGGCAGCGTCCGGCATCATTGCGCGGCATCCGAGATTTCCGTGCACGACCCCATCATAAAGCAATATCTGGGGCTGTAACGATGGGCGTGGTCGGACAAATTTTTGGCGCCATCCCGATCGAGCTGATCATCATTCAGACGGTGAACGGCATCGTCACCGGCATGATTTTGGCGCTGGTTGCGTCCGGCCTCACCCTGATCTTCGGCATCATGGACGTGGTGAATTTCGCCCACGGCGAGCTGTTCATGTTCGGCGCCTATATGGGCGTGCTGGTGTTCGCCGCCACCGGCAATTTCTGGCTGGCGCTGGTCGCCGCCGCGCTGATCATCGCGGTGTTCGGCGCCGTGCTGCAGGTCGTCACGCTGCGTCCGCTCATCGGCCGCGATCCGCTGAACACGATCCTCGCGACGTTCGGCATCTCGCTCGTGCTGCAGAACTACGCGCTGTGGCAGTTCGGGCCGGTGGCGCGGCGGATTCCCGAGCCGCTCAATCTCTATTTCCAGATGTTCTATCTGCAATATCCCTGGTACCGCATCCTGATCGCCGTGCTGTCGGCCGCCATCATCGGCGGCTTCTGGCTGTTCCTCAAATACAGCAAGTTCGGCGTCTGGATCCGCGCCACCACGCAGGACCGCGTCATGGCGCAGGCCATGGGGATTCCGGTGCCGCTGGTCTACACCGGCGTGTTCGCGCTCGGCGCCGGCATGGCGGCGGCGAGCGGCGTGCTGTTCGCGCCGCTGACCGGGGTGAGCCACACCATGGGGCTCGACTGGGTGCTCAAAGCCTTCATCGTGGTCGTGCTTGGCGGCATGGGTAATCTCGGCGGCTCGGTCGTCGCTGCGATCTTCATCAGCTTGCTGGAATCCTATGCCTCGATCGTGGTCGACCCCTCGGAGGCGGTAATCGTCTCCTTCGTGGTCTTGATCCTCACGCTGTTGTTCCGTCCCACCGGCCTGTTCGCGACGCCCAAATGACCACCGCCGCTCCCATGGAAAAAGCGCTGCCGCTGGCGAAGCCGCCGCTGCTCAGCCACACCGCGACGTTCTGGAGCGTGTTTGCCGTAGTGATGGCGCTGCTGATCGTGGCGCCGCTCATCCTGCCGGAATTCTGGGGCGGCTTCCTCACCGAGATCCTGATCTGGGGCCTGCTCGCCATGTCGTCCGATCTGTTGATCGGCTACACCGGCATGGTGTCGTTCGGCCACTCGGCGTTCTTCGGGCTCGGCATGTACGGCGCCGCGGCAGCGCTGCTGATCGTGAAGCCGGCGAACCTGTGGCTCGCCATCGTGTTCGGCCTGGCCGCCGCGGCCGGCGCCGCGCTGTTCGTCGCCTATTTCTCGACGCGGCTGCGCGACATCTATTTCGCCATCACCACGCTGATCTTCAGCCAGATCTTCTACGTCATCATCTTCACCTGGACGGCGGTCACCGGCGGCGAGAACGGCCTGATCTTCAGCCGGCCGCGGCTGTCCATCCCGTTCATCTACAGCGCGCCGTTCACGCCGCACACCATGCACTGGTTCGTGCTCGCGGTGGTGACCGCGTCCTACCTGATCCTGCGCCGCATCACCCAATCGCCGTTCGGCATGGTGCTGCAGTCGATCCGCGAGAACGAATTCCGCACCCGCGCCATCGGCTATCCGGTGCAGCGCTACAAGATCGTCTCGGTGATGCTGTCCGGCCTGTTCGCGGGCCTAGCCGGCGTGCTCTACGCGTTGCAGAAGGAATTCGCCGCGCCCGACTTCGTCTACTTTCTCACGTCCGGCGAAGCCGTGATCTACAACATCCTGGGCGGCGTCGGCACCCTGGTGGGCCCGATCGTCGGCGCCGGCTTCTTCCAGCTGGCGCGGCAATTCCTGTCGCAATATCTCGGCGACCAGTTTCCCTACCTGATCCCGCTCGGCATCTTCTTCATCGCCATGGTCATCTTCCTGCCGCAGGGTCTGCTCGGGTTTGCGAGGCGGTGGTTGAACAAATGATCGTCATTGCGAGCGAGCCGTCGAAGCTTTGCTCAAAAAATCCCCGAGCGCCTTAACGTCCTGCTTGCCGCCGTCGAAATCCGCGGCGATGCGTTCGTAAAAGTGCGCGGCGCCCTGGTAGAGCTCGCTGGCGGTCGGATCGTCGCCGACGAAGCCGGCGATCTCGTGCATCTCGGCGACCCAGCGGTAGGCCTTGGGCGGCATCGACGCGAGCGCGCGCTGGAACCACGCCAGCATCTCCTTCTGGCTGCCCTGCAGCTCCTTGAACAGCGCGTCGGCCGAGCCGGCGCGCGTTGCCGCCAGCATCATGGCGGCACCGATCGCCTGCGTGCCCTTGGTGATGCCGGCGTAGGACATTTTCAGCGCCGATGCCGCGCTCAGCGCGCCGTCGAGCACGCGGATGTCGAGGCCGTAGTCGCGCAAGCCGGCAAACCGCGTGGCGGCCGGGCCGGAGGCGTAAATGCGTGGCCCGGCATCGCCCGGCTTCGGCGGCGAGCCGATGATGCCGGCATCGACGAACGGACAGCCGGTCGGCGCGATCGCGGCGGCGACGCGCTCGACCGTCGCCGGATTGATGGCATTGCAATCGACGTAGACCGGCTTGGCGTTGGAGGCTTTGAGCACCGGCGCAAAGCGCTCGACCAGCGCCAGCGCGTCGCCGGGCGGCAGGATCGAGAGAAAGAAATCGCTTCCCGCGATCTCCTCGTCGCTCACCGCCGCCATGTCGGCGGCCTTGGCGCGGGCCGCGGTTTCGCCGCTGCGGCCCTCAAGCGACGTGAGCACCTTGACGCCGTTGTCGACGAGCCGCTTGCCGACCGCGGCGCCCATCATGCCGGGCGCGATCACTGCAACGACGGGAGTCATGCGGGCCTCTTTCTCAAAACGAGGCGCACCATAGCAGCTTGCAAACGGCGGAGGCCAGCGCGGCCCGCGCTGAAGGTTTCAGACCGTTTCGGCAATCTTCGGCGCCGGCTCGCTCTGCAGGCGCCGCCGCAGCGCCGGCATCCGGCCGTCGGCGCCCGGCTGATAATAAACGCTGTAGCGCGCCAGCACTTGCGCGAACACCGCGGCGTCGGCCGGCTTTTTCACCTCGAACGAATCGAATCCGGCGCGGACCAGAAAATGGAACTGGTCGCGCAGCACGTCGCCGGTGGCGCGCAGCTTGCCACGAAAGCCGCAGGTCTCGCGCAGGAGCCGGGCCTGGCTGTAGGCGCGGCCGTCCTTGAACTTCGGGAAGTTCAGCGCGATCAGCGCCAGATGGCCGAGCCACGGCTCGAGCTCGGCGACGCGGCGGTCGTTCGGCCAATCAACGCCGACCGAACCGTCGCGGCGGATCAATGTGTCGGCTTCGGCCAGAAAGCGTTGCGCCGGCACGATGACCGGCACGCGCTCCGGAATCGGATCGTCCGCGCCGACCCGGACGTAGCGATCTTCGACGATGCGGCCGTTTTCAATGAGCGGCATAGACGCGGTCCCTGAATGGCTCGATGCCGGTGCGCTTAAGCGTATCGATGAACAACTCGTCGGGGCTCGCACGCAGGTCGAGATAAGCGGCGGCGATGTCCTCGACCACGTCGGCGACCTTGGCATAGGGCACAGCAGGGCCGATCAAGGTGCCGAGCTCGGCATGATCGTCGGCCTTGCCGCCGAGCGTGATCTGATAAAACTCCTCGCCGTTCTTCTCGACGCCCAGAATGCCGATGTGGCCGACGTGATGATGGCCGCAGGCATTGATGCAGCCCGAAATGTTGATGTGCATGCGGCCGAGGTCGCGCTGGCGGTCGAGATCGCGGAAGCGCCGCGTCAGCTCCTGCGCGATGGGGATCGAGCGCGCATTGGCGAGGCTGCAGTAATCGAGCCCCGGACAGGAGATGATGTCGGAGACGAGCCCAATGTTCGGAATGGCGAGACCAAGCGCATCGAGCGCGCGCCAGACGTCCGGCAGATCGCGCTGCGCCACGTGCGGCAGCGCCAGGTTCTGCTCGTGGCCGATGCGGATTTCGCCGAACGAGTAGCGGTCGGCAATGTCGGCGAGCGCGTCCATCTGCACCGCCGTCGCGTCGCCCGGCGTGCCGCCTTCCGGTTTCAGCGAGATGGTGACGATGGCGTAGCCCGGTTTCTTGTGATTGTTGACCGCGTTGCCGACCCAGCGGTCGAATTGTGGGTCGGTGCGCCGCGCCGCCGTGAATTCGGCGGGGCTGTCCTCGAGCGTCTCGTAATCCGGATAGACGAAGCGGCTGGCGATCTCGGCGACCACAGCCGAATCGAGTGCCAGCGGCCCGTCCTTGATGGTCTGCCACTCGGCTTCGACTTCCTTGGCGAACGCTTGCGCGCCGAGATCGTGCACCAGGATCTTGATGCGCGCCTTCCAGATGTTGTCGCGCCGGCCGAACTGATTGTAGGTGCGCAGCACCGCCTCGACATAGCTCAACAGATCGCGCTTTTTCAGAAACGGTCTGATGGTTTGCGCAAGATAAGGCGTGCGGCCGAGCCCGCCGCCGACCATGACCTCGAAGCCGGCCTCGCCGGATTCGTTGCGGTGCAGCCGGAACGCCAGATCGTGGATGCGCAAGGCGGCGCGATCATGGGCCGCGGTGCCGACGCAAATCTTGAACTTGCGCGGCATGAAGGAAAACTCCGGGTGCAAGGTGACGTGCTGGCGAATGATCTCGGCCCAGATGCGCGGATCCTCGATCTCGTCGGGCGCGACGCCGGCCCACTGGTCGGTGGTGATGTTGCGCACGTTGTTGCCGCTGGTCTGCATGCCGTGCATGCCGACGTCGGCGAGGTCGGCCAGCGCGTCGGGTATTTCTTCGAGCTTGATCCAGTGGAACTGGATGTTCTGCCGGGTGGTGAAATGGCCGTAGCCGCGATCGTAGCGGCGCGCCACGTGGGCGAGCCGGCGCAGCTGGTTCGACGACAGCGTGCCGTACGGGTTGGCGATGCGCAGCATGTAGGCGTGCAGCTGCAGATAGACGCCGTTCATCAGCCGCAGCGGCTTGAACTCGTCCTCGGTCAGTGCGCCGGACAGGCGGCGCGCCACCTGATCGCGGAATTCAGCGACCCGTTCGGCGACGAACGTGCGGTCGATACTGTCATAGACGTACATGGCGCCCGCGTCCGTGCGGCCAGATCGAGCTTGCGCTCAGATGCCGAAGGTCACCGGCAGGTCGATGGTCGGACCGGCGAGCCGAATGAGCTCGCGCAGATTGCCCGGCCGGCGCTCGCCGCTCTCGGTCACTTCGACCGGCGCGATGTAGGGGCCGACCGCGCGCAGGTCGTCGGCGGTGGCTTCGGCGATCATGGCGCGGGCGCGCGCCGCATCCGTCGCGACGGCCGCGGCGTCGAGCCTGGTCGTCCAGCCGCCGTCGGGGCTGCGATAGATCACCGCGCCGTCGGCGACCCGGTTGGCGGTGACCACGACCGGTCCGGTGATTTTGATCTTGCGCTCGAGCGGCGACGTCATTGGGGGCCTCACCTGCAAAGGGGAATGCCGCCTCAGCGGAATTCCCTTCATGAAGAATGGTCTTCTATATAGGAGCAGATTCGAGGCCGCAAACAGCAGAATGTTCTCCCAAATTCGAGCGCCGCCGTAGCACGGCTGCGCTGCATGCGCGGTTGCGTCGAGAACAGAAACGTTGCCGGTGTTGGCTTAACTGCCCGGCTCGAAGGCGAAGCTCGCGCCCTTGCGCACCGCGTAGCCGAAACCCGGCGCGTTGACGTGAGCGCCGGCGATGGCGAGGCGCTCGCTCGCCGCCATGTCGAGGATGCGCTTGCGCGAGGCGATGGCCTGGTCCTTGTCGAGATCGTAGGTCAGCGCCGCGTCGGGATGGGCGATTTGGATCGCCGAGAGGTGCACCACGTCGCCGAACGCCATGAAGCCGCTCGAGCCGGCGGCGAGCACCCAGCAGGTGTGGCCGGGCGTGTGGCCGGGCGCCAGCACCGGCGTGAAGCCGGCGAATTCCTCGCCGTCGCGCACGCGGCGCATGCGATCGAGATAAGGCTTCAGATTGATTCTGGTGCGCGCGCGATTGCCTTTGACTTTGTCTGAATCGTTGGCGGCGTCGGGCTGCATCCAGAACGCGGCCTCGGTCTCGTGCACCACGATTTCGGCATTCGGGTAATGCGGCGCGCCAGCATCGTCGACCAGCCCGTTGGCGTGGTCGGGATGCAGGTGCGTCATCACGATATGGGTGACGCTCTCCGGCGGCACGCCGGCGGCGCGCAGGTTCTCCGGCAGCTTGCCGAGCGTCGGCTGCATGGTGTTGCCGGCGCCGGCATCGATCATGATCACCTTGCCGCCGCGGCGGATCAGGAAGTTGTTGACCGGAATGAACACCGAACCGTCGGCGCTGCCGACGAGCTGCGCGGCCTGCGCGCGGTCCATGCCGAGCACGAGATCGACCGAAGTTTTGAGCAAGCCGTCGCTCAGCCCTTCGACCGCAACGTCCCCCACCTTCATGACTGGAGCCGCCATCTCAAAAACCCTCCCGCGCCAGCGCGATCATACAGCCTGCCGAAACCACGACGGCGGCGGCCAGGACGGCGAACGGCACGACGAAGGCGCCGCCGCTCGCCGCCAGCAGATAGCCGATCATCACCGGCGAGAACGCGCCGAACATTTGCGTCACAAACGCGCGCACGCCCTGTGACTTGCCCATGTCGGCGGTGCCGACCACGCTATGCATCAGCATCTCGGCGCAGGAAATGCCGACCTGCTGGGCGCACAGCGCACAGATCATCAGCACCACGCTCCAGGCCGGGCTCGGCGCAAACGCGGCCGCCATCAGGAACACCGCGGCCGATGCCCAGCCGACGCCGGCAAACGGCGCGCGGCGGAACAGCTGATCCGAGACGCGGCCGACGATCAGGATCGTCGCGACGGCAAAACCGTAGATCACGAACGTCAGATAGCCCGACGTCGAGAAGGTGAAGTGGCGTTCGGTGCGCAGATAGGTCGGCAGCCAGCCGGACCAGCCCCAGAAGAAGACGGCGTTGGACGAGATCGCAATGGTCATCAGCCAGAAGCGGTGATTGCGCCAGACGCTGGTGACGCCCTTGAGGATGCGGCCGGGCGCATCGTCGTTGTTCTCGATGGAGCCGCCAGCAATGAGATCGCGTTCGGCGGCATTCACCGCCGGATTCTGCTCCGGCCGGTCCTTGACCAGAAACCAGACCATCGGCAGCGGAATGATCAGCGCCAGCACGCCGAGCGCGAAGAACTGGCCGCGCCAGCCGATCCACACGATGAGCGAAGTGACGATGAGGCCGACCAGCATCGGCCCGATCATGGTGCCGATCCACCAATACGCGGTGGCCTTGCCGCGTTCGCGCAGCGCGAACCAGTTGGCGACCAGCGCCAGCGTGACCGGATAGCAGGCCGCCTCGCCGGCGCCGAGCGCGATGCGCGAGGCGAGCAGCATGCCGTAGCTGTGCGCGACCGCCGCCCAGAAACAGGTGAGCGCCCAGATGACGAGGCTGACGATGGTGGAGTTGCGCGCGCCGTAGCGCGTCACCGCCCAGCCCCAGACCGGCGCCGCGATGCCGTAGGAGATGAACAGGCTGCCGACCAGCCAGCCGAGCAGCTTGGTCTGGCCGGCCAGATTGAGGTCGCCGAGAAATTGCGGATTGGCGATGACGATCGAGATGTTGCTCTTGTCGAACATGGACATGATCCAGTAGGCCAAGAGCGTCGGCGCGATGTAATTCCAGCGCACGCGCGTCGCGGCGGCAAGCGATGCGGCGTTGCCGGGCGCCAGTGTCTGCGGAGCCGTGATCGTCATAGAGGCCTCCCCTCTGCGCAACGCGTCATCGTTGTCGTGTAGCGTGGCGTTGTCGTGCATCGCCGCGTTGTCGTGCGGCGCGGCGCCGCGGCAGCCTTCGTTCGCGCAAGCGCATGGCGCGCAAAATCTTGCCCCGGCATGGAAACTTGTCAACAATGCGCGGGTGGAAGGTCCGGCAACGACAACCGAAAAACCGCAGGCACGCGCCGGCAACGCCGGCGAAGTGCTGGCGGCGTTTTCGCGGCTCGGCGTCAGCAGCTTCGGCGGACCGATCGCCCATATCGGCTACTTCCGCGAAGAGTTCGTGGTGCGCCGCCGCTGGCTCGACGAACGCGCCTTCGTCGATCTGGTCGCGCTGTGCCAGTTCCTGCCGGGGCCGGCATCGAGTCAGGTGGGGTTCTCCATCGGCCTGATGCGCGGCGGCTATCTCGGCGGTCTCGCGGCCTGGACCGGCTTCACGCTGCCCTCGGCCATTCTGCTGGTGCTGTTCGCCTACGGCGCCAGCGCGCTGACCGGCACGGTCGGCGCCGGATTGCTGCATGGCCTCAAGCTCGTCGCGGTCGCCATTGTGGCACAGGCGGTGTGGGGCATGGCGCGCAGTCTGTGCCCGGACCGCGAACGCGCCGCCATCGCGGTGCTCGCGGCGCTGATCATCTTGTTCAGCGCCTCGTCGGCGGCGCAGATCGGCGCCATCGCGGCCGGCGGAATGGCCGGGCTGTGGCTCTGCCGCGGCGACGAGGCGGCGCCGGGCGAGCACTTCGTCATGCCGGTGTCGCGCCGCGCCGGCGTGATCGCGCTGTGCGCGTTCTTTATTCTGCTCGGCGGCCTGCCGATTTTGCAAAGCGTGTGGCAGGCCTCGGGCGTGGCCTTGTTCGAGGCGTTCTACCGCTCGGGCGCGCTGGTGTTCGGCGGCGGCCACGTCGTGCTGCCGCTGTTGCGCCAGGCATTCGTCGCGCCGGGGTGGATCAGCGACAGCACGTTTCTCGCCGGCTACGGCGCCGCCCAGGCGGTGCCCGGACCGCTGTTCACCTTCAGCGCCTATCTCGGCGCCGTCGTCAATATCTCGCCGAACGGCGTGCCGGGAGCGGCACTCGGGCTGATCGGCATTTTTCTGCCCGGCATCTTGATCCTGCTCGGCACCTTGCCGTTCTGGGATTCGTTTCGCAAAAAGCCGCGCGCGCAGGCGGCCATGCGCGGCGTCAATGCCGCCGTCGTCGGCCTCCTTGGTGCGGCGCTGTACGATCCGGTCTGGACCAGCGCGGTCAACACGCGCGGCGATTTCGCCGTGGCGTTGCTTGGCTTCGTGCTGCTCACGGTCTGGCGCGCTCCGCCGCTGGTCGTCGTGGTCGTCAGCGCCATCGGCGGCATCGTGCTGGCGCTCGTGCAGTAGCGCGACCAGCATCCTCATCGATCCAATGCATGCCCGGTTGCGATCGCCGCCACTTCGGCTGCGTCCTCGGGCGCCGCGTTGCCGCGCCAGACGACGTGAAGGTCAGGGCGCACCAGAATGAGATCGTGGCCAAAAACCTCGCGCACGATGCGGTCGGGCACATCGAGCACGGCGACGGGCGCGCCGCGCGCCGCGATGGCGCGCTGCAGCCCGCCGGCGTCGGCGCGGTTGCCGCCGAGCTTGAGGATCGCAAAACCGTCCGGGATGCGGTCCTGCAGCGCGGTGCCGTCGTTGCACCAGACATGCGGCAGCCGCGCGCCCGGCCAGGTGGTCGGCTGGTACTCGCGGAACAGATGCTCCGGCCCGCCCGGCACGTTGCAGATCACCGGCGAGTCGACGTAGCGATAGCCGAGCTCGGCGCCGATCATCTCGTTGCTCTTGCGCTGCTCGACGTCGGCGACGGCGGCCAGAACCGAACGGCTCTGCCGGCCCTCCGGCGTATTGTCGCGGATGTTGGGCCGCCACATCGCGCGCCACTTGCGGCGGCCGACCGTGGCGTAGCGCGAGGCGCCGACGTTGTGCTCGCCGACCTGGCGGCGCTCGATCTCGTACGATCTCAGCAAGTTCGGCCCGCCCCAGCCGGCAAGCGTCGCGGCGAGCTTCCACGACAGATCGACGGCGTCGGCGACACCGGAATTCATGCCGAGCCCGCCGGTCGGGATGACGAGATGCACCGCATCGCCGGCGAGAAACACGCGGCCCTTGCCGTAGCGCTCGGCAAGCAGAAGATTCTGCCGCCACGGATCGCACGACAGCATCTCGTATTTGACCGGCACGCCGATGGTGCGCTCGAACGCGGCGTTCATCTCGGCGTTGGTCTCGACCCGCGAATGCAGCGTCCAATGCCGGGTCGAGTCCTGCATGATGAGCTGCGTCGCCTTGTCGTCGGCGACGTGATAGTGGCGGCCCTTGCCGGGGCCGTTGCCGATCGGCAGCCGCTCGAACAGCTCATCGCAGCGGTACAGCGCCTGGCGCAGCGACATCAGATTGCCTTCGCCGGCCAGCGCGATGCCGAGCTCCTTGCGCACCGGGCTGGCGCCGCCGTCGCAGCCGACCAGATATTGTCCGCGCAGCTCCTCGGTGCCGCCGTCGCCGCCGCGCACGCGCGCCGTAACGCCGGCCTCGTCCTGGCGCAATGCCAAAAACTCGCAACCGAACCGCACGTTCACCGCCGGCATGGTCTCGGCGATCGACTTCAGCAGCGGCTCGAGCGTGTACTGCGAGATCAGCTGGTACGGCTCGAGCGGCAAGGTGCCGTCGTTGGTGGCGCGGGTCTCGGCCTCGGCGTCCTCGACCGACGGATAGTGCAGGCGCAGCAGCGGCGGCTCGTTGAGCGCCAGCACGATGTAGACGTCCATGGGACAATCGGGCCGCAGCCCGGCGGCGCGGATCTTTTGCGCCAGCCCCATGCGCCGGTAGATCTCCATGGTGCGCGCGTTGATGCGCTCCATCTTCGGCAGAAACGCCGGCTCCGCCTTCTGCTCGATCAGCGTGCAGCGCACGCCGCGCCGGCCGAGATCGATGGCGAGCGTCAAGCCGGTGGGGCCGGCACCGACGATGAGAACGTCGCTATCCATGCTGTCCTTGTGCTTTAATGTTTGCGGGGGCGCAACGCTTTGACCTTGCGTTCCCTCGATACCTCATCCTGAGGTGCTCGCTGCGCTCGCGCCTCAGGATGAGGATAACAGGATAAACGACATCATCCTCGCGACGCGTTTTGCGCCCGAGCTTTGCCAACGCCATTCCCAAATTCTTTGCCTCCACATGAAAGAAGGGGAGGCGGAGCGCCGATCGACGCCTCGTCTAGAGACCGCACCGGCACTTCGGATGAGCACATCCGAACCCGCGGCCAGTGCGGCGAGCGCCACGATCGATCCGCGTTACCGCGAACCTCTCGCTTGCGGGCGCCCTCGCCTTTCGGCGCTCCGTCGCGGCACTCGCCAGGCTGTTACCTCTGGCTCAGCTTCGGGCTGCGCTTACCGGGATCTTGCAGCAGCTTGCGCCACCGCAAACCCCTTTTACTAGCGAGCTCCTCGCGCCCCGGTCGTTGTGCCGGAGAGGCAGGGTCCGAAGCCGCCCGGGCGCAGTGTGCGAAACCGCGCGCAGGCGCCGCAAGCTCGCTCCACCTTCAGGATCGCATCCGGAATGTGCCCTTCGATGAGCGAGCTTGCGGCTCTGTAATCATAGTCGCAGAAACGTTGTCAATGTGTCGCGTGATAAGCGTTGATTCTACGTAACTTTTTCCGCCTGTGTGCCGGCTATGCAATCGAAATGTCGCGTGTCACTCCGGCCTTGATTCGCAACGTCACGGGCTACTCCGCTGATTGTGCTCATCAATTCGGCGACGTACGCGAGGCGCGAGTCGTAGCCCGGATTGCGCCAAGCGCGATCCCGAATGCCGCAAGCTCCAGGCGCCGATATGGAACAGCAACTCTGGCACATCGTATGGAGCACGTTCGGCGAATTCCTGCCGCACGACCGACGCGGCCGGTGGACGGCGCTTGCCGAATTCTACCTGCCGCTGGTCGCCGCCGGATCCGCGGTGAGCTCGCACCCGCTGCCGTCGCGATATCTGGAGCAGTTCGGCAACGCCATCGCGCTCGCCAATGCGGACGCGACGCAGCTTCGCGAATGGCTCACGGAGTTGACGAGCGGCGGCGACGGCGGCGACCGCGTTGCCGGCGCTCACCCGCTATCGGCCGCTGCGTTCGGGCCGACGCACGCGCAAATGCTTTTCCGTTGCGAGCGCGACACCCTGCATCAGGTGGTCGGACGCATCAAGAGCAGGCTCGCCGCATTGCTGCTGTTCGAGCCACGCTGGTCGAACCGAGGCCGCCACATCTGGGCAAAAGGATTTTGGGCCGCGGAATTGCGCGACGACGACGTCGGCCGCAAGGCGAAGGCGTTCGTCGAAAGCTGAGACTTCGGCGGCGCGGCCGGATCACCTGACGGCCGCGCCGCGTGAGTGGCCGGCAAGAGCGCGCGGGCGGTGGCGCCGGGCGTCATTCCCTCGCCTTGCTCAGCGGCCGGGCGATTGCCGCGTCCGGGCAGCGGCTTCGGCGACGATCTTATAGGCGGCGGCGAGCGCCGCATTCCTGGCCGACACGTCGGGAGCGACGCTCGAAATGGTTTTCATCATCTCGGCGTGCTCGGCCGGCGGCAGCGCGATCAGTTCGCCGCCCTTGGACGCAAAGCCCGCCTCGGATTCCTTGACCTCCTCGACGGCGAACGGATTGATGGCGAGCGCCTGTGCGGCGGCATCGCGCTCCAGGATCTCCTGCAAATCCCTGGGCAGGGATTCGAACCATTTCTTGTTGACCACGGCGATCAGGAAGATCGCCGGCTGGCCGGTGCGGGTGACGAACTTCGCCGCGTCGACCATGTGGAAATTGGCGACCGGGCCGATTCCGGTGACGGCGCCGTCGATGGTGCCTTGCTGAATGCCCGGCAACACGTCGCCGAGCGTCATCGCCACCGGCGTGATGCCGAGCCGCCCGAAGGCTTCGCTCTGAAACTGCGAGGCGAAAATCCGGATTTTCTTGCCCTTGAAATCGGCGAGATGGCGCAGCGCCATGCGCGTCACAAGCACGGACTGCTCGGCCATGAACAGCGCCACGCCGTGCAGGCCCTTGGTAGCGCCCAGCCCGAGCATCAATTTGAGCACTTCCGGATCGGCGGCGAGACGCTGGCCGTGCGCCTGCGAATCGAGCAGGCCCGGCGCCGCCAAAACCTCGAAACGCGGATCGAGGCCGACCATGAATTCGGGCGGCACCACGTCCATCTGGATGGCGCCGAACTGGGTGCCCTCGATCGTTCGCGGGATCGAACCGAGCTGGCTTGCCGGATAGAGCTGGACCTTGATGCGGCCGCCGGAATCCTTTTCCAGCGCCGCCGCCAGGTTCGCTGCCCATTTGTCGGGGATGTCGTGCAGGGTCGGCGTGGAAATCTTCATCACATAAGTTTGCTGTTGGATTTGTTGTTGTTGCGCGCGCGCCGCGCCATTCGGCAACGCCGACGACGCCAGGATCGCGCTCGCGGCAGCCGCCGCCAACAGCGGCAAACTTTGCAAAAGCGGCATGTCGTTCCTCCCTGGTGGCCTTTTGCCAAGCGTAGCACGTAGGGCGGATCAGCCGAAGGCGTAATCGACCACGACACGATCTGAGTTGCGGACGCACCCTTTCGTTTGTTTTCCCGGTGACGTGTTATAAGGACGTACAAGAAACCAGCGGGGGATGGGGGCGATGCGCCAGTTGTTCATCATTTCAGCAAGCATTCTGGCGGCGGCTAGCGCTTCACCGGCATGGGCGTCTTGGGCGTGTGGGGCGCGTTCGTCCGGCGGCGCCGTCGGTCGCGCCTGGCTCGCACCCACCGAGGCAACGGCGCGTGACGGCGCGTTGCAGTCTTGCAGGGAGATCGGCGGCCATCGGTGTCGCATTATCAGCTGCGCCGAGAACGTGCAGACGCGCGAGCAGGCCCATGCCCGCTGGCCCAGTGCGGCGGGCGCTACGTCGAAGTGCCTGGAAGGCAAGTGCCGCTGAGTACGCCGCGTGTCTTTTGCGGCCGATCGTATCGCAAATCCGGCTACTGCCTGTCGCGTTGGGACGGATCACCCGAGCCGACCTCGCGCCGATCGCTCCGGTCCGGCTGCTCGTAAGTCAATTCGGTGAACGGCTGATAGGCGGCGCCGTCACATTGCTGCGGCGTGGCGTCGACGTACTCGTTGGGCTTGCCTTCCAAATAGACCACGGCCTTGGTGCGGCGGTCGTTACGGCCGGTGAGCGCGACGCAGACCACGTAGTGCGGGTTTTGGCCGCCGGCCACCGGCTTGAGCGCCGGCGGCGCGATCATCGCGCCGCGGAAGTCGGCGCGGTCGTGCAGGTTCATGACGAGCAAGGTCGCGACCTGCTGGCGGTAGGTCGCCGGATAGGGATCGGGATTGACCACGACCGCGGGCGCGGGCTTCGACCCGAAGCTGCCGAGCCCGCTCAGCCCGCCGCTGCAGGCGGCGAGCACGCTCGCCGCCAGCAGCAACGCCGTGACTGTCGCAGGTCCTCTCATGTCCGGCCGGGACCGCACGCGTGCCTCACGCGGCGGACAGTTTCATCATCGCCAGAATGGCGCGACCGTTCGGGCCGTACGGATGGCCGACCGACTCCATCATCTCGAAGTGATTGTAGTTCTTCGCCTCGATCAGCTCGACCGGCTTGCCGGCGGCTTTGAGCGCGGCGGCGAAATCGCGGTTCTGGCGCTGGAACTCCGGCGTCTCGTTGGTGCCGTAGGTCGCGACGATCGGCGCGCGAATGAGGTCGAGATGGCGTTGCGAGCTCATCGCCTGCTCCATCTCGTCGTTGAAGTGAATGTAATTGCCGCGCTTGGAGAGCCGCACCGGCTTCATGTCGTACATGCCGCTCATGCAGACGCCGCCTTTGACGATGGTGGGCTGCAGGCCGAACTCTTTCTGCCAGTCGGTGACCAGCGCCACGCCGCACAGATGGCCGCCGGAAGAATGGCCGCCGATATAGAGCCGCTCCGGATCGCCGCCGAATTTGTCGGCATTTTTGTAGGTCCAGGCGATGCCGCGGCGTACCTGTTCGGCCATGGTGCGCAGGTCGCCGCCCGCGGCACGGATGGCGATGAAGTCCAGCACCACGTAATGGGCGCCGGCATTGATCAGCATTTCGGCCGGATAGGCGTAGTTCTTGGATTCGCCGCCGAGCCAGGCGCCGCCGTGGATGAAAAGGAAAATCGGCGCCTTCGCGTGCTTGGTCTTCCAGATATCGAGCTTCTCGACGTCGCTCGGGCCGTAGGCCTCGCGCTGCGGCGGGCCGAGGCGCGCCCGCGTCAGCTCGCTGTTGCTGGCGGCCCGGGCGATGTTCTGCCGCGCCAACGGCGCATAGAACGATTGATCGTAGGCGGCATCGAGCTCGACCTGGTCCATGTTCATCCAGACGTTCGCGCCGTGCGGATGCTCGGGCGGACCGAGGTGGCACTCCTCTGCCAGTGCCGGCGCGGCAATGACCGACGCCGCCGCTCCAAGCGCCGCGCGGCGTGACATGCGTCCATCGAATCTCATTGGATCCTCCCTCACCAAGTTGCCAGTAGGCCAAGCATAGCATGGCGTGCGGCGGCGCCGCGAGGCTCACTCGTCCGGCGAGGCACCGCACCAGCCGGGCAGGTAATTGGCATCCGGGCTTTTGGCCAATTGCATGGCCTTTTCCATGGCGTGAGCGAAATCGTGGTCTACCAGCTTGCGCTTGATGCGCCGGCGCAGGAAATCGGCCCAGAGAAATTCGCTGAACGGCGTCGTGTCCTTGGCGAACCCGCCGGCGCGGCGCAATTCGCCGGCCAGCGAACGGAACGGATCGTCGACCAGCTTGGTGATCGATTTGGGAATGTCCTCGTAGTGCCGCCGCCGTCCGTCGGCATCGAACGGATGCATCCAGTTGCGGTTGTCCATCACGATCCAGAACGCATCGGCGTCGAGCTTGCTCAAATTGGCGAGCACGGTGACGGCGATGTTCTTGACGCCTTCATCGTGCAGCGCACGCGCCAGATGATGATGATCGACCACGTAATGGTGCTTCTTGGGGCCGAGGATTACCGGGATCATGTGCTTGCCGAGAAATTTGCCGGTGTCCTTGCCGTGGATCTCGCGCCAGCGTTTGCGCTTGGCCTTGACCTCGATCATGCCGACGGTGATCTGCGTCGGCCGCAATTCGTCGATGGCGACGGTGGTCAATAAAGGATCGCGAACGTGAGTCATGGTGCGCCCCTTCGCTGCGATGAAATCACAAACAACAAGCCGCCCGGCGCGCGCGGCGCCGGGCGGCTCTGCGACATGCGGCGTTCACCGCCGGCTCAGTGAGCCAGCGGGTTCGGCCTGATCTGGATGTGCACGGCCATCGGCAGACTGCCCTTGCCGCCCTCCTTGAGCCACGGCGTGCGGTCGCCTTCCGACGACCACAGGCCCCTGCCCTTCCAGCCGGCTTTCGGATCGTCGATGCGCGCGTCCAGACCCTTGGCGTAGAAGCCCATCGGGTAGGGCACGCGCAGCACGATCATCTTGCCGCCGACCAACGCGTCGAAGCCGTCGTTCTCGTTGCCGGTCGAGATCGGCACGTCCTTGCCGAGCCCGACCGCGTCGTGCTGGTCGACCCAGGTGTAATAGCTCGCTTCGGCGCTGTTATCGCCGAGACCGGCAAAACCCGGGCCCGGATATTTGTAGAACGTCCAGCCTTCCGGACACTGGTCGCCGGTCGCCTTCGGTCCGTTGAGCGGGCCTTTGCACTTGCTGCGATCGAACGCGCCCATATGGCCGCTGGCGAGCGACACCCAGACCACGCCCTTACTGTCGATATCGCCGCCGCGCGGGCCGAAACCCGGCTTCGGGATATTATAGACCTCGGACAGCTTGGTCTTCGGATCGAAGCGGATGATGCCGCTCTTTCCGGCGAACACGTCCCAGGTGAACCAGACCGAGCCGTCGGCCGGGTTCGGCATCACCGCGTAGGTGCCCGAGCCGGCGACGCGCATGTCTTTATTGGGATCGGCCGGCTTGCCGGGCTCGGTGTACTCGTCGAGCTTGCCGTTGCCGTTGGTGTCGAGCACGAACGGCGCCCAGCCTTGCGCCTTCTCGGCGTTGCCGGTTTCGTCGAACACTTTTGTGTCGAGCCAGCCGACTACGGGCCCGCCGCCCGAAGTCCACAGCGTGTTGTTCTTGTCGAAGCCGAATTGCAGGTGATGCGTGCCGAAGCACGTATCGATGAAGGTGAACTTGTTGCTCTTCGGATCGAACAGTGCGAGCTGGCGCTCGTTGCTGTCGATCGGGAACGCCTTGGCGTACGAGTTCTCCGATCCCTTGCGGCAGAACGCCGGCGTGCCGGGCTTATGGTTGGTGCCGGTCATCCAGACCCGGCCTTTAGAGTCGAACATGTCGTTGTGATTGTCGAACTTGGTGTCCCAGACTTTTTCGGTGCCCCAATAGGCCGACGCCGCCATCGGCTTTTCGATCGCCGCGTGGCCGGGGCCGAGCGCTTCCGGCACGTCGGCGCCTTCCGGCGGCGCGATGTAGCTGACCTTGTGGCTCTTCGGATCGAGCACCGGCAGCTGATCGGTGGCGTATTCGGGCGAGCCGTAGAGCTTGCCGTAGGCATTGACCGTCGGATTGCGCTTATCCGACGAGATCAGGTCGTGCAGGTACTGCTTCTCGGTGCCCCAGTCCCAGGTCGTGACCACGACGTTGCGCTCGATGCCGGCCGGCCGCTGCGGTTTGACGGGCGGCAGCTCGCCGCCGGCGACGCGATCGGTCCATTCGCCGAAATATTTCAGCGGTACGCTGCCGAGCTTGCCGGCGATCGGGTTGATCATCAGCGGCGCAGCCTGGCCTGACTGGATGCGGCGGGCCCAGGCTTCTTCGCCGGTCTTGAACGAGCCGAACGCCGCCGGAATGGTGCGCGTGCCGAGCGCCCCGAGCTGATGGCAGCCGACGCAAGCCTGGTTCTTGATCGTGGTCAGCCAGTCTTCCTGCGTTACCTTCTCGGGGATTTCGCTCTTGCCGCCGAACTGGTCGGCGGCCGGAATTTTCAGCATCGAGAACCAGTAGATCGCCGGATAGTACTGCGCGGCGGCGGCGTCATTCGGCGCCGGCACGGCGGTCAGGTGGAGCTGCTTGCCGGGGGTGGCGTCGACCTTGGGCGAATCCACCAGGCCATAACCGCGCACCCAGACCTGATATTTGCCGTTCGGCAGGTCGGGCACGACGTAGCGGCCCTGGTCGTCGGTGACGACCATCTTGGCATAGCGGGTCGGCAGGTCGTGGGTCTCGGCGATCACCCAGACGCCGGCCTCCGGCCCGTTCGGGCCGGTGACGACGCCGCCGATGTCGTGCCGGGAGATCGAGACGTTTTGGACTTTATCCTTTGCCGGCGCGGCGGCCGCCGCGGTCAAAACAGCGGCCAATGCGATCGCCGCCACGCTCGAATACAGAACGCGCTTCATCGAAAACCTCCCGGATGTGGCGCGCCGTTCGGACCCGGCGCGCGCGGTTACCGCCCGATCAAATTTTGCCCCAGCGCCCGGCGGGCGGCAAGGGGACTTCAAGTCGCCGCGCCGTTCACGGCGGTCGAGAGCTTGTCGAACAGGCCGGCGATGTCCTTGCGGATGGTCGAGAGCTTGGTGAACTGGTCGGCGAGCCCGGCGACGCGCTCTTCCAGCTCGCGCTTGGTCTCGGCGAACAGTTTGACGCGGGTTTCGAGATCGCCTTCCGCGCCGCCTTCGATGCGGCGGATTTTCACCATGAGGCGATCGCGGATGTCCTGCAGCTCCTCGATGAGCTTGACGACGCCGCTGTCCTGGGAGTCGAGCGGGCCAAGGCGCGTCTGCAATTCGCCAAGCCGGGTGCGTAATTGCGTGAACACCACGACGCGGCCTTCGATGTCGTCGAACTGGGATTGCGTCTGGTCGACAAAGCGCGTCAGCTCGCCGATGCGGTGGTCGACGCCGGCGGCGCCGTGACTGTTGTTGCCGATGGCGATCGCATTGAGCGCGCGATCGAGCCCGGCATACAAACCGGCGACGTCCTTGCGCAGCCCGGCGAGCCGGCCGAAATGCACGCTGAGATCGGCGATGCCGTCCTCTATCCGCTTGCGATCGTCGGCGAGCCTCTGCACGCGCTCGGCCAGCGCGCCCTCGGGCAGGCGTTCCAGCCCGTCGATGTTGGCGGCGAGCTCATCACAGCGTTCGTTGAGCCCGCGCAGCCGGGCAACGATGCCGTCGTCGGCCGCCAGCAACGGCTCCAGCCGCGTCGTCAGCTCGGCACCCACCTCGTTCAAGGTCACGATCGTCTTCGACGCCTGCTCGATCTGATCGCAGCGGCTGTTGCTGTGGCGCAGGAAGTCGGCATGTTCTTTCAGGCGAATGTCGAGCGCGACCGCATCGTCGGTGCTGGCGATCTCGGCGAGCACCCGCTCGACGTCGCGTTGCCTGGTATCGAGATCGGCGAACAGATGTTCGATGGCGCGACGGGCATCGAGCGCCGGAGTGAGCCGCGCCCTGAGCGCTTCCTGCTGGGCCCGGATCTCGTCGACACGCAACGCCAAGTCCTTGCTCTCGTTGCGCTGCCGCTGCACCTCGGCGAAGCGCTCGGATTCGTTGACGCGGCGCTTGAGCGCATCGATGGCGTCTTCCGGATCGCTGCGCGTCAGGCGCTGTACGTCGACGTCGAGGACGGCCTGTCTTTTGCTCGAATCCTTGGCGCTTTGACGCACGCCGTCGAGCCGCTGCTCGAGCGCGCGCGCCGCCTGGGTCTGGCGTACCAGCCGGTCCCACAGCCACGCCGCAAGCGGCAGCATCAGAAGCGGCACCAGCACCAGCACGGCCCAGGCCACTTTGTGCAGGAGCGGCTCGGCACTGAAGGCGGCGAGGAGCGCCGCCATTTCCGGCCCCTTGACGATCACGACAAACGAGGCCGCCAGCACGAAAAGCACTACGCAAACGCCGACAAATTTGCCCATGGACGCCGCACCCCGGAACGCCGCACCCCCGCCACGTCTCGGCCTTATTTGTTACGCCAGCGACCGCTTGGGCACAAGGGCGGCACGTGTGGGCGCGGGCCGCGTGGACAATGAGCGTCAACGACGGATATACGACGCTCAAGAGGGGGCGCATGGCGGCAAACCATGCACGGGCAAGGCGCATGAGGGGACCGGCGCACACCGCGGCCGCTGTTGTTGCTACGCTGGCGCTCGCCTGCGCCGGCGCCCGGCTCGCGGCGGGCGAAGAACCGGCGGCGGCACCGGCGCCGGCCGCTTCATGCCGGGCGGCCGATTTCCGCGTCGTGCTCGACGTCGGGCACACCGCCGAAGTGCCCGGCGCGATCAGCGCCCACGGCATTCCCGAATTTCTGTTCAATCTGCGGCTCGCCGAGGACGCCAAACAGAAGCTGGTCAAGGCGGGCTTCGACAAGACCACGCTCTTGGTCACCGACAAGCCGCCGCCGCTTGGGCTATTGGAGCGGGCCTGGCGCGCCAACAAGCTGGGCGCCGACCTGTTCATCGCGCTCCATCACGATTCGGTGCCGGATTATCTGCTGCACGCCTGGGACTACGCCGGCCAGCCGCTGCACTACAACGACGATTTTCCCGGCTATGCGATCTTCGTCTCCAACGCCAACGGCGACCGCGCCGGCAGCCTGGCGTTCGGCCATGTGCTGGGCCAGGAGCTGGAAGCGCGCGGGCTCGCGTTCACGCCACATTATACGTCGCCCGTGATGCGGCACCGGCGCCGCGAGCTCGTCGATGCGCAAGCCGGCGTCTATCGCTACGACCGGCTCGCGGTGCTGGAGCGCACCCGCATGCCCGCAGTGCTGCTTGAAGCCGGTTCGATCATCAATCGCACCGAGGAGCTGGAACTGGCGACGCCGGAACGGCGCGATCTGATCAGCGGCGCCGTGGTGGCGGCGGTGACGGAGTTTTGCGCGAGCCGCACCGTGGCGCGGCAGCATCATTTGGTGAGACGCGTTGCCGCGCCTGCCGCCTCCATCCGCCGTCGCGTCGGCAGCCGCTGAACTCTTTCACGCCAACGCCAGCGTGCGGCTGCGCTGGAAGGCGAGCGTGCTGATGATCATGAAGTTGATCATGCTCACGCCGACGCCGGCGGCGAAGGCGGGGGCGTAGTGGCCGAAATGATCGTAGAGCACGCCGCCGAGCCAACCGCCGGCCGCCATGCCGGTGCCGCTGCACAACAGCAGCGTCGGGATGCGCCAATAGGCTTCGCCGACCGGGAACAGCTCGCGCGACGCCAGGATGTTGGCGGGGACGAGGCCGCTGAAGCCGAAGCCGAACATGGCCGCGACGGTGAACAGGCCGAGCTCGTTCTGGGTGAGCAGAAACAGCGACAGCCCGACGGTCTGGCACGCCGAGCCGGCCAGCATGGTGTAGAGGCCGCCGACCCGGTCGGACAGCGCGCCCCACAGCTGCCGGCTCAGGAACGCCATGCCGAGCAGGAGCGAGATCATGGCCGCGCCGTGCGCGGCGCTGATGCCGAGATCGCTGCAGTACGCCACCAGATGCGCCTGCGGCATCGACATCGGCACGCAGCAGGTGAAGATGGCGCAGGCCTGCAGCACGAACACGAGATTGGGCGGCCAGCCCAGCACGGTATCGTCGTCGCGTGTCGTGGTCGCCGCGATCGCGCGCTGCGGCGTTTCGGGCGGCGGCCCGAGCACGACGATCGCGGCCGGCACGATCAGGATCAATTCGATGACGGCGTAGTAGAGCATGGCCTGGCGCCAGCCGGCGGAGGCGATGACACGCTCGAAGATGGTGGGCCAGATGGCGCCGGCCAGAAAGCTGCCGCTCGAGATCAGCGCCAGGGCCGAACCGCGGCGGCGGTCGAACCAGCGGCTGACATAAACATAGAACGGCGCGTTGATGCCGCCGAGGCCAAGCAGCCCGATGAACAGGCCGTGGCCGACAAAGAGCGGGAGCGAGGGACCGAGCGTCGAGAGAACAAGGCCCACCGCGATCATGGCGGCACCGCCCACCACGGTCCAGCGCACGCCGACCCGCTCGGCGATGCGGCCCATCAGGATGCCGCCGACGCCGGAGCCGACCCACACCAGCGCGCCCGCGAAGGCCGGGATGGCGCGCTCGCCATTGACCTCGGCGGCGATGTTTTTCAGCGCCACCACGGCGATCCACGGCGCGCCGAAGGCGGTCGCCATGACCCCGAGCGCCACGCACGCGACCAGCCACGAGGTCCGCGTCTCGATCGAAGGCAGCGATGCGGCAAGCGGCATAAGTTCAGCGTCCCGGTCCCGCCCGGCGGGCACCGGCAGGCAGAATCCGTATAGCAGCGGGCGGACTCGGTGGGCCAGGATAATTCGGCCGACCGGCAATGCCGATTTGGAATGCCGGCTGGAATACGCCGGCCAACTCCGATCCATCGGGGACCAATCCGCGAGGCGCCGGTCAACTTTTCAGAACCGGCGGAAAAATTTTCAATACGAGTTTCGTCCGAGTCCTGCTTCACGCCGCCCAGAACTCCTCTCACACAGCCGTGATGGAATGCCGTGCGATGCGGTCCGATCTCGTGGGCAGAAGCCAGAGGGCATGACGCCCTTTGCCGCTTCCAACAAGGAGACAGACCATGATCAGGATTTCCAGACTCGCCCTTGTCGCAGTCGCAGCCGCGGGCATTGCTACGCCGGCGGCCGCGCAGTCGTTCAATCCGGTCGCACGACACGCACGGATTCACGCGGTGGCTCCGCAGAGCGGCCTCGACGCGTTCGCGATGGTCCCGAGGGGCGAAGGCGGCAGCGCCTTGAGTCCCGCCGCCACCGGCGGCGGCAGCGTCGGTTACAATGAAAATCTTCGCCGCGATCAGTGGTGACGAAGCGACGAGGGCGGGCTCCGGCTCGCCCTCTCTCGTGCCCGAAGCGGTCGGGACCTTGAATCGAAAATAAATCGAGCGGCCGGGAATAAACCGCACCAAGGCCCGATCTCACGGTGAGAAGCCGCAAAAACGACCCACGGGCATTCAGCCACCGGCTTCCTGGGAGACCAACCATGAGCGAACACGATCGCGACGACGGCCCAAGCCGCCGCAAAGTGCTGGAATGCATGACCTGGGTCGGCACCGGGGTGCTGTGGACCGTGGCGGGCGGCGTGCCGCGCTCGCTCGGCATCATCGACGAGGCCATGGCGCAGGGCGCCGGCGGAATGACGTTCCTGCAGATCAGCGACAGCCATATCGGCTTCGACTTCAAGACGCCCTACCCCAACGCCGTCGGCACGCTGACCGAATCCATCGGCAAGATCAAAGCGCTGCCGCAGAAGCCGGCGTTCATGATCCACACCGGCGACATCAGCCACTTGTCGACCGCGGCGCAGTTCGACGATGCCGACAAGGCGATCGGCGAGAGCAAGCTCGACGTGCACTACGTGCCGGGCGAGCACGACTTCGTCGATGCCGACCGCAAGCTTTATCTCGAACGCTACGGCCGCGGCACCAAAGGCGCCGGCTGGTACAGCTTTGATGCCGGCGGCGTGCACTTCGTCGGTCTGGTCAACGTCCACGATCTCAGGGCCGGCGGGCTCGGCAATCTCGGCAGCGAGCAGCTGGAATGGCTGGAAGCCGACGTCAAAGGCCGCACCGCCTCGACGCCCATCGTGGTGTTCGCCCACATTCCGCTGTGGACGGTCTATCCGAACTGGGGCTGGGGCACCGACGACGGCGCGCAGGCGCTGTCGTATCTGAAGAAGTTCGGCTCGGTGACGGTGCTCAACGGCCACATCCACCAGGTGATGCAGAAGGTCGAGGGCAACGTCACCTTCCACACCGCGCGCTCGACCGCGTTCCCGCAGCCGGCGCCCGGCTCGGCGCCGTCGCCCGGTCCCATGAAGGTGCCGGCCGAGAAGCTGCGCTCCATGCTGGGCGTTGCCAGCGTCGGCTTCAAACAAAACGAGCAGCGCCTCGCCATCATCGATTCGCCGCTGGAAGGCTGAAAGGTCGGCAATGCACAAGACAAAAACACTGCGCGACGCGCTCGTCGCCGCCGCGTTCGGCATCGCCTGCGGCCCGTTGCTGGCTCCCCTGGTGGCGCCGGCATGGTCGCAGGACAAGCCGGCGAGCGCCGTCTCGATCGACAATTTCACTTTCAGCCCACCCAGGCTGACCGTGAAGGCCGGCACCACCATCACCTGGACCAACAGGGACGACATCCCGCACGGCATCGGCTCGTCCAACAACGCGTTCACCAGATCGAAGGCACTGGACACCGACGATGCCTTTTCGTTCACGTTCACCACGCCGGGCACTTATCAGTACTTCTGCTACATCCACCCGCACATGGTCGGCACGATCGTGGTAGAAACCGCAACAGGCGAGAACACGAAGCCTTAAGATGCTGGATCGGCTGCATCCCGGCCCTGCCCTGCTCCGGGATGCAGCGGACCGCACCGCAGGGGCGTCGGGACCGACCGGGCGCAACACGATGGCGGGTTATGCCGGCGACGAGCATGACAAGGCGCGGCGTTTTCGCGACGCCGCGCTGCCGTATCTCGACGACGCCTATGCGCTCGCCCGTTATCTGCTGCGCAACGGCGCCGATGCCGAGGACGCGGTGCAGGAATGTTTCTTGCGCGCGTTCCGCCATTTCGACAGCTACCGAGGTCCGGCCATGAAGCCGTGGCTGCTCGCCATTCTGCGCAACGTCTGCCACGCCGAGTTTGCGCGGCGCGGCCGGCAGGATGCGGCGGATGAGAACGATATGGACGCGAGGGCCGAGGCAATCCCGCTGTGGCAGGAGCCGCAAGCCTCCGCCGAGGCGGCGCTGATGCGCCGGCACGACGACGAGACCGTCCGGCGCCTCGTCGAGCACTTACCGCAGCCGTTTCGCGAGACCTTGGTGCTGCGCGAGATCAATGATCTTTCTTATCAGGAGATCGCCCAAGTGGCCGGCGTACCGGTCGGCACGGTGATGTCGCGGCTCGCCCGCGCGCGCACCATGCTGCGCTCGGCCTGGACCGCCGCCGAAGGAACGCTGTCATGAACTGCGCCGAAGCCGACATCATGCTGCATGCGCTGCTCGACGGCGAACTCGACGCCGGCCACGCCCGCGACGTGGAAGAGCACGTGGCGGGCTGCGCGGGCTGTGCCGAAAGGCTCGCCGCGTTTCGCGCCATGCGCGACGCCATGGCGGGCGCGGCGCTGAAACCGAAAGCGCCGGCTGCGTTGCGGGGACGGATCGAGGCGGCGCTGCCTTTGCCGGCGCAGGAACGAGCAAGCGCTGCGGTGCTGCCGTTGCGGCCGTCACGGCGCTCGTTCTTCGGCGGCTTTGCGGCCGGCGCGGTGGCATCGGGCGCGCTGGCGGCCAGTTTGGCGCTGGCGGTCTTTCGCAACGACCAGGAGCAGACCACCGCCAACGAAGTGGTGTCGGCCCATGTCCGTTCGCTGCAAGCCGGCCATTTGATGGACGTGGAAACCAGCGACCGCCACACCGTCAAACCGTGGTTCGACGGCAAGGTCGACGTGGCGCCGCCGGTGATCGATCTGACCGCCGACGGTTTTACGCTGCTCGGCGGCCGCCTCGATTACATCGGCGGCGAGCCGGTCGCCTCGGTGGTGTATAAGCGCCGCCAGCACGTCATCAATCTGTTCGTGGCGCAGCGTCTGGGCACGGCGCACGCGGCAGTGACCGGGCGCAGCGTGCAGGGCTATAACGTGCGCCATTGGTCCGAGCAGGGCCTGGAATTCTGGGCGGTCAGCGACCTCGACCCCGAAGAGCTCGGCGATTTCGTGCGCAAGATCTCGGCGGCGGCACGGCCGCACGCAGCGTCGTGACGGGGCGAGCGCTCCCTCGTCATCGCTACTCGGCCGCACTGTGACGCTCCGCGTCTTGCGCCCCGCGCCGGCCGAGCGTCTTGCCCAGGCTCACCACCAGAACGGCTCCGGCTGCCGGCACGACGACATTCAGATACGGTGCGTGGGGAACGATCCAGCTCCTGATGCTGGGGTCGCCGATTGCCATCTCGCCCGCGACGTAGCCGAGGAGCGCACCGCCGAGCGTCACCAAAATCGGGAAGCGCTGCATCAATTTCATGATGATGGCGCTGCAAAAAAGAATGAGAGGAATGGTGATCACCAGTCCGATAACCAGCATGCCGAGATGGCCTTCGGCGGCACCGGCCATGCCGAGTACATTATCGAGGCTCATGACGATATCGGCGATGATGATTGTCTTCACCGCTCCGAGAAGATGATCGCCTTCCTTGACGGAATTGGCTTGCTGTTCCGGGAGAAGCAGCTTGACGCCGATCCAAAGCAGAACGAGAGATCCGACCAGTTCGAGATAGGGAAGCGTCAAAAGGTAGGCGGCGCATGCGGTGAGGATCGTCATCAGCACCACCACGCCCACAGCGCCCAGAGTCAAAGCCAGCTTTTGCTGGCGGGGCGGCAGAGAGCGGCAGGCCAGCGCGATCACCACGGCATTGTCCCCGCTCAGTATGACATTGATCGAGGCAATCTGAAAAAGGACGGCGAGGAGTTCCCAGCCCGTGCTAAATCCGAACATTCAATTCCTGTTCCCTCTTGTGACCCAATAAGGCGCGGATACCACATCGCGTCTGGAGCAGAAATGGCCACGCTCGCAATGACGGCCGGCTTTCAGAACGCTCCGGCCGATTGCGAAGTAGCGCGCTTTATGCACGAGCGGGCTGGTACCATCCCTTCACGCGCTGAAGGCCGAGCGAAATGAGCGGCCAGAACAGCATGATCAGCGACAAGGCGGTGATGCTCGCGACCAGCGGATTGGACCACATGATCGCCAGGCTGCCCTGGGAGTCGAGCATGGACTGCCGGAACGAGGCTTCCGCCCGGTCGCCCAGCACGAGCGCCAGCACCATCGGCGCCAGCGGATAGTTGAGCTTCTTGAAAACGTAGCCGATCACGCCAAAGCCGATCATGAAGAACAGGTCGATCATGGCATTGTTGACCGTGTAGGCGCCCACCGCACAGATCGCGACGATCACCGGCGCGATGATACTGAACGGAATGCGCAGAATGGAAGCCCACAACGGCACGGTCGAGAGCACGATGGCGAGCCCGACGACGTTGCCGACATACATGGCGGCGATCGTGCCCCAGACGAAATCCTTCTGCTCGACGAACAGCAACGGTCCAGGCTCGAGGCCCCAGATCAGAAGGCCGCCCAGCAGCACCGCCGCGGTCGGCGATCCCGGGATGCCGAGCGTGAGCATGGGCAGGAGCGCACTGGTGCCGGCGGCATGCGCCGCGGTCTCGGGCGCCACCACGCCCTCGATCTCGCCGGTCCCGAACTTGTGGCCGTTCTTCGAGAAGCGTTTGGCGAGCCCATAGCTCATGAACGAGGCCGGCGTCGCGCCGCCCGGCGTGATGCCGAGCCAGCAGCCGATCGCCGCGCCGCGCAGCGACGTCGCCCAATAGCGCGGCAGAATCTTCCAGGTATGGAGAACGACGAGCGGATTGATCCGGGCGCTGGCGCCCTTGAAGGAAAGCCCCTCCTCCATGGTCAGCATGATCTCGCCGATACCGAACAAACCGATGACCGCGACCAGGAAGTCGAAGCCGTGCAGCAATTCGGGCCGTCCGAAGGTCATGCGCAGCTGGCCGGTGACCGTATCGAGGCCGACGGCGGCCAGGACGAAACCGATCATCATCGACGCGATGATCTTGAACGCCGGTTCTTTGCCCATGCCGACGAAGCTGCAGAACGTGAGCAGATAGACGGAGAAGAATTCGGGCGGGCCGAAGCGGAGCGCAAAGGCGGCGATCAGCGGCGCCAAAAAGGTGATGACGATGACCGCGATCAGCGCGCCGACGAACGAGGACGTGAAAGAGGTGGTCAGCGCCTCGCCGGCGCGCCCTTTTTGCGCCAGCGGATGACCGTCGAATGTCGTCGCCACCGACCATGGCTCGCCTGGGATGTTGAACAGTATCGAGGCAATGGCGCCGCCGAACAGCGCGCCCCAGTAAATGCACGACAGCATGATGATCGCCGAAGTCGGCGGCATGCCGAAGGTCAGCGGCAGCAGAATGGCGATGCCATTGGCGGCACCCAGCCCCGGCAGCACGCCGATCAGCACGCCGAGCAGTATGCCGATCACCATGTAGATGAAATTTGCGGGAACCAGCACCACGCTGAAGCCGTGCAGCAGCGAAACGAACGAGTCCACTTATCCGCTTCCTTCTCAATCGTGGTGTTGTGTTCTGCCGCGATCGTCCGTCAGTAGCCGAACCACGCCTCGAGCGGCCCTTTCGGCAACGGCACGAGAAACCAGACCTCAAAAATAATGAAGAGTGCGAGCGCGAATCCGCCGCCGATGCCCGCCGCCACAAAATAATTGTAGCGGCCGAGCCAGATCATGAAGAACGCGATGAACACCGCGGAGGACACGTAGATTCCGACATAGGCAATGGCGACCACATAGACGACGGCCGGGATGAGGATGCGCAGCACCCGGAAAAAAGGCTGGCTATCGACGAACGATTCGCCGGATGCCGCACTGCGCTTGAACACTTCGCCGATCAGGATAGCCACGCCCGAGATGAACAGCAGAACCCCGACATAGAACGGAAAATAGCCCGACTGCGGCCCGCTCGCCTCCCATCCTGCTCCCAGTCTGTAGTTGCTGACCATGACAACGCCGGAGAACGCGATAATCGCGAGCGCGGTCGCTATCTCCATCGTATGGTTGGTGACCAGGCTGCGACCGTTGTCGCCGGCGTCCTGCATGGCTCGAACTCTCTGCTGACGGTGCGCCGCACTGCGGCCGGCGCTGCAACCTGCGAAAAAGAAAAAGGGCGTGGCCGAAGCCACGCCCTTCGGGTCGCTATGAGGCGTTTGCCAGGAAGCCCGCCTTCTTCATCAGCTCTTTATGCATTTCGGCGGTCTTGTTGAGCCAATCCTTGAATTCGGCGCCGCTCATGAACTGCTGCTTGAACGCGGCTTTCTTGGTGAACGCCTGCCAGTCCGGCGTCTGGCGGATTTTCTTGAAGTAGTCGGCGTAGTAGTTGACCGCGTCCTGTGAAACGTCGGGCGATGTAAACACGCCGCGCAGCATCAGGTACTGCACGTCGAGACCGGCTTCTTTGCAGGTCGGGATGTCGGCCCACGACATGTCGCCGACAATCTTGTCCGGGTACTGCATGCGCGCGCTGTCGAAGACGCAGAGCGGGCGTACCTTGCCGGCGCGCCAGTTGGCGATACCCTCGATCGGGTTGTTGACCGTCGAATCGACATGCCCGCCGGCGAGCTGCTCGTTGACCGTGCCGCCGCCCTTGTAGGGCACGTAAATGAACTTGGTGCCGGTCTTCTGCTCGATCGCAGCGGTAATGATCTGATCTTCCTGCTTCGATCCGGTGCCGCCCATCCTGAACTTGTTCGGAGTTTTCTTGACCGCGTCGATATACTCCGCCGCGGTCTTGTAGGGCGTGTCGGCGTTCACCCACAGCACGAATTCGTCGAGCTCCAGCATCGCAATGGGGGTGAAGTCCTTCCAGCTGAACGGCACCCCCGTCGCCAGCGGCGTGGTGAACAGATTCGACAATGTGATGATGAGCTTGTTGGGATCGCTCTTGGCGCCTTTGACATCGAGGAAGCCCTGGGCGCCGGCGCCGCCGCTCTCGTTGATGACCACCATCGGCCGCGGCAACAGCTTGTACTTGGCGGTGACGCCCTGAACTTCACGGGCCATCTGATCGGCACCGCCGCCGGTCCCGGCCGGGACCACAAAGGTGACCGTGCGGCTCGGCTGCCAGGCGGCAGCATCTGCCGGCGTCGTCGAGACCGCCTGCACGCAGGCCGCAGCAAATGCGACTGCCGCAGCTCCGCGCCATAGATCATTTTTCCTCATGGTGTTCCTCCTTCAAGTGCGTTTACGTTATCTAGCCAAAACGGCGATGCACGATCTGGTTGGTTTTTACCGGCCGCGAAGGAATCCTCGTCACGGCGCCAAGCAACTTGTTCTGGGGCTGCTGGACCCGCTGCAGCAGCGCATACCCTGGTCCGCGCAAAGTGGAAGGATTGGATAGAGATTGGCCCACAACTCGAAAGCCTTGGCAAAAGAGGGCGCGACGAAAAGCATCAGGATATTGATCGAGCAAATCACAAAGCACACTCCCAGTACGCATATCGTCGCCCGGTGCTGCCTGCTTGCCTCTTGCCTGCGCTTTGCGGCAGCCACGACGTCCGTTGGCACAGTTCATCCTCGGTGCGGGAGCGAGCGCGACGTTCGACAAACTCACGACCCAACGCTAGCGCGGCAGTTCCCCGTCGGCTGTGCGTCTTATGGGCGCAGCAGACAAGATGAGAAGTGACGGTGGAACTTATTGTGGTCGTTTCTCAACGATCTGCCGGCTTTATCGCCGCGCCGTTTGATTTCGCGCAAACCGAAATTCCTTTAGGAGCGACCTTGCGCCGCAGTCTGGCTGTAAGGGTTGAAAGTGTCGCACGGCCGGCTCGACTACATCGACGGCGAACCGGTCGCCTCGGTCGTGTATAAGCGCCGCCAGCACGTCATCAATCTGTTCGTGGCGCAGCGCCTCCGCACGGCGCGCGCGGCGGTGACCGGGCGCAGCGTGCAGGGCTACAACGTCCGGCACTGGTCGGAGCAGGGCCTGGAATTCTGGGCGGTCAGCGACCTTGACCCGAAAGAGCTCGGCGATTTCGTGCGCAAGATATCGGCGGCGGCGCGGCCGAACGCGGGTTCGTGACTGCGCCTATACTCACAAATCGCTCATACTCATAGATCGTCCGGCCACCATCTGCGCCAGCCTTGCGCTGGATCGCCATCACACTTGAAGGACAATTCGGCACAACAGGCCTTCCGGGCGCCAATCGTGGTGCATTTCGCCTTTTAGTTCTCGGATCATTCGATTGATTACGGAGGTGCCGAAGCCTTCGCGCGTGGGCTTTTCTGCGGGCGGACCGCCACTCTCGGTCCAACGCAGGATGACCTGGCCGCTCAGCGCGTGCGACCACGCGACCTCGACTTTACCTTTGGCCACGGACAGAGACCCGTACTTGGCGGCATTGGTCGACAGCTCGTGCAGGATCACTGCCACCGCCTGAGCCGTATTCGGGGCCAGCACCACATGTGGTCCGTCAATTCGCGCGCGCGGCTCACCGTCATGAAGGTACGGTGCGAGCTCTTGCCTCGCAATGCTGGATAACTCGGCGCCCGCCCAACGCGACTTGACGAACAGCGCATGGACCTTGGCGAGCGCGTTGATGCGTCCGTCAATTGCCTTTTTGAGGCCCTCCGGGCTGTCGGATTGAGAAAGGTGCACGGTTGCCTGAACGATTGCGAGAATGTTCTTTGCCCGGTGTTCGGCTTCTCCAGCCAAAGCGGTGATTTGGGTTTCGCTGCGCTTGCGCTCGGTGATGTCCTGGAAGCAGTTGACCGCGCCGAGGATGTTCCCGCTGCGATCCTTGAATGGCTCGATGTTGACGAGCACAACGCCGCGCGAACCATCGGCACGCTCCACCACGATTTCCCGGTTGTGCACGGCATCGCCGCTGCGCAGAACTTCACCCATCGGGCAGTCAGGATGCTCTATGAGGCCGCCGTCGAGGTGGTACATGCGATATGAGCCGCAGAACCGATCCGTCCGCGTCATTAACGCTTGGGGACCGGCCCCAAAGCCCGGCGGCGTGGCTATTGTAGTAAATGATAAGTCCGCTCGGGTCACAAACGTAAATCGCAACCGGCAGCAGGTCGAACAGCTTGCCGACCACCGGCAGCCTGGGATCGACCGATGCACGGTCTTTTGTCTGCGGCCTCTGGTCGATAAAATCTTCAAGGCTTTCAGTAAACATGTAGCTGCGAGCAAGAAACAGCCAGCGATCCTCAAGGTCGGAGTATGACCGCCTCAATAGCGGATCGGCAGCCGCATCTGCTTGCGCCTTGGCGTCAGCGGCACGCTGATGAAATTCTCGAACCTGCTCACTCAACTGCTGGAGCATGACACGTCCCCGATTGAACAATCACCCGCCCGCAATGACTCGCTCGTTGCTGCAGGCTCTTCGGCCAGTTCCTGCCAGGCCTGCGCCATTTCTCGCAATGTTTTGTGATGCTCTTCGGTCTTGGCTATCGAAACCAGACGCAAGCACTCGGCCGCGAGTTCGCGATATCGGGCAGGCGCTTCCATCCGAAAGTCCTGCGCTTAAATCGCTCGCCGGACAATCCAACAAAAGCTAATTCGGCTATCCTGCGTCAGTCGCAGCGCAATCCGATAAAGTCTAATTTGACTATCGCGCGCTGCGACCGGGTCGGGCCGGCTTTAGCAGTCCATAGTCCTGCGATCTGAGGCCGGCGTTCTCGATTACGGCTCCCGCAGACCCAAGCCCGTGCCGAAGCAATTCGCGAATTGCCGCGGCTCGACTGGGCATGCGGTGCTGGAATCTGAAATTATCCACGGCCTTCAGCTCTTCGGGAGAAAGCATTATTTGCAACCGCTCTTCCCGCGCCAGTCCACTTTCTCCGTTGACGTTCTTCATAGCAGCCCGCCCTGAAGTTGATCACGTTAGACCAACGAGACTGATACATGACTTTAGCCGGTTTAGCGCAATCCATGATCTTAGACACGCTAGACTAGGGTCCGGACTCAATTGAGCCACCAGATTACGATTGCGGCGATGAGCACGCCAGCGAGGAAGTTTCTTGCGAGCTTGTCATAGCGAGTGGCCACGCGACGGAAGTCCTTGAGCCGGGCGAACATCCGCTCAATCAGATTGCGTTGACGATAGGCTTCACGGTCGTACGGGATGAGCGGTTTACGCCTCGCGATCGAGGGGATGACGGCGATAATTTCGAGTTGCGCCAGCAGATTGCGCAAGCGGTTGGTATCGTAGGCTTTGTCGGCAATCAGTCGCTTGATCGAGCCCGCGGCGGACAGCAGTTCGGGAGCCATCATGACATCGTGCATGTTGCCCGGCGCGACGCGCAGAATCCGCGGCCGGCCCAGTGCGTCGGTCAACGCGTGGATCGCGGTCGTGCGGCCGCCGCGCGAGCGCCCGATCGCTTCGACGAAGGCCCCCCTTTTCCGCCGCCGGCGGAGCGGTGTGCTTTGACGTGAGAACTGTCGATTGAGGCGGTGCCGAACACGGCGGCGCTGCCGGTCAGGGCTTTGAACATGTCGAGCCAAATTCCCTGCCGGCTCCAGCGATTGAAGCGGTTGTAGATTGTCGTGTAGGGGCCGTATTCGGGCGGACAATCGCGCCAGCGCGCACCTGAGCGCAACATGTGCATGATCCCACTGATAACCCGGCGATCGTCGACCCGGCGCGCACCGCGTCTGCCGCGCGGCAACAACGGTTCGATCCGCCGCCACTCCTCATTGCTCAGCCAATACAGTTGCTTCCTCATCAAGGCCTCCCCCGATTCGGAAGCCTTGAATCACAACTCTGTGCGCACTGGAATCCTTATTGAGTACAGACCCTAAGACAACCAATACATCGCTTACTCACTTCTGTCCGTCCGATATGCGACAGTGCAGTCAATTAATTGGCGATGGGCACGGCGGAACGCGCCTGCGCACATGAGAGTCGGATTTGCCACACAAACCTCGGCAAAAGCATGTTCGAAAATTCGACCCAACCGATGACGGAATTCGGCTGCGAAGCATTTTCGCGAGGCTAATCAAGCCGTTATAAGGTTAGAGTGATTTGGTCCGGCAAAGTAGAATGGCTGCCGTTCGACCGGAGAACGCTTCGATGAGGATGGCGCCGGCGGTGAAGGGATCGATTTAATGGACGACGCGCGCGGCCCCAAAATCGATCCGAGCGAGCGCACGCAGCAGCCGATCGTCAAAGCGGGCATCGGCGGCGGCGCGTCGCTTTCCATGCAGCGCCGGACGTTGGACAGCCGGTTTGCCCGGCGCTATTTCGTCGGCTACGGCATCGATGTGGGCGGCGGCGACGACTCGCTCCATCAGTTCGTCGAGCTGTTTCCGTTGATCGAAAACGTCTTCGTCTATGACAAGGCGCAGGGCGACGCGCAAAAACTCGACAATGTGGACGATGCCGCGTTCGATTTCCTGTTTTCCAGTCATTGCCTCGAGCACGTCTATGATCCGGTCGAGGCGATGAGCAATTGGCTCCGCGTCGTCCGCTCCGGCGGCCATCTGGTCATTTGCGTGCCCGATGAAGACCTTTATGAACAAGGCGTGTGGCCGTCCACTTTCAATGCCGACCACAAGACCTCTTTCACCCTGTGCAAAGCGACGTCGTGGTCGCCGGTATCGGTCAATGTGTTCGACCTGGTCGCAAAGTTCTGCCACCTGGCGCGGCCGCTGAGCGTCGCCACCATCGACCATGCGTACCGCTACAATCTTCCGCGCTTCGACCAGACCTCGACGCCGTTATGCGAATCGGCGATCGAAATCATCCTGAAGAAGCTTTAGCCTTCTCCAAGGGATATCTATTCCGGCTTGATATGCGCGGCCTTGACGACCTTGCCCCATTTTTCAATTTCAGCAGCAATCAGCTGGGCGAAGTCGGCGGGACGCCCACGCAATACCGAGCCGCCCAGGCCCGAAAGCCGCGCGCGAATGTTGGGATCTTCGAGGCCGGCATTGATCTGACTGTTGAGCAAACCGATTATTTCCGGGGGCGTTTTCTTCGGAGCGCCAATTCCCTGCCAGCCGGTCGCTTCGTAACCGGGCAGGTATTCGCTCATCGCCGGAACGGAAGGCAAAATGTCGAGCCGCGCGGCGCTCGTGACCGCAAGCGGACGCAGCGTGCCACCCCTGATGTGTTCGATCGATTCGGGCAATGGACCAAAGTAAACCTGGACGTGCCCGGCCAGCAGGTCCGTGACCGCAGGTGCGCCGCCGCGGTACGGCACATGGACCATTTTGATGCCGGACATGATCTGGAAAAGCTCGCCGGTCACATGGGCCGATGTGCCGTTTCCCGCCGATGCCATGTTGATCTTGCCCGGACTCGCCGCGGCGAAAGCAATGAACTCGGGGACCGTTGTCGCGGCAAAAGACGGATGCACCACCATGACATTTGGCAGCCGCACGATGCCGGCGATCGGCGCGACGTCGCGAACGAAGTCAAAACTCGGCTTTTCGTACAGCGTGGCATTGATCGCATGATTGACACCGACAAAGAGCAGCGTGTGGCCGTCAGCCGGCGCATTGATGACCGTTTCAGCCGCGATATTGCCGGCCGCGCCGGGACGATTTTCCACGACAAAGGGTTGTCGCAGTTCCTCGGCGAGCCACTGCGCCATCAGACGGGCCAATACGTCACCGACCCCGCCGGGCGGAAAGCCGACGACAATCCGCACCGTGCGCGACGGATAAGTCTGCGCCCGCGCAACCGACATGGCCGACGCTGCGGAGATCGCTCCTGCCATGCGTATGAAATCGCGGCGGCAAAATTTCATGACTTGCTTCCGCGCAAACGGATTGCTTCCGACGCCGCAGACTAGAGCGCAAGCACGTTAGATAAACAGTTCTTTCTTTTGAAGAATGCTTAACCTAATGTCTAACCCACTGCGACATGTCACCAGGCCAACCTCGATGAAGTGGAACGATCGGATCGGCCGGCGGCTCAAGCTGCATGATCTGCATGTCCTGATGACCGTGGCGGAGTCGGGCACAATGGGACGAGCCGCCGAGCGGCTTGCCGTTTCCCCGCCGTCAGTGTCCAAAGCAATCTCCGATATGGAGCATGCCATCGGTGTGCGTTTGCTGGACAGGACGGCGAAAGGAGTCGAGCCGACGGCGTATGGCCGCGCGCTGCTCCAGCATAGCGTCGGCGCGTTCGAGGAGTTGCGTCAAGCGATCAAGGCAATAGAGAATTTGTCCGATCCTTCTGTCGGCGAGGTCAGAATCGGTTGTCCCGATGTGTTCACCAGCGGCCTCGTCTCCGCAATCCTCGACCATTTTTCCAGGCGGTACCCGCGCGTGATCGTCAATGTCACGGCTGCCAACAACGTAGCGGAAGAATTTCGCCCGTTGCGCGATCGTGCCGTCGATCTTGTCATCGCGGGGTTTCCGAGGCCACTCGCGGACGACGATTTGGCTCTGGAATTCCTCTACGAGGACCGGCCGTACATCGTCACGGGGCCCGGCAACCCTTTGGCACGTCGTCGCAAGGTAAAGCTCGCCGACCTGGCCGAGGAGCCATGGCTCCTGCCGCGCGAGGGCATATTCGTTAGCTTGTTGACGGAGGCGTTTCGAAAAAGCAGCGTACCGGTACCCCAACTCGGGGTCAGATCGTATTCGGTCCATCAGCGAATGACGTTACTCGCCACCGACCGCTTTGTTTCGGCAGAGGTCGGCTCCGTGCTGCACTTCAACGCCAGCCGGTTCCCGATCAAGGTCTTGCCGATCGACCTGGCGATCAGCCCATGGCCGGTCTGGCTGGTCACGCTGAAGGGCAGGACGTCCAGCCCCGTGGTCCAGACTTTCATCGCACATGTCCGCGACGTTACCAGACGCATGTCAAAAGTGGGCAGGCCATTCTGGTCATGATGTCCGGCTGTCCCGCGTCGGCACTTGCCGCCGCAATGAAAAACCCGGGGTGTCTGCTGTCGACCTACGCGGCGCTCCACTACAACGAACGCCCGACCCCGAAGCTTCCATTAGCGTCGATGTCGCGCATAATTTCCTCATCGCGACCGTTGCTCGTTGAGCAAGAACGCCGAGTACACGCGCCTTCACCGATCCCGGGAAAAACTGTGGGACCGCTCCGATTCATGTTCACGGCCCCCGCGGAAGCCATGGCCCGTTCCGACACCAAAACCGATGCCAAGTTGAACCGCCCCACCTGCGTCATGGGGCTCGGCGCTTTGTTTGGCGGTCTTGCGCGTGGACGATTTCTTCACGGAGTGTTTGGGCTTCTTCGAGCCTTTGCCCGGAGAGTGTGCCTCATTGGGATGTGTGCCGGTCGAATTGTTGGTGTTCGTCGGCGCGACGTTTTCCGACCCTGGCGGCGTCAGCTCGACCATTGTGCCGTCGGTTTTCTGTTTAACGGTCCTGCCGTTGGGATAATGGATGGTCCATCCGCCTCCGACATCCGCCCGAATCACATCGGCCCCCGGCGGCCAACCGGGTGGTATTGTTCCACCGTTCGCTGTCTGACCGTTTCCAGGCGTGTTGCTTCCAGGCGGCGTGTTGTTTCCAGGCGGCGTATTGTTTCCGGGCGGCGTGTCGTTTCCAGGCGGCGTATTGTTTCCGGGCGGCGTGTCGTTTCCAGGCGGCGTGTTGTTTCCAGGTGGAGTGCCGCTCCCGGTCTGAGTGCCGGTTGCGGTCTGGGTGCCATTGCCCGTTTGTGTTCCGTCGCCAGTCGATGCGTGACCGTCGCCTTGCGGAAACGGATTCGTGTCCACCACCCACGTTTCCTGCCAATCGGCTTGCGCGCTGCCGCGGTCGATTGCTTCATCGGCAGGGTCACAAGGCCGTCCGGTCGCCTGCACATAGCTCGTGATCCGCCGGGCAACGCTGACGCCGGTATCGAAGCAAGTATAGAGGATGTATCCGACCACGTAGACTTCGTATTTGTTGCCGCGCTTCCAGCAGACCGACTTCGCCTGCTGGACATTCTGGACGCTGATCGAACGCACATCCTGGCAAGTAGGGATCACGTCCACGACGTGGCCTTCCTTGTCCAGCTTCACCGAACCTGCGGGATTGGTCCACGTGCTGCCGCTTGGGGTGTTGACCCACATGCTGCCGTCAGGGTTGATCCCGGCCTGCGCTAAGACCGGCGACGATGACAAGCCCGCCAAAAGCGCCGCCGCCAAAAGCGGCATCCCGACGTCGCGCGCACTCCAATTATTGCTCCGCATGGCCTTCCTCCCCCAGCTTCACGTCGCAGCCTGCCGTGCCGGCGTCTTTTGCCGGTCAGATCCGCCCGTGGCGTTGAACCGGAGGCGTGCCACGCGCAAGTCGTTTGTCTGAAGCGGAGCAGCGGAGGTTCAGGTTTCCGCTAAAGCTGAATCCAACCCCGGATTTTTGATCCGAGATTGATTGCAATTTCGGGTCGGAAAAAAACGTCGCCCACTCCGTCGCCGCCTCTCACAATGCTCCGACGCGGTCAAAAAAAAGTCAATACCCGGCTCGATCCTCGATCTGTTAAGGTGACTTACCGCAGCCGAGAGGAAGCGATCTTTTATCCGCTGCCATGGCGCTACGCTTTGCTCACGCCCGAGCGTTTACGATTGCAAAAGCGATTCGACGACGCCGATGAGAGGTTTCAGTTCGTAAGCGCCGCGATAGATCATCTCGCCGGCGACGTAGAGAATGGTCGCGAGCCCGAGATAGGCGATCCAGCGGTGCTTCTGGAGCCAGCGGCTGATCAAATTGGCGGCGACGCCCATCAGGGCGATGGACAGGAGCAGGCCGAAGACAAGGGCGATGGGATGCTCGCGCGCGGCGCCGGCGATGGCCAAGACGTTGTCGAGCGACATCGAGATGTCCGCCACGACGATGCGCGCTACGACGCGGCCGAAGCGCTTGCGAGGGAGCCCCGTTGCCGGCGGACGGTCGTGTCCGTGGGCGGACTCCGCCGGCCCGTCGTCGCGGTCCTGTTTCCGGGGTGCCGCATAAATCTCGCGCCACAGCTTCCAGCAGACCCAGAGGAGAAGAAGGCCGCCGGCCAGCGTAAGTCCCAGTATTTGCAGCAATTGCGTTGCGACGCCGGCGCACAGAATGCGCAGCGCCGTTGCCGCCAGGATGCCGATGGCGATGGCGCGCTGGCGCTGCTGCGGCGGCAGGCCGGCGGCGGCAAGGCCGATGACGAGCGCATTGTCACCGGCCAGCGCCAGGTCGATGAGGACGACCTGGATCAAGGCCGCGAGGGCTGGGCCGCTGATGAGATCGGTCATGTCGGATCATGTGGGCGAGGTCCGTGCGCCAGCCAACCCGGCCGGCGACGTTCGATCCAATCCAGAGCGCGGGATCGCAGCGAACGCAAGGGCCGGCAGTCCTCGGCGAGCAACGCCAGACCGACCGGCAGCATCCACAATCCGAGGATCGGCAGAAACCAAAGCAGGCCGCCGAGTATCAGGAGCAGCGCCGTTGGAATCCGCAGCCAGCGGGCGGACGGCTGCCGGACGAAGCGAACGGTCGAGCCGAGGCGTTGCGGCAGCCGGTCGATGAGCCGGTCGAGGCGGCGGTCATCAGCAGTCATTGCTCACGACCCTCGGCTCCCCAGACGCTTGAACGATCAACCGGATCAGCGCGACGACCTGCGCTTCGTCGGCATTGACGTACCGGTCCGCCGCGGCGACCAGTTCGGCGATGCGAACCACGTCGAACGTCAGCGACAGAGCCGCGACCGGCCGCAGCGCGTCGGCGATCAGATCGGCGAAGTCCCGGTCATCGAGATGCCGGACGCGGGCGTCGAAGAACGCGGCCATGCGCGGCCGCGAGATGCTCGGCGCCAGCTGCTGGCGGTCGAGGTAATCGACCGCCTCATCGCGCTCGATCGGGTCGACGCGCCCGTCGGCAAGCGCCACGAACGCGCCGACGGTGGCCAGAGCCTTGACGACCAGTTCGTCGCAATCGAACGGATCGCGAAGTTCCCCCGGGATTTCGGGACGGACGGAATGGATAGCCATGACGCTCCTCTTCGGGTTACGCGACGGGCGCGCCGAAGGAGCTCAGACCGGCTTGATCAGGAGAGATGCTTCGCGCCCTGATGTCGGCCGATCCATGCGCCGTGCGCGCGGGACAGCTGATCCGACATCGCGAGGTTGGCCGACGCTGCGGCGTCCTCGCCAGAGGGGCCCGGATTCACTTGGTAATCGGCAGGTAAGCGAGCCACGTGGGGAAATCAAGGCGGTCAGCCGGCCCCCGCCAAATCGCCGCAGCGCTACTCCAGCGCCTGAAATCCCGACGCCTTCACCACCGGGCCCCAGCGCGCGATCTCTTTCTTGATCCAGGCGGTGTATTCGGCGGTGGTCATGGACGCCGGCTCGGTGCCGAACTTGGCGAGGCTGCCGATCACGTCTTGGGATGCCACCGCCTTGCGCATTGCCGCGTTGAGCGCGGCGACCACCGGCGCCGGCGTCTTCGCCGGCACGAACACGCCAGGGAGCGACTCGACCACGACATCAAACCCCTGCTCCTTCATGGTCGGCACGTCGGGCAAAAACGGCACGCGCTTCGAGCCGGTCACCGCCAGCGCGCGGATCGAGCCGGCCTTGGCGAACGCCATCACCTCGCTGACCGGATTGACGCTGGCGGGCACGTGGCCGCCGATCAGATCTTCCATGGCCGGCGCGCCGCCGCGGTAATGCACCGGCGTCAACTTGATTTTCGCCTCGTGCGCCAGCATGACGCCGGTGAAGTGCGGCGTCGCGCCCGCCGAGGTGTCGGCAATGTTGGCCTGGCCCGGGTTCGCCTTGGCCCAGGCGATGAAGTCTTGCAGCGTTTTCACCTGCGCCGGCACGGCGGGGCCGATGGACAGCACCAGCGCGCCCGTGGTCACGGGGCCGACCGCGATGAAGTCCTCGAGCGGATCGTATTTCAGCGCCTTGAAGCTCGACGGATAAAGCGTCATCGGAAAGTCCGGCGTGAACAGCATGATGCTGCCGTCGGCGGCCGCGTTCTTCACATACTCGACCGCGAGCCGGGCGCTGGCGCCCGGCCGGTTCTCGACGATGATGCTCGAGGCGTAGCTGCCTTGCAGCGCCTGCGCCAGCACGCGTGCCGTGATGTCGGTGCCGCCGCCGGCCGGGAAGCCGACGATGACGTGCACCACCTTGTCGAGCGTTTCGGCTCGGGCGGAGCCGGCGAGGCGGCCGTCGGCTGCGATCGCGCCCATGAGTGCGACCATGATCGCGCCGGTGGCCATACCGAGCGCCTGACGACGGTTGAGCATCGCGAACTCCCCACGTTTTCTGCCCCGGCACTGTGCATCATTTGCGCCGCCACGTCAGCGGTGCATTGATCTGCGCCGAGCAACGGAACTATCCTCGCCGAGAAGGAATTCCGGTCAGCCCTGGGGGGACAGCACCATGTCGATCTATATCCTTCGCGGTCGATATAACGCCGAAGCGCTCAAAGGAATGATGGCAAGCCCCGAAGATCGCGAGGCCGCCATTGCCAAGGTCGTCGAAAAAGCCGGCGGCAAGGTGATCGGCTATTACATGACCTTCGGCGAGGATGATTGGCTGCTGATCATCGATTGCCCGAGCAACGAAACCGCGTTGTCGATTGCCATCGTCGCGGCTGCCGGAGGCAGCATAACCGATACCAAGACCAGCGTCGCCATGACGTCAAAACAGGCCATGGCCGCGTTCACAGCCGCGGGCGAGCTGGTGAGATCGTTCAAGAATCCAGGTCGCTGACGGATTACCCGACTTATCCGACATTCAATCTGAAACGGGGTGGGGCAGCTCTCATGGCGGCGAAGCGAAAACATTGGCACGCGGAACACGCGGCGGAATTGACGTTCGGAGCGCGCGTCGCGGACACGGTGGCGGCCACCATGGGCTCGTGGACCTTTATCATCGTTCAGTCCGTCATCCTCGCAGTCTGGATCGTGCTCAACGTGGCCGCATGGGCCAACCAATGGGATCCTTATCCGTTCATTCTGCTCAATCTCGCGCTGTCGTTTCAGGCCGCCTACGCCGCGCCCTTCATCATGATCAGCCAGAACCGGCAGGCCGAGCGGGACCGCCATCAGGCCGAGCAGGATTACCGCACCAATGTCGAGGCCGAACAGCGGATCGAGGACCTGCAGCGGCGGCTGGCGGCCATCGAGGTGGACAAGCTCGATTACATCATCCGGCTGTTGGAAGGTCGCGCGCCGGCGCAGCAGAAGGGCGGCTGAGCGACACGTTACTTTCGCGCGATGCCCAGCACCGACGCGATATGGGCGACTTGCGCGTATTGCTCGTTGAGCGCGGCGGTGTACGCCTCGAGGCCCAGCGGCGCGGCCGGCTGGCCGGTGAGCGCCAATCGCTCGCGGATGGTCTTGTCGTCGAGCGCGGCTACAACGTCAGCCGCGATCCGCCGGCGCAGGTCGAGCGCCATGCCGCGCGGTCCGAGCAGGCCCAGCACGGGACTGGCGAGCAGCGATGAGAAGCCGGATTCGACGACGGAGGGAATCTCCGGCGCAATCGGTGAGCGTTCGCGATCGTTGATGGCGATGTATCTGATCTTGCCGGTCTGCGCGGTGGCCCGCATCGCCGCGTAGGATTGCATGGAGAGCTGGATGCGGTTTTCGGCGAGATCGATCGGCGACTTGGTGATGTCGCGGTACGGGACTTTGGCGATCGTCAGTCCGTTTTCCTTGACGAAGCCGTCGAACACGAATTCGGAAAATCCCGGTGCGACCGAATAGCTGGTCTCGTTCGGCTTGGCGCGCGCCAGCGCCACAAAGTCGGCCAGGGTGGCGATGCCGAGACTGGTCGGCACCGCGATGGCGATCTGCACCTTGGCGACACCGGCGATCGGCGCGAGGTCGGTCTGCGGATCGAACGACAGGTTCTCGTGCAGATAGCGCTGCACGACGAAGATGCTGCTCGGCCCGAAGAACAGCGTGTGATCGTCCTTGGCCGACAAGACGGCCTGCAGCGACAACAGCCCGTCGCCTCCGGGCCTGCCGTCGATGATGACGGACTGGCCCCATTTTTGTTGCAGCTTTTCGCTGATGAGCCGCGCTGCCGTGTCGGCTCCCGATCCCGGACCGAACGGCAGCACGAAGCGCACCGCGTGGGTCGGCCATTGCTGGGCCAGGCTTGCGGTCGTGGCGATCGCGTAAATGGCCAGCGCGAGGGCGACGACCGTAGTGAGGCGGAAGCGACGGTTGAGCATGAGCCCTCCAGACATCTGCGGCGTTCGGCGGGCGCGCGTGTCGGCACCGCGCGTTCTGCCGAGGATTGGACCATCGCGGCCCGGATTGTCCAGTGCGCCGCCGCCGGCGCCGGCGCCATGAACCTGCCCGCCCGGCACGGCGACCAAGCAGTGCGCCGATCGGCGCCAATGGGAATTGCGGGCATGGCCGAGCAGACCGCCAAATCGGAAAATCGCAACGAACTCACGTTGATGCTGGTCGCCGGGCTTTTGATCGGCAACTTCCTGTGGCGCGCGCTGGTGCCGGCCGCCGAATATCCGATGCGCTCGATGCAGGTGCTCACCATGGTGTTCGATCTCGCGCTGATCGCCGGGCTCGTCGGCATGAAATCGCGCGCGCCGAAACTCACGGTGCTGTTCTGGATCGCGCTCGCGGCCGGGATCGGGCTGTTCGCCATCCGCCTCAGCGGCGACGCGAGCTGGTGGACCGGTCACCTGATGTACCGGATGTCGCCGTGAGCCACATCGTCTGCAGCAGGGTCGCCGCAGCGGTCGCGTTGACGGCCGCGCTCGTTCTGTCGGCGGTCGCCGGCATGGCGGCGCCGTCAAAACAAAAGGTCATCACGTGTCCGTTTTTGCAGGAAGGACGCGTGGTATTCGACGTTCCGGAAAAATTCGGCGCCATGCCGAACCAGATCGATTTCGACTATCCGGCCAAGGCGACGCATTTCAGCTTCAGAGACGGCAATCTGTCCCTGGTGGCGATGGACGAGGACGACCCTTCGCGCGTTCGCATCGTGATCTCGGCCCAGCGCAACAAAAAGAGCGGCGCCTACGAGGGGCAAATTTTTGTCGACATGGGCGGCAACCAGCTGATGCTGCATAATGGACCGGTCCGTTGCACGGTCGGTCCGGCCTAATTTGCACGCGCGGCGCACCGGGCGCCCCATCCATATTCGTCATTCCGCGGCGGCGGCAGGTTCGCTCACACTGCGGGCCGCAACGTCTAGTAGGCCGGCCACATGTTCGCCGATCGCCAACGATGCGGTGAGCCCCGGGGATTCGATGCCGAACAGGTTGACGAGGTTCGGCACGCCGTGATCGGCCGGGCCCTGAATAAGGAAGTCGGCCGCCGGTTCGTCGGGGCCGGTGATTTTCGGCCTGATGCCGGCGTAGGCGGGGGAGAGCGCGCCGTCGGGCAATCCCGGCCAGAACGCCCGGATCGAGCGATAGAACGCGTCCGCGCGCGCCGGATCGACCGCATAGTCGAGACGGTCCACCCATTCCATGTCGGGACCGAACCGCACATTGCCGGCAAGGTCGATGACCGCATGGATGTCCATGCCGCCCGGCCCATGGATCGGATAGATCAGCCTGCTAAACGGGCGCCCCGTCACGCTGAAATAGACGCCGCGGCGAAAGTAGCCGCGCGGCACCATGCTCGCGGGGAAGTTCGCGAGCGCTCGCGCGAACGCCGGCGCGCCGTGGCCGGCGCAGTTCACCAGGGTCTTGCAGCGGAGCGTCGTCGGCTCGGCGCCGCCGACACTGATCTCGATGGCGTCCGACGTTATGGCGCCGCCCGTTACCGGCGCGCGTAGCACCACGGTTCCGGCATTGCGTTCGAGCTCGGACCGGTAGGCGAGCATCAGCGCATGGCTGTCGACGATGCCGGACGACGGTGAAAGATAGGCGGCCTGGCAAACCAGGTTGGGCTCGAGTTGTTGCGCCTGGTCGGGCTCCAGCCATTGCAGGTCCGTGACGCCGGCCGCGATGGCGTGGGCCATATGCTGGCGCAGGCGTTGTCCCTCTTCGGCGCTGCGGGCCACGACCAGCTTGCCGATGCGGCGATGCGGGACGCCGTGGCTCGTGCAATAGGCGTAGAGCAGATGAACCGCGCGCGGAAACAGGTGCTGCCGCAGACTGCCTGCCTTGTAGAACAGCCCGGCATGGATCACCTCGCTGTTGCGCGACGAGGTGTGTTCGCCGATGCGCGCCTCCGCTTCCAGCACCAGCACTTCGCGCCCTGCGGCTGCCAGCGTACGCGCCACCGCGAGGCCGACCACGCCGGCACCGACCACCACACAGTCTGCTGTCTCCATGAAAGATCGACTCCCCTCTAATTCGACGTGTGTACGGGCTCGCGGCTTATCGCTGCCTTGCCGCCGGCGCTTGCGAAGGCCGGCGCGATCTCTTCGGTGAAGCGGTGCATCTGTTCGCGCACAAAGGCGTCGGGGCGTTTGCCGAAATTGAAGTAGAGGATGACCTCGTCGATGCCGATCGCCTCGACCCGCTTCAAGGTGTCGACGATCTGCCCGGGCGCGCCGTAAAGCACGGTGTTGTCGTCGAAGTCGGACGCTTTGGCGTCATTGAGCCGCTCGCCCATCTGCTTGAAGTACGCCATGCTTGGCGGCAGCGCGCCCTTGCCGCCCTGGCTCATGGTCTTGCGCAAGCCCGCCATGGTGATGTAGTCGACCATGCGCTCGCACGCCCGCTGGCGCTCGGCCTCGCCTTCTCCGATGTGGATGAAGTAGCTGCACTTCACCTTGCGCGCCGGCTTCGCCGCCTTCTCGCAGATCTCGCGATACGCGGTCACCGCGTTGGCCAGGCTGCCGAACAGGATCGTGGCAGCGAACGGCGCCAGCAACAGATTCCAGTCCCACTTTGCCGCCAGCTCCATGGAGAACCGCGAGAACGAGCCCATGTAGGGCCTGAACTCTTTCTGTAGCGGCTTGGGGAAAACCTCGACGTCGTCGCAATTGTAGAAACGGCCCTTGAAATGGAACGGCCGGGTTTCGCTCCAGCAGCGCATCAACAGCTCGATGCCTTCGCTGAACTGCTCAGCTGAACATTGAAAATCGGCGTTGAACGGCGCGAACTCGTGACTGTCGTAGCCGCGCCCCGCCGCAAAATCGACGCGGCCGCCGGATAGCTGGTCAAGCGTCGCCCATTCTTCGGCGACATGAACGGGGTGGTGGATCGGCAGCACGACGACGGCCGGCCCGAGCCGAAGGCGCGTCGTGGCGGCGGCGACATTGGCGAGCACGACCAGGGGCACCGACACGCAGCCGCGCCGGTTGAAGTGGTGCTCGCCGATCCAGGCCGAGTGCAGTCCGAGCTTCTCCGCCAACACCGCCTGGTCGCGTATCTCGACCAGGAATTGCTCGGGCGAGCGCGCATTGTCCGGGTAGCGGTTATCGCTCAGCGTGAAATAGCCGAATTTCATGGCGGCGGCTGGCTCCCTTGGCCGCCGCATCATGGATGCGAAAGTGCGCTTTGCCCAGAGCGTCTTCGATCGACAAGCATTCACAAGCTTCGTGACAAGCGCGCTTTCGTCAGCGCGGTCACGCACCCGCCGGATGCGCCGGCGCGTCGGGTTGCGCGCGGCGGCGGCGGCGCTCGTCGAGGCGCTGCATCACCACATAGAACGAGGGAACGAAAACGACGACGAGGCAGGTCGAGGCGATCATGCCGCTGAACACCGCGATGCCGATCGAGCGGCGTGCCCCGGCGCCGGCGCCGGTCGCAATGACGAGCGGGAACACGCCCAGAATAAAGGCGAAGGAGGTCATGAGAATGGGCCGGAACCGCAGCCTCGCGCCCTCCACCGCCGCAGTGAGGATGTCCATCCCCTCGGCCCGCCGCTGGCGCGCATATTCCACGACTAAAATCGCGTTCTTGCTGCCGAGCGCGATCAACAGGATGAGGCCGATCTGCGTATAGAGATTGTTGGCGGCGCCGAGCGCGGTCAGTGCGCCGACCGTGCCGATGAGCGCCAGCGGAACGCAGAGGATGACCGAGAGCGGCAGGATCCAGCTTTCGTACTGGCCTGCCAGGACCAAATAGACCAACAGCACCGCAAGGCCGAAGACGTAATAAATCTGCACGCCGACCGCTTTCTCCTGGTACGACATGGCAGTCCATTCGAAGCCGGTGCCGGTCGGCAGCGCGTGCGCGCCGATCTGATCCATGATGTCGAGCGCCTCGCCTGAACTGAAGCCGGGCGCCGGATTGCCCACCACCGTGGTCGACGGATAGAGATTATAGAGACTGATCAGCAACGGACCTTGAACCTCCTTGACGTCGATCACCGTCCCGATCGGCGTCATCACGCCGTTGCCGGCCTTGACCTTCAGCCTGCGGATATCGTCGATGGTCGCCCGGTAGTCGGGCAGCGCCTGCGTGTGGACCTGGAAGACGTGTCCGAACTTGTTGAACTGGGCCGCGTAGTCCGAGCCGACATAGGTCGACAGGGCGGAAAATACGGCACCGGTCGTGATACCGAGCGTCTCGGCCTTGATGCGGTCGACGGTGATCCGAAATTGCGGGGCGGCGGCCCGGAAGGTCGTGCTCAACCGCTGCAACGCCGATTGCGCATTGCCGTCCCTGACGACGCCGTCGGTCAGGCTCTGCAACAATGCGTAGTCGAAATTGCCGTTCCTGATCTCGACCTGCATGGTGAAGCCGCCGACGTTGCCGATGCCCTGGATTGGCGGCGGCGGCAGCGCGAACACGACGGCCCGGTTAACGGCTTGCAGGGAGCGATTGAGATTGAGGATGATCGAACGCAGATCCTGTCCCTTCTGTTTGAGGCGCACGTCCCAGTCCTTGAGGACGACAAACGCCACGCCCGCATTGCCGAGGCTGGCGAAGTTGTCGAGAATGGACACGCCGCTGACGGCGATGACGTGATCGACGCCGGGCGTTTGCCGGGCGATCCGCGTGATTTGCTGCATCACCGCGTCGGTACGCTCTTTCGAGGCGCCTTCGGGCAGTTGGGCGCTGACAATCGCATAGCCTTGGTCCTCGTCCGGCAAGAACGAGGTCGGCACCCGCGTCAGCCCCCAGATGGCGAAGGCAATCAGAACGAGCGCGAGGGCGACCATCGCGCCGCTATGCCGCGTCATGGCGCCGACCAGCCTGACATAGAAGCGCTCCAGACGGCCATAGACCGCATTGAAGCCGCGGTAGAAGAAATTTCGCCGCTCCAGGGGCCGCGGCGGCCGCAGCCATAACGCGCTTTGGGTCGGTTTCAACGTCATCGCGTTGACGGCGCTGATGAAGGCGGTGGAGGCGATGACAAGCGCGAATTGCCGGTAGAGCTGGCCGGTGAGCCCGGGCAAAAATGCGGCTGGAATAAACACCGACATCAGCACCAGCGTGATGCCGATAACCGGACCGGTCAGGTCGTCCATCGCCCTGCCCGCCGCCTCGCGGCCCGGGATACCCTCTTCGACATAGCGCGACACACCCTCGACGATAACGATCGCATCGTCGACGACGATGCCGATCGCCAACACGATGGCGAATAGCGTTGCGAGATTGATGGTAAAGCCCAGCGCCGCCATCGCCGCGAAAGCGCCGATGATCGTGACCGGCACGGTCGTCGCCGGCACCAGCATCGCCCGCCAATCCTGCAGGAAGACCAGAATGACGATCAGCACCAGGATCGCCGCCTCGATCAGGGTGACATAGACCTCCCTGATCGAGGCCCTGACGAATTTCGTGGTGTCGTAGGGGATCAGATAGGTGAGGCCCTCGGGAAAGCTCTTGGCGAGCTCGTCCATCTTGGCCTTGACCTCGTTGGCCACCGCAATGGCGTTGGCGTTCGGCAGCAGCGAGATGGCGATCCCGGCTGCTGGCCGGCCGTCGAGATTGAACGATTGGCTGTAGCTCTGCGCGCCGAGTTCGACACGGCCGATATCGCGGATCCTGGTGATTTGTCCGCCACTGGTGGGATCGGCCTTGACGACGATGTTCTCGAAGTCGGCCGGATTGTCGAGGCGGCCGCTGAGGTTGAGCGAATATTGGAATTGCTGGCCCGGCGGCGCTGGCGGCGCGCCGACCTGGCCGGCGGCGACTTCCTGGCTCTGCTGCTGGATGGCATTGATCACGTCCTGCGGCGTCAGCGCGCGCGCCTGCAGCAGGTTCGGATTCATCCAGACACGCATGGCGTATTGTCCGGCGCCGAACACCTGAACGTTGCCCACGCCGTTGAGGCGCGCCAGCTCGTTCTGCAGGGTGATGACGGCGTAGTTCGCCAGGAACAGGCCGTCGAAGCGGCTATCGGGAGAAACCAGCGTGACGAATTCGAGTATCGAGCTCGACCGCTTCGCCGTCGTCACGCCCTCGTTTTGCACGGCGAGCGGCAATGCCGAAAGCGCCGCGGCAACCTGATTCTGCACCAGGATCTGCGCTTTATTGGGGTCGGTGCCGATCGCGAACGTGACGGTCAAGCTGTAAGTGCCGTCGCTGGCGCTCGTCGACTGCATGTACAGCATGTCCTCGACGCCGTTGACGCTCTGCTCGATCGGCAGCGCGACCGTGTTGACCAGGGTCTCGGCGGTGGCGCCGGGGTATCGCGTGGTGACCTGTATGGTTGGCGGCACGACGTTGGGATATTGGGCGTTCGGCAATTGCACGAGCGCGACCAGCCCGACCAGGACGAAGACGAAGGCCAGCACGTTGGCGAGCACCGGCCGATCGATGAAAAAACGCGAGATCATGCCGGTGCCTCGCGATGTTTCATTTTGCCGCCGGGTCGGGGGCGCTGGCCGCGCCGGGACCCGATCGATCAGGACTTGATTGATCGGTTTCGGCCGGCGTCAGCTTGGTTTGCTGCGGCTCGACTTTGGCGCCGGGGAAGGCGCGCTGAACGCCTTCGGTCACGACCCAATCGCCCGGCGCAAGTCCGGATTCAATGACCCGAAGCTGCCCCTGCTTTTGCCCGGTCTTGACGATCCTGCGCTGCACGACATTGTCGGCGCCGACCACCAGCACATAGCTGCCTTCCTGGCTCGTGCCGATCGCATCGTCGAGCGTCAGCAGAGCCTCGTCCTTGCGGTCGAACGGAATCCGAACCCGCACAAACAGGCCCGGCAGCAGCGCGTGATCCTTGTTGTCGAACAGACCGCGCCCGGCCAGCGTGCCGGTCGCGGTGTCGAGCTGCGGCGAGACATAGTCGAGATGCCCTTTGTGCGGATACCCCTCCTCATTTTGCAGCCCGATCTCGACGGGGATGTCCGATAGACCGGTGGTGCGCAAGCTCCTGCCCCGGCTGGCGAGGTTTTGCTTGATCGCCAGAACTTGCGGCTCGCTCGCGGTGAAATTGGCGTAGATCGGGTCGGTCTGGACGATGCTGGCGAGCGGGGTGATCGATCCGGACACGCCGACCAGCGTGCCCACGTCGACCAGATGATTGGTGACGATGCCGTCGAACGGGGCGAGGACTCTGGTGTAGCCGAGATTGATGTTCGCGGTGTCGACATTGGCCTTGTCGAGGTCGACGGTCGCCTGGTTCTGCTGCACCACGAAGGCCTGGTCTTCCGCCTGCTGCGCCGCGATCGAGTTCTGCGCCCTCAGTCTTTGGTAGCGCTCGAGATTGGCCTCGGCTTGAGCCAACACCGACTGGTCCTTCGCCAGTTGCGCCTTGGCCTGATCGAGTTGTGCTTGATAGATGGCGCGCTCGATGCCGAAGAGCTGCGTTCCTTTGGTGACCGAGGCGCCGTCCTGATAATCGATCGATTCCAGAAAACCCTGGACGCGCGCCACCAGATTGGCTGCCCGGTACGGCGCGGTGTTGCCGGTGAGCTCGAGATAGAGCGTCACCGGCTGCTGCAGGGGTTGCGCGACGGCGACCTTGGCGGGCGGCGGCGGTACGAACGTGTTTCTGGAGCCGCAGCCCGCCAGCGCAAGCGCGATCACCGCTGCGAGAACGGCCAGGCGCGGCGCGCTCCATCTTTTGCCAGACCAGGAAAGTCGCTGCTTCATGGTCGCATCGGCATAGTGATTGAACTGAAAACGACACGGGCGCCAGACTAGCCTTTTTGCTGCCACCTCAAAAGGCCGGCCGCCGCAGCGACTCCGAGTATTCCACCGCCAAACAATACTGCTCAGTCCGCTTAAGACAGTCTCTACATCAGACCGGCAGCGCTCCGATGTGAGATGCGTCCCGCCGAGGAGGGGGGACCGGCATTGATACGCCTGGAGCAGCCACCAAAGCTGAAGCGATTAACTTTGAGGCACATCCGACGCCGTTTTTATTCCCGGCGGCACGTTCCGCATGGGCTCCGAAAAACATTATCCGGAAGAGGCGCCGGTCCATCGCGTCGCCGTCGGCGATTTTTGGATCGAACGCACGCCGGCCACGAACCGGCAATTCAAGGAATTCGTCCGCGCCACCGGGCACAAGACGTTTGCCGAGATTCCACCGGACCCGAAAGATTATCCCGGCGCGCTGGCGCACATGCTCTATGCCGGCTCGCTGGTGTTCACGCCGCCCGCTCATCCGGTTGATCTGAAAGATTGGAGCCAGTGGTGGCGGTTCTGCAAAGGCGCGAATTGGCGCCATCCCCACGGATACAAAACCGATATCAAGGGCCAGCAAGATCATCCAGTCGTGCATATCGCGTACACGGACGCGCTGGCCTACGCCAAATGGGCGGCAAGGAGTTGCCTACCGAAGCCGAATGGGAATTTGCCGCGCGCGGCGGCCTCGATGGCGCCGAATTCGCTTGGGGTGATGAGTTCATGCCCGGCGGCCAGCACCGCGCCAACACCTGGCAGGGCAACTTCCCGCACCAGAACATTTGCGCGGACGGCTTTGCGCGTACCTCAACGGTGACGGCGTTTCGGCCAAACGGCTATGGCGTGTACGACATGATCGGCAACGTGTCGGAATGGACTGCCGACTGGTGGTCCGCCCGGCACGAGAGCGACACGCCAAAAGCGTGCTGCGTGCCGCAAAACCCGCGCGGCGGGCCCGAAGCGGCAAGCTACGATCCCTGCCAGCTAAACATCAGAATTCCCCGCAAGGTCATCAAAGGCGGCTCGCATCTGTGCGCGCCGAATTGCTGCCGCCGCTATCGGCCGGCGGCACGGCACGCTGAAGCCGTCGATACGTCGACGAGCCACCTCGGTTTCCGCTGTGTCATTCGACAAAGGAGCACATCATGAGACGCAAGGGCAATACAGAAGAAAGCAAAACAACAGATGCCATCAACCGTCGCAGCATTTTGCTCGGTGGCAGCACGCTTGCGGCTGCTTCTGCGCTGAGCGCCGGCGCGCCGGGACGCGTGGCGCAGGCGCAGGCACAGCAGTCCGCGCCGGGCGGGCGCAGGCCAAACATCCTGTTCATCATGGGCGACGACATCGGCTGGTATAACGTCAGCGCCTACAACATGGGCGTCATGGGCTACCGCACGCCCAACATCGACCGCATCGGCCGGGAGGGCGCGGTGTTCACCGACTGGTACGGCCAGCAGAGCTGCACAGCGGGCCGCGCCGCCTTCATCACCGGACAGTCGCCGATCCGCACCGGCCTGACCAAGGTCGGCCTGCCAGGCGCCAAACTCGGGCTTGGTTCGCTTGATCCCAGCGTCGCCGATGTCATGAAGACCTACGGCTACGCCACCGGTCAATTCGGCAAGAACCATCTCGGCGATCGCAACGAACATCTGCCGACCGTGCATGGCTTCGATGAGTTCTTCGGCAATCTTTATCATCTCAATGCCGAGGAAGAGCCGGAGAATCCGGATTACCCGAAAGACCCGCGCTTCCGCGCCAAGTTCGGTCCGCGCGGCGTGCTGAAGTGCAAAAGCACCGATGTCGACGATCCGACGGTCGATGCCGCCTTCGGCCGGGTCGGCAAGCAGACCATCGAGAATACCGGTCCGCTCGACACCAAGCGGATGGAGACCATCGACGAGGAGTTTCTCGCCGCGGCCAAGGATTTCATCAACCGCCAGCACCAGGCCGGCAAACCGTGGTTTTGCTATTTCAACACCACGCGGATGCACGTTTTCACCCATCTCAAACGAGCCTCGCAGGGCGTGACCAGCCTCGGCATCTATCCGGACGGCATGGTCGAGACCGACGGGCATGTCGGCCAGTTGTTGAAGCTGCTCGACGACCTCGGCGTCGCCGACAACACCGTCGTCGTCTACACGACCGACAACGGCGCGGAAGAAATAACCTGGCCCGACGGCGGCTCGACGCCGTTTCGCGGCGAGAAAGCCACCAACTGGGAGGGCGCTTTCCGCGTACCGTGCCTGATCCGCTGGCCGGGCGTCATCAAGCCCGGCAGCATCGTCAACGACGTCTGCGCGCACGAGGACTTCATCCCGACCCTCGCGGCGGCCAACGGCGACCCAAATCTGGTCGAGGAACTGAAACAGGGGCGCACGCTCAACGGCAAGAGCTTCAAGGTCCATCTCGACGGCAATAACCTGCTACCGTTCCTCAAGGGTGACGACAAGGAATCGCCGCGCAAGGATTTCTTCTACTGGAGCGACGACGGCGACCTGATGGCGCTGCGCTACCAGCAATGGAAGATCGCCTTCCTGGAGCAGAACGTCGAGATATCCCCCGAGGCTCCGGCGGGCGTTTGGACGGGCAATTCACCAAGCTGCGCATGCCCAAACTGTACAATGTGCGCTCCGATCCCTTCGAACGTGGACCCGGGAGCATGGAATATGCCTTTCCAGCACATTGGGATCCTAAGCTTAGAATTCCACGTGGACAAGTTGTCGCG